>VAOZ01140952.1_pt1 | contig 15634 bp, 10 predicted proteins | sample 3394041 | NCBI WGS metagenome assembly VAOZ01 (sample SAMN08290431, study PRJNA428436) | hydrothermal vent metagenome | isolation source: Deep-sea hydrothermal vent chimney | place: Indian Ocean: Southwest Indian Ridge
AACCCTTGCGTACGGGCCATACCGGCGTTGCGGTACTTGCTAATGGAAATAACCATTATCTGCGTGCCGCGCCTTGGTCTGACCCGTACGCAAGGGTTCTGAGGCACGACTTATGGGTAAAGGGCAGGGCTAGCTTTTACGCATAAAAGCCGCCGCTTGCACCATAATCCGTAACGCTTTCTTCACTTCCTCCCAGTTACGTGTTTTCAGGCCGCAATCGGGATTGATCCACAATCGTTCGGCCGGGATACGCCGGGTGGCCTGTTGCATTAATGTAACAATATGCTTGATCGTTGGTACATTCGGCGAATGAATATCATACACGCCCGGACCGATTTCGTTGGGGTAAGAAAACGCCTCGAACACGTCGAGCAACGCCATATCGGAACGGGATGTTTCAATCGTAATCACATCGGCGTCCATAGCCGCAATGGATGCGATAATATCGTTAAAATCTGAATAACACATATGCGTATGGATCTGCGTATTGTCCCCCACACCGGATACCGCAATACGAAATGCCCGCACGGCCCAATCCAGATAATGTCCCCAGCCTACCTTGCGTAGCGGCAAGCCCTCGCGGAGGGCTGCCTCATCGACCTGGATGACGCGAATACCTGCTCTCTCAAGATCATTCACCTCATCACGCAGGGCCAGCGCAATTTGAGAGCATGTGTCGCTACGCGGCTGATCGTCGCGCACAAATGACCAGTTCAGGATGGTAACGGGACCTGTCAACATGCCTTTTACCGGTTTTCGGGTCAGGGATTGCGCATATCTGGCCCATTCAACGGTCATAGCTTCAGGGCGTGCTACATCGCCATAAATAATTGGTGGTTTTACGCAGCGCGAGCCATAGGACTGTACCCAGCCATGACGGGTAAATGCAAAACCGTCAAGTTGTTCGCCAAAGTATTCCACCATATCATTGCGCTCCGCTTCCCCATGCACCAGCACATCCAGACCCGTATCTTCCTGGAAACGGATCACTTTCTCGATTTCATGATACATGAACGCACGGTATGTATCCTGTCCAATTTCTTTTTTTTTGAATCTCTGCCGTGCACTTCGGATCCCGGACGTTTGCGGGAAGGAACCGATCGTCGTCGTCGGATAAAGCGGTAGTTTGAGCCATGCTCGCTGCAAAGGTGCCCGTTTCTCATAAGGGCTGTGGCGCTGCTCCATACCGACATGAATAGCGCCCAGGCGGGCTTGCACATCAGCTCTGTGTACTTTCTCCGATACACGGCGCCTGGCACAGGCATTTCTCGCATGGCGCAGCGGTCCGGCTACAACGTCACAGCCCTGATCCAATGCCTGCTGCAATAGCGAAATTTCCGTTAATTTTTGCCTGGCAAATGCAAGCCATGGCTTGATGCCGGGATCAAGATCGGTCTCCCACTCCAGATCCATCGGCACATGTAATAATGAGCAGGAGGGGGCCAGCCAGAGGTGTTCGCCCAGCTTCTCCTTGAGCGGCTGCAATAATATCAATGTCCGATCCAGATCGGCGCGCCAGATATTTCGTCCGTCCACGCAGCCAACAGAAAGCACGCGGCCATCAGGCAACAGGGTGATGGCCCTGCTCAACTCCGACGCAGCACGAATGGCATCGAGATGCAAACCATCCACATCCAGAGTACAGGCCAGCTCAAGATTGTCGCGCAGTTCACCGAAATAGGTGGTCAACAACAGTTTTGGGCGCTGTCCTGATAATTGTTCGTAACAACCGGCAAATGCATCGCGCCACCGGGGTCCGATATCGAGGGCCAATACAGGTTCATCCACCTGTACCCACGCCACCCCCTGTGCCTTAAGCCGCACAAAAATTTCCACGTAGACCGGAATCAGCCGTTCCAGCAGGGTCAGCTTGTCGAACACACCACCCTTGGCCTTACCCAACCACAGATAACTTAAGGGGCCAAGTATGACCGGTTTAACCCGGTGCCCTGCTGACTGCGCTTCCCCGACTTCATCAAACAGCTTGTTCGAAGCCAGCCGAAAAGACTGGCCTTTGCTGAATTCGGGTACAATGTAATGGTAATTGGTATCGAACCATTTGGTCATTTCACAAGCAGCAACATCCTGGCCGGACGGTGCTCGACCGCGTGCCATCCTGAAACAGGTATCAAGGTCCACTTCTCCGCCATGCCAACCAAACCGCTTCGGAATCGCCCCCAACATCAGCGACGTGTCCAGAACATGGTCATACCAGGAGAAATCACCGACAGGCAAACAGCCGATACCCGCGCGCTCCTGGACCTTCCAATGCCGCTCGCGCAAGCTCGCTCCGGTACGCTGTAGCTCTTGCTCGCTCATGATCCCCTGCCAGTATTGCTCCAGCGCAAATTTCAGCGACCGCTGTTCGCCGATACGCGGGAAACCCAGATTATGCGTTTTTGTCACGTTCAATACCTCCGATATCTGTTGCGCAAAGCCTGCTGGTCGGTAATGATTCAATCAAACTGATAAAGATAATGAAGATCATGAAGGACATTCATGTTTATAGAGGTCAGACATCTTCGAAGCCTGCAGGCCATCGCCGAAAACCGCTCATTGGCGCATGCGGCGAAACATCTGCACTTGACGCAATCGGCGCTGTCTCACCAGATCAGGGCACTGGAAAACTATTTTGACACACCCCTGTTTTTTCGCGGCGGCAAACCCTTGCGCATGACCCTCGCCGGACAGCGGATGGTTGACCTGGCCGAACGGCTGTTGCCACAAATAGTCCATGCCGAATATGAATTAAAACGCATGGCCGGTGGTGAACTGGGGCGACTGCATATCACCATCGAATGTCACGCATGCTTCGAATGGCTGATGGACACGCTGGACAGCTATCGGGAGCACTGGCCCGATATTGAAGTCGACCTGCGTATGGGTATGAGTTTCGATGCCATGCCGTCATTACTGCATGGCGATATTGATCTGGTCATCAGCTCCGATCCGGTGGAAACAGACGGCATCATCTTCGAGCCACTATTTCCTTACGAAGGCAGGCTGGTGGTCGCCCCCGACCATGTGCTGGCAGCAAAACCGTTTATTCAGGCTACCGATCTCGCGGATCAGACCCTGATCACCTACCCTGTTCCACGCAATAAACTGGATATATTCCAATACTTTCTTACACCGGCGGGCATTGAGCCCAAAGCTGTTCGCCATTCTGAATTAACCGCGATGATGTTACAGCTGGTTGCCAGCAGGCGCGGCGTCGCGGTGCTACCGGATTGGGTGCTGCATGAGTCGACATTATCAGGCCGCGTATGTTCATTGCCACTCGGTCCACAGGGATTGCACGGCATGCTCTATGCCGCAGTACGTAAAGCGGATCGTCGATTACCCTTTATTCAGGATTTTATCAGCCTGGCTTCTCACGCTGTAGATCCCGGTTAAGCCATTCAGGTCTGGATTGCATGCGGAGCCTAAAACATGCTTGCCATCCTCCCATTTTATCCATATATTGCGTCTTATATTTTATAAACCACAATATCATGTGTCTATGAAAAGCTCCAGCGAGAATCTGGTTTTACACCCTAAGCTCGCGTAAAGGCAAAGAGTGATGACCAACATGGCGCCCGTCGCTCTCCTTTTTCGTGCGCTTACTTTCATTTTCCGGGAGGATAAATATGCAAGACGAAACCATGTTACCAACACACGCCGATTTACAAGCCCCGATGGCATTTGAACCTGGAACCGGACAGCACGCGTTTGATTGTCTGGTGATGCGCCGTAACAGCAAGGTGACTGCATTTGATCGCAGCAAAATCATGGTGGCTATCACCAAGGCGTTTCTTGCCGTCGAGGGTGATTCCGCCGCCGCATCGTCTCGTATCCACGAGATTGTTGACAGATTAACGGTTCAGGTTGTGGATGCACTGCTACGTCGTTTGCCTGAGAACAGCACCATTCATATTGAAGACATTCAGGATCAAGTGGAACTGGCCCTGATGCGCGAAGGACACCATAAGGTTGCCAGGGCTTATGTATTGTACCGCGCGGCAAGAGCCAGCGAGCGCGAAACCAGGCAAGAGGGAACACCTGTAGACATGCAAACCCTCAACCTTCTGATGAAAGACGGTTCGCGCCAACCCTTAAATCAGGGATGCCTGCAAGCCCTGATCGCAGAGGCCACAGAGGGGCTCGACGGTGTAGATGTAGATACGCTCCATGAATCCATCCAGCGCAACCTTTTTGATGGCATGAAAGAAAAAGATTATCGCCTGGCACTGGTGATGAGTGCTCGCAGCATGATCGAACGCGACCCGGCCTATAGCGAAGTGGCCGCCAGAATATTGTTGGATAATGCGCGCCATGAAGCACTTTCTTTTGTGGATGGTGTACCCGTTGAGGTATCGCAGAGGGATATGATGCACCGTTACGCTGATTATTTCCCTGCCTATATCCGTAAAGCGGCTGAACTTGAATTGCTGGATGAAGAACTTACGCGCTACGACCTCAAGGTACTGGGGCAGGCCCTCGAAGCCGGGAACGATCATGGGTTTACCTATCTGGGCCTGCAAACCCTTTATGACCGCTATTTTATTCATCATGGCGATATCCGTTTTGAATTGCCGCAGGCATTTTTCATGCGTGTTGCCATGGGTCTGGCAATGAACGAAATTAACCGTGAGGTACGGGCAATTGAGTTTTATAAGCTCCTTTCCTCATTCGATTTCATGAGCAGCACGCCAACCCTGTTCAATTCAGGCACATTGCGGCCACAGATGTCATCGTGTTACCTGACGACCATACCGGATTCACTGGACGGGATTTATGATGCCATCAAGGATAATGCCCTGCTTTCCAAATACGCGGGCGGTTTGGGTAACGACTGGACATCGGTTCGAGGTCTGGGTTCATACATCAAGGGCACCAATGGTTCTTCGCAGGGCGTAATTCCATTCCTTAAAGTCGCTAACGATACAGCCGTCGCCGTCAATCAGGGTGGTAAACGTAAAGGTGCAGTGTGCGCCTATCTGGAAACATGGCATATTGATGTGGAAGACTTTCTGGAGCTACGCAAAAATACCGGTGATGAACGTCGCCGTACCCACGACATGAATTCCGCCAACTGGATCCCTGATTTATTTATGAAACGTGTCGCCGAAGAATCAGACTGGTCGCTCTTTTCGCCCGAAGAGGTGCCCGACCTGCACGGATTGACAGGAGAAGCATTTGAAAAAGCGTATGAAGCGCATGAGGCCAGGGCGGAGCGCGGTGAACTGCGTATTTACAAAGTCATTCCTGCTGTTGAATTATGGCGAAAGATGCTGGGGATGCTGTTTGAAACAGGGCATCCCTGGGTAACATTCAAAGACCCGTGTAATATTCGCTATACCAATCAGCATATGGGTATGGTCAACTCTTCCAACCTCTGCACGGAAATCACGCTGCACACCAATCAATCTGAAGTCGCCGTGTGCAATTTAGGCTCAGTTAATCTGGCGCGGCATGTGAATGCTGAAGGTACGGGTCTGGATCACGCAAAACTTGAGCGTACCATCAATACAGCCATGCGCATGCTGGATAATGTGATTGATTACAATTATTACAGCGTACCGCAAGCCCGGAAGTCCAACCTTTGTCACCGCCCTGTCGGCATGGGAATCATGGGTTTTACCGACACCCTGTATCAGCTTAATCTGGCATATGCGTCAGAAGAAGCTGTTGAGTTTGCTGACCGCAGCATGGAAACAGTCAGTTATTATGCTATCCGGGCGTCATCCGCATTGGCAGCAGAACGTGGGCGTTACACAAGCTTTGAAGGCTCGCTTTGGAGCCAGGGTATTTTACCGATTGATTCCCTGCAATTGCTAAAAAAGGCGCGTGGTGAGAAGTATTTTCAAGTGGATGAGTCAAGCACCATGGATTGGAGTGATTTGCGACAAACGGTACTGAAACAGGGAATGCGCAATTCCAATGTACTCGCTATCGCACCCACGGCAACCATCGCCAATATCTGCGGTGTATCGCAAAGCATCGAGCCGAGTTATCAGAACCTTTATGTGAAATCCAATCTCTCCGGCGAGTTTGTCGTCGTGAACACCTACCTCGCAGATGATTTGAAGGCTTTGGGCCTGTGGGATGAGGTGATGATCAACGATTTGAAATATTATGACGGCTCGGTACAACCGATGGCGCGCGTACCCGAACATATTAAAGCTAAATATGCGACGGCTTTTGAGATTGATTCGCGCTGGTTGATCGAAGCGGCCGCTCGCCGCCAGAAATGGATTGACCAGGCGCAAAGCTTAAATCTCTATATGGCAGAGCCATCGGGTAAAAAACTGGATAATCTTTACAAGCTGGCATGGGTTCGCGGCTTGAAAACCACTTATTATTTGCGTTCCATGGGCGCATCACATGTAGAAAAAAATACCGACAGCATCGTACAGGTCGAGGATGAGCCCAGCACTTGCTCCATTCTCGATCCAGACTGCGAAGCGTGTCAGTAAGGGGAATATTCAATGTTAAACTGGGATAATCCGCTCGACACCATAAAACCATCGGATGGTACCGCCGAAGCCGATACAGGAATGGCAGAGACAGAAACTTTACCGGCACAGGATTTGCGGCCCATCCGTGCTGAAGATAAAAGGGTAGTCGGTGGTATGGGCGATATCAACCAGCTCGCGCCATTCCGTTATCCGTGGGCGTGGCAATATTTCTTGAATGCCAACAAAAACCACTGGACACCGCTGGATATCAACATGAATCAGGATGTGCATGATTATCATCACAAGCTGACGCTGGAAGAAAAGCATGTGTATGAGAATGTGCTCGCCTATCTGACTACATCGGACATTTTGGCGATGCGCAATATCGGTCTTGCAGTGATGGAGAAGATGACTGCGCCAGAGTTGCAAATTTATCAGGCGCGCCAGGTCTATGAGGAAGCATTGCATACCTGGACATACCAGCATTGCATTGAATCCATCGGTTTGGACCAAAGCGAGATTTACAATCGTTATCGTGTTGTACCCGCAATCAGCCACAAGATCCAGATCGCCAACAGACGGATGAATTCGATATTACGCTCACATATTAATCTGTCCGACAGAGATGAGTTGCATAATTTTGTACTCTCTTATTTTTTCTTTGCAGCCGTGTTTGAGGGCAGTTGGTTCTACAATGGTTTTTCACCCATTTTTTCACTGCAACGCCGAGGACTGATGAAGGGTACTGCGGAGCAACTACAATACATTATGCGCGATGAGGTGATGCATGCCGGCTTCGGCATCCGCGTAGTTCGCCAGATCATGCGTGAAGAAAATATTGGGCTGGATAAAAAGCTTGTACGCGAAATGTGGGAAGAAGCGGAAGAGGCGGAACATGGCTATGCCCGCTACTTGCTACCGGAGCCAATTTTAGGCTATAGCGCCAAAGACCACATCCGACAATTCCGCTTTATTGCTAACCGCAGAGCCAGACAGATGGACATGGAAGAGCCATTCCCAGATGCGGACAACGCGCTACCCTGGCTGGATGAGCAGGCCAACCTTAAAAAGGAAAAGAACTTCTTTGAAACGCGGGTCACTGAATATCAAACCGGTGGAGGCTTGAATTGGACTTAGTATCTGAGCCACTTAACCTAATTTGTTCACGACTCCCCGGTATCCGCGTTAGTTTTTCGACTTGTCCACAATCCTGGACTGGCCGATCCAGCTCATCATCGAACGGAGTTGTTTACCGACACGCTCGATTTCATGTTCGGAGGCCAACCTGCGCTTGGCGTTCATGGAAATCTTGCCAGAATTACACTCTTCCACGAATTCGCGAGCAAACTCACCAGACTGGATCTCCTTCAATATCCGCTTCATCTCTACCTTGGTTTCTTCGTTCACCACGCGCGGACCACGGGTGAGATCGCCATATTCAGCCGTGTTGGAGATGGAATAACGCATATTGGCGATTCCACCTTCATAAATCAGATCCACAATGAGCTTCACTTCATGCAGGCACTCGAAATAGGCCATTTCGGGCGGATAGCCCGCTTCCGTCAGCGTCTCGAAACCGGCTGTAATCAATGCCGTCAAACCACCGCAAAGCACGGCCTGCTCACCAAACAGATCAGTTTCGCATTCATCGCGGAAATTGGTTTCAATCACACCAGCGCGGGTGCCACCATTCGCCCTGGCATAGGAAAGTGCCAGTGCCTTGGCATGGCCGGAGGCATCCTGGTCCACGGCAATCAGACTCGGTACGCCGCCACCTTCGGTAAAGGTATGGCGCACCAGATGCCCCGGTCCCTTGGGTGCAATCATAATCACATCCAGATCATCGCGCGGTTTGATGGTGGCAAAATGGATATTAAAACCATGCGCAAAGGCCAGTGCTGCGCCTTTCTTGATATTCGGTTCGATAGACTCACGGTATACCTGCGCCTGATTCTCATCCGGCAGCAATACCATGACAACGTCGGCACCTTTTACAGCGTCAGCAATTTCAGTCACCCGTAATCCGGCAGTCTCTGCTTTGGGCCAGGATGCGGAATGCTTACGCAGGCCCACAGTGATATCCACGCCGGATTCTTTCAGGTTCAGGGCATGGGCATGCCCCTGAGAACCATATCCCAAAATACTTACTTTTTTACTCCGAACAATTGAAAGATCGGCATCATCATCATAGTAAACGGTCATTGCCATGGCTTGCTCTCCTGTGCTGTTAAATTAAAAAAGGGTGCGCAGGATAGTATCTTTTCCGCCGAACTTCATCTTTTTAGTTGCAAGCCATTGCCGAAAAGGCGGAGCGGCGATATGTTGCCTTCCATGTTGATGATGATTGCTCCGGCCAAGAAGCTGGATATTGAAACACCAGCGCCGGTCTCCACATTTACCACACCGAAATTTCCGGATGACTCGCGGGAATTGGTGAAGAGTTTGCGGATGATGTCTGCTGAAGAGCTCGGCCGGTTGATGAAAATCAGCCCCCGTCTTGCTATATTAAATGCGCGACGTTATCGCTACTGGCATATGCCGTTCACGCTGGGAAACGCCAAACAGGCACTGTTTGCCTTTCGCGGCGATGTTTACGCCGCACTGGATGCCGATAGTTTAAACGAGGCGGATATACATTTCGCGCAGGACCACTTGCGCATCCTTTCAGGGCTGTACGGCCTGTTACAGCCACTGGATTTGATGCAGGCCTATCGTCTAGAGATGGGGACGCGACTGTCCAATGCGCGCGGCAGGGATTTATATGCATTCTGGGGACGGCGCATCACCGATGCCCTGGATCAGGCAATGTCGAAACAGGGTACCTCCACACTGATTAACCTGGCCTCCAATGAGTATGCAAAAGCAGTGCAGCCCTTGCGGCTGTCCGGGCGCATGATTCACGTTCAGTTCAAGGAGCAAAAGGATGGTGGCTATAAAACCATCGGTATCCATGCAAAAAAGGCCCGCGGCCTGATGAGCCGGTTTGTCATCAGGAACCGCATCGACATACCCGAGGATATCAAACAGTTTAACCAGGCCGGTTATCACTACCGACCTGATATGTCTTCAGCGTCAGCATGGGTCTTTGCCAGGGAACTAGCCTGAACTATTCATAAATCGCCGCGATGATTGCGCCGAACCTTTGTTTGCAACGGATTCCGAGGAAGGAGGCCGCAGCCATGCATACGGACGACCGACGAGGGATTCGGTGCGAACAAAGGAACAAGCAAGGGCGCGGCAGCATTTATGAATAGTCCAGGCTAGGGCAAGGCGCAGTGCACAGATAAGGGTTATCCGCAACGCAGTATGATCCGTGTGCAAGGACTCCTTTCGGGCAAGTAATGGCGGGCGTTGTGTCCGTTTGAATTGGCTATGGTCAATCCCGCACTCGTGCGCCGGGCCTTGGCGCGCAAATTGCTTTTCAGCGAATGTCGATAGTCCGGGCAGACCGGAACAATCTGTGGGCGTGCGGTAATAAATACTTCTCCACTTCGTTTCTGTCAGCACAGATTCCGACTTTTTGCATGGAGGTCACCGGCGCGTCGTGCATGCCACAGGGTACAATGCCGGAAAAATGTTTGAGGTTGGGTGCGATGTTCAGCGCCACGCCATGGTAACTGACCCACTTGCGACAGCGCACGCCAATGGCGGCAATCTTTTTACCATCAACCCATACACCTATACCGCGCTCACTGCGCCCCGCGATAATGTCGAAATCAGCCAATGTACGAATCGCCATCTCTTCCAGGCGCCATACATGTTTGTGTAAATCCCGCTCTTCGCGCAAATCCGCAATCACATAAGCGACCAGTTGCCCTGGCCCATGATAGGTGGCTTCGCCACCGCGCCCCGTTTCAAATACCTCCATGTGTTCCTCGCCAATATCCTGTAGCAGAATATCGCCCCTATGGCCGGATGTACCGAGGGTGAACAGGGGAGGGTGTTCAGTCAGAATCACGCAGGACACAGCCGCACCGTCGAGTACACGGTTAACTTCCGCCTCCTGTTCGGCGATGGAATCTGCATAACCCTGTTGCGCATGCCGGATAACGCGCAGGCCCTCACCATCATTGTCCATCCGCCGATACTATCAGCTATCGACAATGGAAATGAAGTTCGCCCGCATTGACCCGTCCCGCTTACGCCCTACAATAGCCGAAACTGGCCTGCGCTATTCATCAATCCTCGTGATGATTACGAATAGCGCAGGCCAGAAGCCTGTCGGACTTTTGGGCATTTGGAGTAGCGTGTGACTGAATCAATATCTTCCCGTAGCGAAGCAGCCGATCCGGGCTTTGAACAGACATTGAAGCGCTTGAATGCGCTGGTCGAAAAACTCGAATCCGGCCAATTGTCGCTTGAAGGGAGCGTGGCTGCCTTTGAAGAAGGCGTGAAACTGACCCGCCATTGCGAAGCCTTGCTGGATTCAGCCGACCAGCGGCTTCAGGTCCTCGATAAAAATGAATAAATATACGCCACAGCAACGGCTGGAGCAGTGTGCGGTAGAAACCAATGCGGCGCTTGATACGATGTTCGCGGCGCGTGCGAAATGTATTCCTGAACGCCTGCGGGAAGCCATGCATTACAGCCTGATGGCTGGCGGCAAGCGTATCCGTCCGTCGCTCATGCAGGAATGTTTTTCGGCCTGCTGTGGAGAGGGTGAAATCATGCCAGCCATGATGAGCGTTGAATGTATGCACACCTATTCGCTCATTCATGATGATTTACCCTGCATGGACGATGATGATCTGCGGCGCGGAAGACCGACCTGCCACAAGCAGTTCGATGAGGCATCCGCCATACTTGCCGCCGATGCATTGCAATGCCTGAGTTTTGAATTATTGACGGAAGTGGATGTATCGGCGGGCTTGCGCGTAGAACTCGTCGGTCATCTCGCATTGGCTGCGGGAGCTCAGGGTATGGTTGGCGGCCAGATGCTGGATATGCTGGCTGAAGAGAAAACGGTGCAGGATGTGTTGGAAGTCGAACGCATCCATGTCCGCAAGACCGGAGATTTACTGCGCTATTGCTGTGAAACAGGCGCCATGCTGGCGCGCGCGGATACGACAAGGGTGGACGCATGCTGCCGCTACGGTAAAGCTGTCGGGCTACTGTTTCAAATTGCCGATGATATTCTGGATGCGACGGGCAGCAGCGAGGTGCTGGGGAAAAGTCCGGGCAAGGATGCCACGCAACATAAGGCTACCTATGTGTCTCTGCTCGGCCTGGAACGTGCCCGCGAAATTGCAGACGAGATGCTGTGTCTTGCGGTTGAGGCCCTAGTGCCTTTGGGCGAGAATGGCGCACGCCTGGCGGCACTTGCCGCTTACATTCGGGAGAGAAAGAAATGAGCACCATACTTATTGCGACGACGTCATCATGAGCGGACCTTCGCTACTGTCCGGTATTCACGGGCCAGATGACGTCAAGCGTCTGAGCGTGGAACAACTTCCCCGCCTGGCGGCAGAAATGCGGGATTATCTTATCAAGACACTGGCGCCAATCGGCGGCCATCTGGGTGCCGGACTTGGCGTGGTGGAACTGACCATTGCCCTGCACCGGCTGTTTGATTCGCCCCGTGACCGTATCATATGGGACGTGGGGCATCAGGCCTATCCACACAAAATGCTGACCGGAAGGCTGGAACAAATGCCCGGCATCCGGCAGCGCGGCGGATTGTCCGCCTTTACCAAACGTACCGAATCCGAACATGACCCCTTCGGTGCCGGGCACGCCTGCACCTCAATATCCGCAGCCTTCGGCATGGCTACCGGACGCGATATTAACAGAGAGCACAAACATATCATCGCCGTCATTGGCGATGGCGCGTTGACCGGCGGCATGGCTTTTGAGGGTTTGAACAATGCCGGAGAAAGTAAAAGCCAGCTCTTGGTCATTCTCAATGATAATGAAATGTCCATCGCCCCCAATGTTGGCTCGATGTCCGCCTACCTGGCCCGCCTGATTTCCGGTAAAACCTACGCCAATGTGCGGGATGCCACGCGCAAGGTGCTGGAGAAAGTCCCGACAGCCCTGGAGGCCGCGAAACGGCTGGAAGAGCATGTCAAGGGCATGGTCATGCCCGGTACATTATTTGAAGAAATGGGATTCCGTTATGTTGGTCCCATTGATGGCCATGATTTTCGTCACCTGTTGCCCACGCTGGAGAATTGCAAGAATCTGGATGGTCCTGTGCTGTTGCATATCGTCACCCGGAAAGGCTTGGGGTTCGCCCCTGCCGAAGAAGACCCGGAAACATGGCATGGCCTGGGCCCCTACAACATGGAAACGGGCGAGCCGATCAAGGCGAAGGGACAAGCTCCCACCTACACGCAGGTATTCGCCGATACCCTGGCCGACCTGGCCGACCACGATGACCGGATTGTAGCTATTACTGCGGCCATGCCGGGCGGTACCGGTCTTTCCCGCTTTGCCAGGCGGCATCCTGATCGCTGCTTCGATGTCGGTATCGCCGAACAGCATGCCGTAACATTCGCGGGTGGTCTGGCCGTGGAAGGCTTAAAGCCCGTCGTGGCTATTTATTCGACTTTTATGCAACGGGCCTACGATCAGATTATTCACGACATCTGCATTCAGAACCTCCCCGTAGTCTTCTGTATGGACCGAGCCGGGGTGGTGGGTGCCGATGGCGCGACGCACGCAGGCAGCTTCGATATAGCTTTTCTACGCTGCATTCCCAACCTCACAATCATGGCGCCCATGGATGAGGCCGAACTGGCGGATATGCTGGTGACAGCCATCAGGCTAAAGGGTCCGAGCGCTATTCGTTACCCGCGCGGTAGCGGCTCCGGTGCCGATCCGGGAGCGCCAAAGGAACTTGGTATGGGTAAAGCAACCGTGCTGAAAGAAGGGAAAGACGGCCTCGTCGTAGCGGTAGGCAGCCGCGTCCATGACGCTCTGGCGGCTGTGGAAGCGCTACATCAGATGGGTGATGATGGCAAAGATCTGACATTAATTAATCTTCGCTTTATCAAGCCACTGGATACAGCGTGCATCCTGACGCATCTGAAGAAAAACAAACCACTGGTCGTAGTAGAAGAAGGAGCGGCGGAGGGGGGCATCGGCGAAGCCATCGCGACATTGGCGCTGACACACGGTTGGCATGGGCCATTTGCCAACATGGGTATGCCGGATGCGTTCCCGGCACACGGAACCCAGGCCGAAGTGCTGCACGACCTTGCACTGGATAAAGAGGCCATCATCGCCCGTTTGCTTGACCTGGAAAAATAAGGGGTATCAGAAGGGCTTTTCTTCCATCTGCGCCCGTGATTCACCATCCAGCAAATCGCGCACCATGCAGCTAAGCGCAGGCACGGATACCGGCTTGGTCATGACACGACAATTTTGCAGGTTCTCCATCTCTTCCCGGACCTGTTCCTCGCCATAACCGGTCTGGAATAAAACAGGCAGGCCCGGAGCGCATGCGCGCATGCGGAGCGCTGCACCCACACCACCCAACTGCGGCATGACCACATCCAGTATAGCTAAACGGATCTCATCTTGATGTTCCTCGAACAGGCTAACCGCTTCTTCTCCGTTAGCCGCAACGCGTACACGATAGCCCATAGACTCCAGCAACTCCCGGGAAACCTCGCGTACGGACTCTTCGTCGTCAGCCAGCAAAATGGTCTCGCCATGCCCTGCCAGCATCTGCCCTTCCGCAAGAAGGGAAGGCGTTCCGGCCTGCCGGATCAGGGGAAGAAACACATAAAAGGCACTTCCCTTCCCCTCCTCGCTCTCCACTTCGATGACGCCGTTATGGGACTGCACCGCACCGTACACCATGGCCAGACCCAGGCCCGTCCCTTCACCTGTGTCCCTGGTGGTGAAAAATGGATCGAACAGTTGATGCAAATTCTTCTCAGGAATACCACGGCCGTTATCCTCGACCACCAGTCGAACATAAGGCTTGCGCAGAAGGTCTGGATGCCGACTCCACAAGGCTTTGTTCACTTTCAGCACATCCAGTGAGACGCGGATTGCCGGATGGGCTTGGCCGCTAACGGCATGCCTCGCATTGGTGATAAGGTTCAGTAAGATCTGCTGGAGAAGAGTGGCATCTCCATTCACCGTGCACTCAGTATCCGGTATATCCAGTGCGAAACTGATATTCTCGGGAACGCTGCTGCGCGACAGCTTGAACACCTCCTTCAAAAAGGAGGTCAATACCATAGGCTGCATATCCATCGTGCCTTTGCGCGCGAAGGTCAATAATTGTGAAATCATGTCTGCGGCACGAAATCCCGTTGTCTCAACCCGCTTCAGCTTCTTCTGTGCCTCGGGATAAGCCATCAGCGTCTTACGGACGAGATACACCGTACCGAGCATGCCGGCCAGCATGTTGTTAAAATCATGCGCGATACCACCAGCCAGCGTACCAATCGCTTCCATCTTCTGGGCCTGATAGAATTGCTCTTCCAGCTTTTTAATTTTGCTGATGTCATCGTGAACGCCGACAAAACGGGTCACCTCTCCACACTCATCGAAAATGGGAGAAATGGTCAACATAACAGGATGAAGGCTGCCATCCTTTCTTCGATCAATAACTTTATCCTTCCAGATTTCTCCCGCCAGAATCGTTTTCCACATCCTTTCGTAATAGGCGGCATTCTGCTGGCCACTTTTTAGAATGTTGGGAGTCTTGCCGATGGCTTCTGTAGCGGGATATCCGGTTATTTTTGTGAATGCCGCATTGACATATTCGATCACACCATCCCGGTCCGTAAGCATAATAGATTCGCTGACTTGCTCGATGGCCCCAAGAAGATTGCGTAACGATGCCTTCCTGTTCCTTCTTTCCATGACAAGGGCAGCGAGTCCGGCGGCGCGCCTGATGTCATGCAGCTCTCTCTCACCAGGTGCACACGGATGGTCGTAATACATGGCAAATGTGCCCAGCACATGATGACTGGCGTCTTTAATGGGCTCCGACCAGCACGATTGCAATGCGTGGGAAAGCGCCAAACCTTTATAGTCGTTCCACAGGGGGTCGGTCGAAATATTTTCGACAATCACTCGCTCGCCCAAAAAAGCAGCCGTACCACACGACCCCGCACAAGGCCCGATGGCAGTGCCGTCGATGGCAGCCATGTATGTATTTGGCAAACTCGGCGCGCCACCATGGAACAATCGATTCCCTCTCAGGATCAGGATGGAGGCACGCATTCCGGGAT
>VAOZ01271676.1_pt1 | contig 15619 bp, 33 predicted proteins | sample 3394041 | NCBI WGS metagenome assembly VAOZ01 (sample SAMN08290431, study PRJNA428436) | hydrothermal vent metagenome | isolation source: Deep-sea hydrothermal vent chimney | place: Indian Ocean: Southwest Indian Ridge
AATATCACGCCTAGAAAAAGCCCTACTAAAATAAATAGCCCTAGTTACTTGACACACCGAATAATTGAGCGTAGAATTTTGATCATGGGCTGAGAAAGGAAAATGAAATGAATGGGAAGGAGAAGGCTATGAAAGAAACAGTGGCATACGTAATATATCCTGAAGACGGAGGGGACAGCATGGTTTTTGACACTAAGAAGGAAGCCAACGAATACGCGTGGAAAATAAACCCGTTGGACCCCCCCGAAATTTATGAAGTATGGGATTTAGAGGAGTGGGGAGGGGAATAAAATGAAAGATGTAGAATGGTTGGAACGAGAGTTTAGGGTGTTGTTTCCTGCCATGCGAACACTTCCCTCTATGCAGAAATTAACACCCGAGCAAATACGCAAAGAAGTATGGCGCGTAGTATTTGAGCGTGCTCGATTAATAGGAATTGGAGTACCGAACAATTGAGCGTAGAATTTTGATCATGGTCTGAGAAAGGAGTGGGACGATGAAAAAAGGTCTAGTGACTCATTATGGTCTAAACATCAAAGGCGATAAGCTTTTGGCAGACTGGAGTTTTGAGCCTTACGCTCCGGTTCCCCCGCCCCCGGAATATAGGACTGTCGCGTGCCGTTAGGAAGGACGCGATGGAAAGGTTTTGATAGGGGCTGGAGAAGAGGTTATAAAAGCGGCGGAAAAACTTAAAAAGTCCGTGGCACAAATGATTCAAGAGGCGGAAGAAGGTGAAAAAAATGACTATATATTTTAGAGTTACAGCAGAAAGCACACAAAACATTGACTTTTATAAAGGTGGTATTAAGCCGGGACAAATAATGTGTGCATATGATGCTGCGCGCAAGTTCGCAAAAGCGCAAAAGATTCTCGGACGTATAGTAGTTTGCTTGATACAAGAAGGTCAAGTTTTACATGTCGATTATTTTGAATTTCTTTAGCGCTTCTTCCATTTCCTAGCGTTTAGCGCAAACACATCTTGGCGGGTGTGTTTTGTGTTATGCGCTTTCCGTGCCTTCGCCAGATCAGTCTTAATTTTTCCGGTTGCTATTGTTTTCTTCGCCGGAATTTTCATCCGACGATGAAGCGCGCCCTTGTCCAATTTCAGGTTCATTTTCTTGCGTGCCATTGTGGGTTCTCCAATTCCGAAAACTTTGCAATGATTTTACGGCCCATATGCTCGACAGCATACCCATATAGGCAGTGGTATACCATACGGGGAGTGTGCCGAGCACGTGCGTGATATAGGATTCAGTCTGGGCGGGCATAAAAATAGAAGTGATGAGTGGGGCCGAAAGCAGCAAGAATGAAAGGCGTTTGATAAGACGGTCCGAATCCTGAAGCGCCGCTAATTCCCACTGTTCGTTATAGTGTTGTTTATCCGCTATCATTTCCAGCTTACGAGTTACAACAGCGGCACGTAGTTGTTGTTTTGCTTTGATGTGTCCGAGCCAGCCGTTAGCAACTGTTTTTACGAGCGCGATTACTGGCCCGAAAATTAAGTCAAACATTATCGTTACTGCGACGGTAGAAATTTTTTAGTTCATGGCGGCGCACAAAATTCTCGTACATAAAAATTTTCATTTCTTGAATTGAAACCGTAAGCCGAAGCGTAAGAAAACCGTTCGCGATCAAGAACACGAACAGTAATGCGTCCAAGATATAATGTAGATTAGCAAACATTACGTAAACTTTCGCAGACCCGATCGATAACCCAGATCATACACCTTCGCTTTTCCGCCTGTTTTCTTAGCGGGTTTCTTTTTCGCAACTCGTTTCTTAGCAGGCGCCTTTTTCGTAACACGTTTCTTTGCCATAATTTTTCACTTCACCATTGATACAACAATAGGTTGAGTAGAATTTTTAAAGACGAAAATTCCACCTACCACTAATGATAACCCTAATAAAATAAAAACAATTTCTGTTAGGTGTGCTTTGCCCCATGAAGTAACAACACTACTTCCTTTTACTGCGGCGGTTTGTTGTGCTTCCGCTGCAGCTTTCAAAGTTTTGGGAGTGTTTTTACTTTTGATAGTAGATTTTTCCGCACCGGAAAAAACGGGGGAAGTTTGTAACCAAGCGTTTAACGTATCGGAAAAACTCATCCCATTGTACCGTAAGTGGAATATCCAACAAAACCAAATAGAGGCATGTATTGATTTTCGTTTCCAGCATATCCGGACCAAGGTTTACCGGTCGGTCCCCAATACACGTTAGGGTTATAAGGTATGCCTGCTGGACCTATATTTTCAGGCGTTGGTTTTTCTGCGGGTGCAGCTTGATTGTGTTTTACAATCCAATAAAGAATCAATAGCACGCCGATTACGATACCGCCCGTTTTGAGTGTATCTTTCATATACTCATTCCGAAACTACCCACGCCGGGTAAGCCAAAGTTAAAGCCCATGCGTGAGGATTGCGCGTTTGCTTCGCTGACGGATTGAATAGTTTTAGAAGAAGCTCCGGCTACCGCTTCCAGGGATTGAGAATAGGCGCGTGATGCTGAGGCTGCACCTAGCAGTCCGGCGACTTGAGCGCGTCCTGCGTTTTGTAGTGCAGTATCGGCGATAGTTGTGCCGGCGAGATAAGAAGCCAGCACGGTTTGATTTTGTGCTTGTATTTTGCTGGATTGTGCAATCCCTTGTGCTTCTACCATTTTAGCTTGGGCCGCTGTCATCATAGCGGATGCTTGTGTACCGATAGCGGCAGCTTGAGCGTTTTGAACTGGGGACGAACCGGTAGTCGCAACGGTTTGTGGGGTGCTAACCGCGTGGCCACGCAATAAAAACCAAAGTACACCTACGCCGCCTATTCCAGCGACGATTAACATTTTGTTATCGCCTAAAAATTCGCTCACCGCTTCGGTGCCCATGTTATTTTCCTTGCGGCATATTTTGAGCAGCTGTCATCTGTGCTTGCGCCTCCAATTGATTTATTTGTGTGATCTGTTGGTTTAGACTCTGATAATACGGAATGAAAGCATTATCGGCTTGTTGTGAGAATTGGCTAAAAAAGTTGTAGGCTCCGTTTGATAGTGCGCTTATGCTAGCAGATTTTGCCTGGACGTGATCGGGGACATAATGGGTAGAAGGCGTTGCATGATTAGGACCGCCCATAACGCCACTAAACCCTGGGGGTAAAGCGGGTTGCATGGGCAATCCTTTTAGCAATTCTTGCATCGTCTTCATCCCTTATACACTCCCGCAATAATTCCTGTATACCGATTGTTACTGTTAACCACGTCTTCCACGCGCGGACTGATAGGCGGTCCTGCGTAAGCGCCGGTCCAATTTGGGGTTATTTTGAGATACCCGGTAAGCCAAGGCCACGGAATAGAATGCACACCGTCCGCCAGCCGAGCCGTACCGCGTGGTACGCCGGGGTCATAAACGGGCGCGCCATTGTTAAGTTGCGGTTGAAAAACCGGATAATGAAAAACGCTCACGTTTAATACCCGCCTTGGTATCCGCCAGAATTTCCCATGGCGGCGTTTAGGTCGGTAGCGAAGCCGCCCGTTCCGGCGCGGATAACGCCAACCGTATTTTGACCGTTGCGGATGAGAACCGCAACAATCGCAAGTCCGATCAAAGCGGTTGCAATCGCCGTAACGTCTCGCATGATATCGCCCATTACCAGTTACTCCCGTTTACATAATGGTTATAGATTAGCTTTATTTCTTTGTCGATTACTGGAAAACGTTTTACAACAAGCGCTATCAAGAACAAGGCAACAAACGGATTAACGATCGGTTTTGTTTTTTCGTTGCTATCCAAAGCCGTTAAAATAAAGATAGCAAATAACCACGGCACAAATTTCCCTCCATCTTTTGCCAAGTCCTTTTTTAATGCGTTCGCATTTCCGGCGAGTGTAACGGAAATGAGATATAAACCATAGCCTACAATGATCAGTCCGTTCATACCAGTTTCAGATACTCGGGCAGATTCCCTTGCAGCAACAGATACAAGGGAAACGCCAGCAATATCATTGTAATCGACTTCATTCCATCATCCCCGACAGAAGGAAGGACCATGAAAGCAGGAGTGCAAATACCGCTACGCCAAAACCAACTTGGTCAATATTCATAACTTGCTTTTTCTCCTTGGTGCTGTATCCATAAACACTCCCCGCTACCTACTCTATGGGGGAACCAATACGCACCGCAGTTACAAACCGATAATTTATTGCGCTGTGTTTGGTAGTGATCTTTTTTTAAAGTCCCCTTACAGTACTGGCATTTTGGTATCCGAATATATTGTTCAATCGGTTTAGAAAGCGCGTTCCTTGCGCGACAGCTTTTTCGTGTGCAGCGATATAAATTACCCAAGGGGTTTAGCCTTGTGCAATGCCAGGAAGCGGCTGGCCGGACGGGTACTTAGTTTCAAATCCGTAGGCCATGTAGGACGCTGCGCCGACACTGTTCGGTGTAAGGCCGATCTGTACGTTACCATATAGGGTAGTATTGATCGGATTGCGTCGCGTATCCAAGAAGTACAAGCCGGGGGCCAGATCAGCGGCGAGTTTGTTACGTTGCCGGAGCAACAGATACTTTGCGGTCGCGTCGATAATGTTGACGTTACTGTTTGCGATTACGCGGACCGCTGAAATATCGGTGCCGGGGTTGTAAACATTGCCGTTATTGTAGGCGACCATGGCCGACAACACGGAGCGCATGTTCGGATAATTGATGTACTTTTCTTGACCGACACTGAGATTGTCGGAAGTAGTGTAATTACCCTCGAAACCGTAGATAGTACTGAGGTCGATAATCGGCAACCCCGCCAGGCTTTGCGGCTGTATGTATTCCTGGAAAGCGACAATGGTAACGTCGCCAATCGTTGCCGTACTACCCGCGCCGTAGGGGAACAAGATATCGTCCGCGCCGGCGAGCGCGCTTGCAAGCTGCACGGTTATATAGTGGTTGCCCGTAGCGGTCTGAGAAAGTACAGCGCCCGTTGTATCGTCCGGCCCGTAGGCCAAGGGCACACGTACAATGAACGACAAAGGAGCGGCCGCGTTAATGACGTTCGGAGGCGACTCCAGCAAATTGGTTGCAGCATCCGCGAGCGAACTTGCGGGATCATTGAAAAGTTTGCCGAGTCGAATAGAATTGAGCGCGTTTAGAAAAGCGCCTGGAATTACGCTTCGATTGACAGCGGCAAAATCGGTGTAGGTAACGGATTTTAGCAGCGAATAAATACCAAACGAATTTGGCGTAGTATCCGCAGCCGCGATATTTAGTGTGGCCGAAACGTGAAGTTCAACGCCGGTAAGAATTCCGGACCGGTCAAGAGGAATAACGATCTGTGAGCCGAGCGCACCAGAATGTGGTTGAAGTTTCTTGACCATTTTCACGCCGGACGCGAGCAGGTTCATACGTGCGGCAAAGTTAGCCTGTACCGGATTCTGTTTGATAACCTGTCCCATAATTTTTTCCTTTTCCAGTTAGGCTTTGTACGCGCCAAGGCCAGCCAGCGTCAAACCTTTATTTGCTAAGTAAACGAAGGTAAAGGCTGTGATTCCGATCACCAGATAATCCCACGCATTGAATTTCATAAGTTATCCCTCAGTGGTAAGTTTTCTTTGGCCGGCCCAGTCCAGCCCACGGTTTGCGAGCCATACAAACAGGAACGCCATAAGTCCGATTGTTACAAAATTCACTAAATCGATACGAACTACACCGTTCATTTTTCATTCTCCCGACCCGCATAAAGTGTGCCAAAACTAAACTGTTGTGCAAGGTATATCAGAATTTTTCCACTATGTCAAGTCTTTTTATGTATGGGTTGCCCCCACGCAGTGGGTTGCCCTCACGCAGTGGGTTAACACGGTAACCCGGTCGGGCATGGGAATGGGGACCAAAAGATGAGGCTTGCAGCATCGAATTTATGTCCTAATCGAAAAAGGACTGCCGCTAATCCAAGCGTGATAATGGACCCCACAATCCAGACCACTAAAATTTTGTGTTCCATTAAATTTCTTCTTTTGGTTCGGGCTCTGTTAGATAGCCGAATCGCCTTTCCAAATCTGAAAAAGGAACCTTACCAAAACGTGTTAATTTATCACGTGCTACATCATACCATGCCCACTTATAGCGACGTGTTTTCTGAAGCATATCTTTGCGCCCCGTGAATTCATACATTCGTTTTCTATCGTCCGCTAAATTAAGTGTGTATGAAACGATGTAATCTGATTCAGAAAAACAAAATCGACTAACCCATGCTGGCCGTTGCGTACAGCCAATAAACGACTGTTGACGTGATCGACCTCGCGTTAACCAGCCAACTAGTCCATCACCCGCGCGTCCGTTGGTATGTACGTAATAAAGCTCGTCGATTAGTAGCCCTATGTGTTGCCAACGTTCTGATACACGCTGAATCCAAGCGTCCAATTCTCCGGGGTCCGAAGTTTCGGGGCGAACAATCAGTATGCGATTTTCCTTCCACAAATTATCGTAATCACAATTCAGCCCCACGGTCGGTCCAATATTTTCAAAAGCTTTATCGTATTTTCTATCGAGCACGAGCCAACAACCGGGTGAGCGGGAAAGCAACCACACCGCACCTATCGTTTTGCCGCTTCCGGTTCTCCCCGCAATAATTACACGTTCGCCGGGAAGCACACGTGGCAACGTATCAATCATCAGAACCCTGTTCAGTTAATGTATGCGATTGTTGAATCAGGTCCAATTCGCGCGCGTCTTTTTTACTAGCGGTTGCTTCCGTAGGACGAATCGGCGCGACATTATTATCGTTATTGGATGATACAGCGCGCATAATTTTTTTCGGTTTATTGCGTATGGAAATAAACCGGGGTCCATACACAATCGAACAAACGCCGATCATTGAAATAACAGCGGACACTTTTCCGCTTGGATGAAAATTAAACTCACGGGATAGGGTATCAAAAGAATCGGCCAACATATCGGCTTCAATTGTCGATAGCTCTAATTCCGGCAGACCCGTTGCCATACCAATTAGTTTATGGATACCGATTAGGTTACGGGCGAGAGCATCGACTTCTTGTGCATTACGTGGCTGAACTTTTGGCTTACGACCGCGCTTTGGTTTACTTGCCCCGTCAATAATAGAGTCCGGAGATTCTTGCGTAGCGTTTGCGTGCGTAGCGCTTGCGTGCGCAGCACTTGCGTGCGCAGCATTTTTTCGCGGGCGACCGGGACCACGCCGTTGCGTTGGACGTTCCGCTTGCGCGACGCGAGCCGGTTGCCCGGAGCTATCCGCTTGCGCGGTACTAACCGGTTCGGGCGACGCAACCCATGTAACCGCTTGCGCGGAGCTATCCGCTTGCGCGGAGCTATCCGCTTGCGCGGCGCGAGCCGGTTGCCTGGCGCCAGCCGGTTGCTCGACATCGGTCGGTTCTTTGTCCGTCATAACACACCTACCCATTCTCGTTTACCGCGTTTTTCTTCGGTAATTTCCTCAACCGGTTCCACAATCGGTTCTACTGGCGGTGCTTCAATAGTTACTTCACCAGTTCCAGGAACTTCTTCCCCTTCATCCGCTTGCGCGGAACTATCCGCTGATTTTTCCTCAACGGATAAACTCGCGACCAAAGCAGCTAAGTCGGTGCGCAATCCTACCACTTCCTCACGCAGCAAACGAACCTCATCGTTTTCTTGTGTGTTTTCTTTAGTAGCAGAATTTTTTACTTCCTCTTTTATTTCTGCAACTTTTTCTTCGATATCTTGTCGTACTGCCTCAATTTTTTCTTGAGTATCTTCCTTAACCGATTCTTTAACACCGCTTACTTCATCCTTAACGGCGTCAATTTTTTCGTCGATTTTTTCGACATCAGATTCGATACCCATTACTTTTTCTCCTGTTCCGGAACCTCAAACTCCTTGGGAACCTTAGAGGGTTTGGTCGGCTTCGAGGGCAATGTAGAATCCGCAGGAACGGAACCGTCTTCTTCAACCGCTAAAAATTCTTCTCCTTTGTGTTCCAATTTTCCGAGTCGTTCCCAAAGAAGATCAAGTTCGGTCCGAAACTCATGTACCCATACCAGCGGATTATAGCGTGCCATTTTTAAGATCCTCCGTAGTGTGATTCATAATAGGTTGTCTATCTACTTGATAGATATGGTTATCACGAAGGTTTGCTTGCATGATTTCTTTTTGTAGTGTTTCAATTTGCGCCGAAATATCGTTCAAGCGCGCCATTACTTCGTGTTCTAAAAACTTCATGTGTTCTTCAACACGTGCAAAATGTTGCGACAATCCTTCCCCGATTTTCTGAATGTCGTTAATGGAAGGGAGTTTTGAAAGTAGGTCGGAAAAAGCCATAGTTTATTCCTCGGTCCCTGCGACGGTTACACGCACCGACCCGGTCAACAGTGCAAGCGCGGAATTCAAATTTATCTCGAGCACGTTGTTCACTAACGTACCCAAGATACCATTGCCCAAGTCAACCCAGCCGCTAGACCATGCCGTCCCCGCAACGGCCCCAATATAAACGGTTTCGGCGATCGGAAGTGCAGTGTCGGTCAAGCCGACCGGATCATATTGGTAAAACTGAATATCCAGATCGCCCGCCGTTGTGCGGGTTGCATCGGCGGTCACGTCGATCTTGTAACGCATCAGGCGGAAAAACGTTCCCGCCGTCGGGGTCCACAGGGCCGTGCTTCCGGCGGCTGTGAATTTTCCAGTCTGGAAAACCGCTGGTGTGCGTTTCAAGTCCCAGCTCGCGCCGTTGAACGCCATCAACTGCGCGGTCGTCGCCAGGCCCTCGAGCGTCGCCAGCGCATCCGCCGGCGTCGCCACACGCACCCGATCCCACGTCGCACCGTTGTACGCTAGGAGTTGGGCAGTCGTTAAAATCCCCGCAGCCGTAGGCGACGCATCCGCCGGAAGTTGATTGATAGCGTTAGCCCAAACTGCACCGACTGGATCATACGCCTGCAATTCCGCAACGGTACTAATAGGTTGCCCGCCGATAGTGACTGTAGCTCCGTTCGCCAGCGTAACCGAAAGCTTACCGTCAATTTCGGCGGGCGTTGAAAGCAGCGGATAATTTACGAAGAAAATAGTGACGGGGCCATTACCGGTCAACCAAGTTTCTTGATTTTTAGGTGCGGGCCAAGAAACGATCTGTTTTGCACCGGCGGCAATCATAACCGAAAAATCAATCGGTTTAACGACAAGGGTTAGGTCTGTGAGCGAGCCGCTGTTGTCAATGTACGCGCCTTGGGGCCAGAACGAAAAGTTGTCGTTGCTGAATGCCGGCCAATTTATTTTATGTGTGGTCGCGGTTGCGACCAAGCCTGCTACCACAACATGAGTAGTGCCGTCAAGGGGAACCAGATAATTAGCGGTTGCAAAAGGAAGGTTCGGCATTTTTAAACTCCTGGATGCTATAGATTCTATACGCTATTTTGGCTAGATTGTCAAGCCCTTTTGAATCCGGCTATCGGAACCCCGCGCGCAAAGTTATCGGCGAAGTTGTGATCGAATCGCGATATCCAAACTGCACTAAAAATATGATAGTCAATAAGCACAAACGGTAGCCCTTGCACGAAAAATATCGCTGTAATAGAACTTCCCGCATAGGCCGCGTCAAATTTCATAGAAAAATTTAGATTACCATATCGTAATATGGTTCCGTATCCTTCCGGGTTAGGAATCACTAAACCGTTGCTATCAAGGACAGAATTTGAATAATAATAATATGACATTGCAAAGAACCCTTTAAAAACACCACTACTAAAACCTCTGGCAGCTATTTCGTTTTTATAATAGTTATTAACAAAATCACTAGGTGTTCCAATTTGGTATGAAACAGCGGGACCGGATGGAGGCGGGAACAATACAAGCAGCCCGCCTTTAAAAGCAAAAGTTATCGTATAGGCCGGACTATATACTACAATTTCATAGTATGGGATAATTGGATTCGCTAAAGAAAAGTCAAGTTTTAGTATGTCGCTGTATTGAAGAGAAGTTACTCGGCCCGCAACAACATAAAAATTTCCATTAACCCAACCACAACCTATGGGTTGATGGCCATATCCTGCGCTGTTTAAATTATAAAAAGAGGTTTTAGGATTGCCGTTAAAATCATATAAGGAAAAATAGAAAACGTTAGCTGCTATGTTCATTGATAGCAACAAAATTTCTTGCGTTTCTAAATTGATGTAATAAGGGGCATTACGTATCAGATTAAGAGGCGTAAAACCTATCGGTAAAGACGGAACACGAATTTGCCCGGATAATTTATTGAACCATAGATCAATGAAAAATCCTGATGTACCAGCGACAAAACGTCCATCAAAAGTTATGAGGGGCGGCGCATCGATATAAGTTCCCACTAGCTCTTTCATATACTTGAACTGTAAAGTTGGCATTCGTCAAACTCCAAAGAAGGTTAACGCTTTGTTGATTTTATCCACGTATAAAACCGAGCCGTTATAATCAAGCGCGAATTTTTTACGTTTGTTATCGTAGTGCAGGTCTGGGACACTATAGTTAATGTGTCGCTCGTTCACAAACCTTTCAAAGAACTGCTTTTGTTCGGGGAGAGATTCTAGAAATTCTCCTACACTTTTTCGGAAGGCGTCCCCGGCGTATAGATTAAACCCCATTATTTGTATCATGCCCCATGAAGTCGATGAAATTACTAAGGCGGTATCGGGGGTACAATGATTACGTATCACTATATTTCGGGCTATTTCATCCGAAAAGTAAGAACGCTTAGCATACACCGTAGGTTCAAATCGTAAAGCGTACAGATTAGCTTGTGATTCGATGTGAGAAATTAGCTGAAACAACGTTAGATTCACCATATTCTTTTGCCTCTTCTGTACCCACTGTTTTAGGGAACACACATCCGTTTTTACTTTCTTCCCAAGAACGCGAGTTTTTTAACAATGTAGATTTTCGCGTTTGTGGGTAGGTTCCCCAACGTTCCCGCTTTAAAAATTGGATCAGTTTTGGAACCGTCTCAATTTGAACTGCAATGCGTTTGCGGTCAAATAAGTCGGACCATAAAGGATCCATTAACTTTTGCGGTATGCCTTTAATGGCACCAACATAATCTGTATCTTCAATTCCGACATATACTTTAGGCGCGACCGCACGGAAATTTTTCCAGCGGTGCGCGATTTTCCAAGCACCATACTCGCCCGATTGATTGAATCGTATAGCATACTCAGCAGGGATTGTCAAGCTATCCGTATCACCATACGCCACGTGCTCCACACCTACTCGATACGCGGCCCGCAAAAGATTCAGCCGTGCTTGAGCGGTAATGTATACAATCCATTGCGGCAAACATAACAAGTCTTCTACCCATTCCATTTTGAACCAAAACCGCTCATCAACCGACCACGGCGTAGCCCCTAAGCAATCTTCTGCTTTTGTGGGCCGGAAAATCTTACGTCGTTCACGCCGAGTACCAAATTTTCCTGATAGAGAATTTTGCATTAGCTTTGCTAGTTCTTCTTCGGGGGTACCTTTGTATTCTTGACGCATAGCTTCCGTTTTATTAATCAGTTCATTAAACGGGTGCCATAATTGTTTCCATGCCAAACCTTCTAACACTTCCAAAATAGTATATCCGTGCGCAATCGCAAACTGTAACTCTTCACGGGTTGAAGTGGTCTCGAAAACTCCGCGCGGCCAAGTAACTACCTTACCAATTCGCAACGGCAAAATTGGAATTCGTATATTTTCAGGCGCGAAAACACGAACGCGGTAAAGACCGGGCTTATCCCACGCGATAGACTTTCGCTGACAAACTCCCCCATACGGCACGCCTAGCTCACGCATTACGTATGGATAACTGGAGTTGATGTCCATCGTTACCATATCGGTATGCGGTTGCGTATCGGTCAAGAAAACCAACCCGCCAAAATAACCACTACGGATAAATTCTTCGTTTCCTTCATCATTATAAAATCGGTCCCCATTTTGTAAAGTGTGCCGCCAAGCACGCATAGCAGTAGCTGCAGTCGTTAATCCTAAGTGTACACCAAAAAGTGTAATCAGCTTTCGGTCCAGATTCACCAACGCGGCAACTAATCCTTCTGAATCTCGTTTTGAATATGCGATATGCCGCGGGTTTGATGAATCGAAAGTTTCCTTCTCAAAATCTAGATCACCTTTTGGAAGATGAGACGCAAACACCTTCAATAAATTTTTCAAACTCGAATTATAAAACGCCATAGAATCGACTAGCGTTATTTTCTTTTTATCTTGTGTTTTACACTGAATCATAAAAACGTCGTTGTCTGTGCGCATAAAAAGTTCATACTCATAGCCGCGAAGGTCAAATTCGTTAAACAGATATCGCCAGTCATACTGTGCATTGTGAGCATACCAGATATGCTTCGGGGATGCCTCAAACCGATCGACTACCGTATGGATAATGCTTTGTGATTCTCCACAAATAAATTGAGGGGAATGATTTTCTAAGCACGAACTTGCTGCTAAAACTTTCCCACCTAATCCTTCGGTCTCTAAGTCCCATGCTGCATACTCACGTCTGTCTTCTAACTGCGATAGCGCACTATACGTTTTCATGAATGGCCTATCGTATCGATAAAGGTAACACTTACGTTAATGCTCACTACCCTGCCTCCCGAAACATAACCGTTATCATCAACGTTTGCTTCAATGAGCGCCCACAGCTCAGCGACCGAAGGCAACTCATCAAACATAGTACAATGGATAATCACGCGCGAATAAAACAAACGGTTTTTCTCATCACGCATAAGAAGGTTTGGGATACCAACACACCATACGTTCTTGTTTTTACGCACTCCATCGATAAACCATTTCAAACTTTTGAGATTGTAAGGGATGAGATATTTTGTGTGGAACCGTTTTGCAGACTTCTTTACACGGGAAAAGTCAATTAGCGGTTGTATCTTTGCGAGTGCTTTACCACGTGCTGTAGTCGGATGCTTGAATGCAAATTTTAATCTTTCCGATCGACGGCCCCGAGCGGGACGCAACGCTTGACGGACCGGGTTTCGTTTTCGAGCAGCTTTTGCCTTGGATTCGTAAGAAGTATAACCGCCACGTTTGAGTACACCAAAACGCTTATCATACTGCCGGCGAGAAATTCGCTGCCCCGTCTTTGCGTTTACAAAGCCACGGGTTTTTCCACCTTGAGCTATCCATTCCTTTTGACGTGCAGGTTTTTTCTTGCGTGAAGCCATAACGCATGACACTATCGCTTTTACAACAGCACGTCAAGCAAGCACATTTCGTGCCATGCCGCAAGGGGATAACATCATACAGAGGAAAAGTCAAGCTATTTGGGACGCGAAAACGTGACTTTGATAGTAGGTGCTCGACGTTTCATGGCTTGCTTTATTTGTTCTTTTGTGATACCCGGCTGAAACGCTGACTTTGCCGGATATCCTCGAACACCATTTTTAGTAACCACTAGCATCCACCTTTTGCTTTTCCGAAAAAAATTATAGGTCTGCATGATGCTTACTCCTTAATTTTTACGCGTAATCCAGCGAAAATGTTTTCGGGACTTGAAAATTTTACCCGTAACCAATTCCGGGGCTCTATGTCGATACCATAAAACGTCTTCCATAATCTAGAGCCGGCCCGAGTCTCTATCCATGTTACAACCGTTAGCGGAAAACGAAAATCGCTGGTGTCAAGGGCTTGTTGTAATAGATCAGTTAAACACTTTTTCAAATTTTCACTCTCCGTAGCGATTGATAAAAAATGAACAAGATAACAACAATCGGAAGGTGAAGCATAATCATAAGGTAAAAGTGGAACGAAAATTTTACAGCGAGGATTAACCGGTACTGCGGAAAGGGACGAAAACGCTAACGCACCATGATGTACTTTTGTTAGCCTATAAGCCCACCTAATATCTTCATCACGGGCAGGCCCAAAGATTAAATTTGTGTTTTTCACTACCAGACTATATTCGGACTCAAGCATTATCTGTCCCCTCGCTAACGACGCCAGATTATCTTACCTTCATCAACAAAGTAAAGATAGCCGTCGTTTTTTCCGGTGCCGCCATAACCAGATTTTGGAAAAATCGCTAGTGCTTGGCGCTGTAGAAAAGCGGGTAGCTGTTCAAATAAAAACTCACACTCCGAATTATCAGATTCATTAACCTTTATTTTCTTGTCCGATTCTACTTTCATTATATCACTCATTTCATGTAGAATGCCGTGGCACCGCCGGATGAGTTGAAAAATTTCGATGTAGCTTTCTTCTAAGTTCATAATTTTTGTCCTCTTCTAAAAAAGCACGTCCTTGTGCAATAGGGCCACGCCTTAAGTGAGTGAAGCAGTAAGCTTCTTAATTTCTTCCGAAGGCTCAAACTGCTTCAGCGGACTGATCAAGAATTCATAGCCAATGGTTGTATTAGAAGTTTTGACCGAAACTTCCACGGCTAATTCAAGCCGAACCTTGTCTTTTGCCGATAATGCAGCCAACACCATTCCGGGGACAGGTTCGGGCAAGTAGCATACCGAAGCGTATACTTCTTCACCAGTCTGCAAATTTAGGCCAGTGAATTCCCCGAGCATTCCAATAGACTCAGATACCTTACCGTCCGGCATTGTCGTTTTCACGCTTTTGGTACTTACGCAGATACCTACTACCCTTGCGATTTTGGTACCCTTTTCGGTAGCGTACTCACGCATTTCCTTTGGTGCCCCGACCAGACCACGGAGCGTGAGCTTCTTAGCGACCGTAATCGGGGGGGATTCGATCTTTGTATTTGTCTCTTCATTACTAATCGACTCTTCATTTTTTCTCGACATTTTACTTCCCTCATTTTGTACTTGGAGAAATTTAGCGTCCAAGTTTCGCTAATGAAAATGATTTTCATTACCATTCCCAAAATAGGGTAATTAAAAACCCTATCATAAAGATAACAAGAATGATTCGTATTACCATTTACAAAATCCTGTCTACTAGATAATAATGTCCCCCAAACGGGGGCGGTTCAGGGACATCAGGCAAACGTTCGATAACCTTACACATTTCCGAGACCCCGTCAAACCTTACCAGAACCTTTGCCCTAATTTTAGGGTTGCCCGATATGGCAACAACTTTGAAGCCATTACTTTCTTGGTTATCTAACTGACTCATGCTTGTCGCTCCTAAACCGGGCGAATCTCGCCCGCCGTGTTCAGTCCGTCGTCATTCTCCGCGTCCGCTTCGGTGCGCCAAAATAACGTGCGGTCTCCCCAGCTATCTAGGTCTCCATCATGCCCAACGACATAACCCAGTTTGTCTAGCATATCTACCGCATCCTCATAAGTCGGATAGCGGTCGGGGGAATCTCCGTTTGCCCAGAAAATAATGTGCGAGCTTTTCTCATTCATCATCTTTACTCCCGCGCGAGTGCGTCCTCTTTGGTGGTCCGGACCCAAGCACCGGAGCGCCCGGGGATGAGATACATAAGAGCGTCTGTGGTCTGCATCGCGTACAGTGTGTCCGGATAGGGACGCTCCGGCAGCGGCCCATTGCTATCGAACGAACCGCCTCGGTAGAAAATCTGGTATAGATTCATAACGTCATTCCTTTCTCAGCCCATGATCAAAATTCTACGCTCAATTATTCGGTGTGTCAAGTAACTAGGGCTATTTATTTTAGTAGGGCTTTTTCTAGGCGTGATATT
>VAOZ01028488.1_pt1 | contig 15588 bp, 16 predicted proteins | sample 3394041 | NCBI WGS metagenome assembly VAOZ01 (sample SAMN08290431, study PRJNA428436) | hydrothermal vent metagenome | isolation source: Deep-sea hydrothermal vent chimney | place: Indian Ocean: Southwest Indian Ridge
ATTGATCTATTGCGAAGCCAAACTGCTTTGATTAAAGGCAATGCTCGATTTCCGATTCTCGAAATAGCTAAAGCTATTGCTGCGAGTCGAAAATCTGCGCTTACCTTTACTCTTCGTATTTTGACTTCTCATGACGAAAAACTTATGAATTATTCAGGCAAGGTAGTCTGATGTTGATTTACAGGTTTTTTTACAGAAAGTCCCTACATAAATTGTTAACAAATGAATGCTGTAACTCTGTGTAAAAGATTTTCCACTAAAACCATGCCAGTTTAAAAATCTTCTTACATTTGTGATACCATAAGAAAAAGAAATAAAATCTTTTAACCATGTTAAGGCAACGCCTGCAGCAGAAATTACTTCAGAAACTTTCACCACAACAAATTTTGTTGATGAAATTATTGCAGGTACCTGCCAACGAATTGGAGCAACGGGTAAAGCAGGAGATTGAAGAAAACCCTGCACTGGAAACAGATGCGCTGGATAATCGCGATGAAGAACTCTCCTCCACCGAAAACAATGAAACAAATGAAGCTGCCGACGGACAGGAAACCAGTGAGGGAAACCAGGATGATTTCGATATGGAGGACTATTACAAAGGTGAAGATGAAATACCTGAATATAAACTTCAAACCAACAACTACAACCGTAATAATGATCATAAAGAAATTCCTTTCTCCACAGGTATCAGTTTTCACGAACTGCTAAAACAGCAGCTTGGCTTACAATATCTGGATGAGTACAAACTGCAGATTGGACAATACATCATTGGAAATATTGATGATTCCGGTTATCTCCAACGTTCTGTTGATGCCATAGTCGATGATTTGGCCTTCATGCAAAATATCGAAGTAGAACAAGAAGAGGTAGAAGAGGTGCTGGCTGTTATTCAGGAGTTTGACCCTCCCGGTGTGGGAGCACGAAATTTGCAGGAATGCCTGCTCATCCAGCTGTACAGGAAAATGAAAACAGAGAATGATGATTCTCTCAATCTGGCTTATAAGATTGTTAAACGCTACTTTAACGAGTTTACTAAAAAGCATTACGATAAGATTATGAAACGGGTTGATATTACCGAAAATCAGTTAAAGGCCGCGATAGATGTTGTCCTGACACTGAACCCTAAACCCGGTAATTCATTAGTCGAAACTTCCCGCAATAATCAGTATATTATTCCTGACTTCACCATTAACAATAACGATGGGGTACTGGAGCTTACGCTGAACTCATGGAATACTCCCGAGCTGAGGGTGAGCCGTACTTATACCAATATGATGCATGATCTGGCCAATGGAAGACGGGGAAAAGCGGAAAAAGAGGCTTTTAGCTTTATCAAGAAAAAAATGGACTCGGCGAAATGGTTTATCGAAGCCGTCAGGCAACGACAAAATACGCTTTACATTACCATGAAAACCATTATGGATTATCAGCACGGGTATTTTCTAACAGGTGACGAAACCAAACTGCGCCCTATGATCCTGAAAAATATAGCAGATATCGTAGGGATGGATATCTCCACAGTTTCCCGCGTGGCAAACAGCAAATATGTGCAAACGCCTTTTGGTACTTTCTTGCTGAAAAGCTTTTTCAGTGAGTCTCTGCAAAAAGATGACGGTGAAGAGGTCTCCACCCGTGAGGTGAAAACTATTCTGAAAGATTTGATCGAAGAGGAGGATAAAAACAGACCACTTACCGATGAGCAGCTTATGAATGCCTTGAAAGAAAAGGGATACCTCATTGCCCGCCGTACGGTTGCTAAATATCGTGAACAACTTGGTATTCCCGTAGCGAGATTACGCAAGGAGTTGGGAGTGTAGTACTTAAAATTATTGAACCATTTTAGAAAACTATTTTTATGGAAAAAACTTTTGCCCGGATACTCTCTGTACTCTTTCATCCGCTGCTGGTTCCCACTTATTTCCTACTGATTTTATTTCGGCTGCCATTTTATTCTATGCTCAGTATCCCAGTGAAAATCAAGGCCATGGTACTGCTTCTGATTTTCGTGCTTACTTTTGTCCTGCCTGTACTGGTAACTGCAGGTATGTGGCTTCTTAAGCTGATAGATAGTATGGAAATGCGCCGCCGACAGGAACGTATATTTCCCATGATTGCCATTGCCATCTTTTTTTATATTGCCTTTTATGTACTGACACAACTCTCTGTTCTTCAACCGGCAACCCTTTTCATGCTGGGATCAACCATACTGGTACTGTTGGGTTTGGGTTTCAACTATTTTTATAAGATAAGCCAGCATATGATTGCCTGGGGCGGACTCACCGGTGTGCTGCTGGCTTTGGGGTTGCTATTGCATATTCCGCTCTATTTTTGGCTTTTCGGTGTAATCCTAATCTCAGGAATCACGGGTTATGCCCGTCTGAAAATAACTTCTCATTCACCTTTTGAAATTTACAGTGGTTACCTCCTTGGCATGTTGGTGATGGCAGCACTGTTTCTGATGTTTTAATCTGTCTTCGCATTCTGCTTTGGCAGGCGAGAAAACCAGGATTTAATTCCCCGACCCGGAGGGTCGGAAATGGAAAGTTTCTTTTGATCTCTCACGCTCTGCCACGGAGTATTTCAATACTACATTTCCCCTGTTTATTAAAACGGTGTAAGGGTTATTCCCAGCGACATGGGATGCAGTTGAGGTCCGTGTCCCACTCTGAAAACCGGCCCCAGCGCGTAAGAGAAAAACAGATTAAATGATTTGTAGCCGATACGCAGAGTCGGGCTGTAGGAAAAACTGTTTAGCTGACTGATTTTTTTTCTTTTGATAATCTGAATCGGGCCATTTGCAATTGTTGCACCGACATATTTCTCTTTACTGTCGATCATATAGCCCAGTTTGAAGCCAAGACTTATTTTAATACCCAATTTGCTTTTAAATCTCAACTCCAGAGGAACTTCGAGATAAGTTACCGTAAACTTGGAACGTTTCATTTTCAGGCCTTTAGTAACCTGGATGTATTTAATGGTGTCGCTTTTTACATCCTTAATGAAGCCGTTATTGCTATACATGTTGTGGCTTCCAATACCCAAACCAATGCCGAAAGTAAATTTCTTACTCTCTCCAACGCCCATGTTGTAAGTAATGTAGCCATTGGCCGCAGGATGGATAGTACGTATTTGAACATTAGTAGGCGCATTAACCCAGATATCGGTAAAAATATCAACACCTACGGTAACCTTTTTCATAGCACTTTCGCTAAGCGACTGTGCCCTAATAGATTGTGAAGAGATTAGAGCAAAGAGAAGAAATATACCTAATGTAATACGTTTCATATTTTTCATTTTTAAATTTTTGCAAAGATATAACAAATCAGTCAGGATTTTATTGTCTGATCAGGTTGTCAAGTAGCTTTTTTACTTTGTCGGAATCCCAGCGGGCGGCTCCCTTTTTCGTCAAAACTACTTTTCCCTGTCTCGAAACAATAAATGTTGAAGGAATGCTATTAGAAGAAAAATCTTTGGGGACATAACGATAGCGGTAAAAAGGAAGATTTTCGTAATGATATTTGCGGACAAAGGCTTTCACTTTGGCAGGAGTCTCGTCGGTAAGCAGTAAAAAATTAACTTTCCCCCCATACTTCTCGTAGAGCTTCTGAATACCGGGAAGCTCGGCACGGCAGGGCGGACACCACGTAGCCCACATATTTATAAATACAGGTTTGTCGAGCTGGTCTGAAAAGTTTACTGTTTTTCCGGACATAGCTGTAAACTGCCACCGACGGGTGTTTTCGGAAATAGTATATTGCTTGTCAGTTGAGAGTCCGGAGGGAGCGAAGGAAATAATACGGATAAAAAATGAGGAAACCTGTACACGTGTTGACGGAATCACGAGAAGAAGAATAAGCCCCCAAAATAAGATATCCGTAGCAACTGCAAAAGGTTTCCTTTTCTTGTAATAGTTTTGAAAGTAGTGCTTGATTTTTTCGAACATAAAAGAACCTTTATAAATATAAAAGAGTATTCCCCAATATAAGGAATACGGGTGTTTGACAGATAAAAAGATTATTTCAGTCGCGAACGCCGATCCAGTAACTCATCAACTTGTTCAGGCGTAAGGTTGGAGTTCTGAAGTAATTTATCAATTTCAGCGATTTCCTTTTCAGGATTGATAGGGTTCTGTTTAATTTCGTGAACCACAGGCACATCTGTATCCGGAGCAATCATCCACTCCTCTTCACCCAACTCGTCACGCAGTTGCTTAATCAGCGTCTCCACCATCTCCTGAATAGAGTCGCCAAACTGTCCCTGCAGCTGATAGGCAATCTGATCTTTCATGCTTTCGTAATTGGTGAAGAACACTTTGAACTGTTCGACCATCATTTTGTTGATGCCCGGGATGTTCTCCATATCTGCATCCTGCTTTTCCATAAGCTTGTTAAAAAGCCGGAAAAGTTCATCCAGATCTTGTTTAAATTTTTCGATATCCATAATCCGGCAAAATTACGAATAAAATAAAATCAAAAGATGACAGAAATTTATTGGAAGAAAAATAATTTTCAACAATCCCTAAGGTGTAAACAAATCCCTTTTTATAATACTTTTGCTTAACAACTTCATTTATATCATCAGCGAGACATGAGGATATCTTAAAGAAGGAGAAATGTCAGTGATTAGAAACTAATTTAAATAAGAGGGTTAAATATTATGAAACAGAAAATCAGGTTTGTTAATATTCTTAAAACGAAATCAACTTCATATTGGGCAAAAAATAAAACATCAATACTAATATTGGTTCAAACCTTTATCTTTTTACTCATTCCCTTTCAAATTATTTTCGCTCAAATCATTCCGGAAACAACTTATGCAGATATGCATTGGCGGCTTATCGGACCTTACCGCGCCGGATGGGCAACTATGGCAGAGGGTATTTCAGGTGAACCAAACACTTTCTACTTTGGTGCTGCGGGCGGCGGAATCTGGAAAACGGATAATGCAGGCAGAACATGGCAGCCTTTAATGCAGCATCAACAGTCATCTTCCATTGGTGCTCTTGCCATTGCGCCTTCAAATCCGCAAATAATCTATGCGGGCACAGGTCAGGTGGCATTACGCTATGATATACTTGCCGGAAACGGTATATACAAAACCGAAGATGGAGGGAAAACCTGGACAAATGCGGGTTTAAAGGAGAGCAGACATATTGGGCGTATTTTGATAGACCCGGAAAACCCTAACCGTGTTTTAGTGGCTGCAATGGGGAATGCATTTGGTCCTAACACGCAACGAGGCATTTTTCTTACTACCAACGGAGGAAAAAGCTGGAAGCATGTCCTGTTTGTAAATGATAATACCGGTGCTGTAGATTTAACGTCTGACCCGGAAAATCCTTCGATAGTTTATGCTGCCCTGTGGCAGATGCGCATGCATCCCTGGCTCGATTACTTTTTACCGCAAGCTGGTCCGGGATCAGGTATTTACAAAAGTGTTGATGGCGGCGGTCATTGGAAAAAACTTACCGGTAACGGACTTCCATCAGGTAATCTTGGACGGATTGGCCTGGGTGCTGCACGTGGTAGCAAAGGATTGGTTGTGTATGCTTCCATTCAGGCCGATAGAAATAACAGCGGCATATACCGCACGGATAACGGTGGCAAAAGCTGGCAGCTTGTTAATCCTGATGCGTCACTCGCAGAATCCTATTTTAGCCGTATTACTGTGGATCCGAACCATCCGGACATTGTTTATGTTATGGATCGTTCTATTCAACGTTCAGACGATGGTGGCAAACATTTTTCAATATTTAAAGGTTCACCCGGCGGAGATGACTATCATTTCTTATGGATAAATCCTTCCGACCCCACTCACATGATAGCAGCATCCGATCAAGGTGCGATTGTAACAGTAAATAACGGGCGAAGCTGGTCAAGTTGGTACAACCAGCCTACCGGTCAATTTTATCATTTGGCGGTAGATGATCAATTTCCTTACCGGATATACAGCGGCCAGCAGGATAATGGAACCGTGGGAATTTTAAGCCGCGGGCCTTACGGTGTAATTGAAGACCGGGACTGGCATCCGGTAGGTGGAAGTGAAAGAGATTATGATGTTCCGAAACCGGGGAATGCAAACTTAGTCTTTGGAAGTGGTCTCGGCGGGACAATCTCACGTTTTAACGAAATTACCAGACAGTCTGCTCAGATTTCCCCATGGCCAGTCTCCAGTTATGGTGCACGGCCTACAACTGTCCGCTACCGTTATACATGGATTACACCATTGGTTTTCTCTCACATAAAACCTTACCCGTTGTATTTTGGTGCGCAATATCTTTTTCAATCTCTTGATAACGGCGACCATTGGAAAATTATCAGTCCCGATCTGAGCGGGATAAAACCAGGAGTTGAGAAAGTAAAATATCCTGATCCGGCTCAGGCCCGTTCCATTGGCTATGGGGTAATCTACACTATTTCGCCATCTCCAATTGACCAAAAAGTAATTTGGGTCGGCACGGATGATGGTCTTATTCAACTTAGTACAGACGGAGGCAAACACTGGCACAATGTTACTCCTTCAGCTATCCCGCTTTGGGGAAGGATTGATGCCATTGCGCCATCACCATTCTCAACACATGCTGCTTATGCTTCTGTTGATTTGCACCGGCTCGGGAAATTTACGCCGTTAATCCTCAAGACAACGGACAATGGAAAAACATGGCAGACCATTATCAAAGGAATTCCTTCCGACGAATATCTAAATGTTGTCAGAGCAGATCCTGTCAGGAAAGGGCTTCTTTATGCCAGCACAAACCGCAGTATTTATGTCTCTTTCAATGATGGCTCTCAATGGCAGCCGCTTACATTAAATTTCCCTACTACCAGCGTACGCGATCTTGTGGTGCACAACGGTGATCTTATTGCCGGAACCCAGGGACGCGGGATATGGATTCTGGATGATCTTGAACCATTACGTGAAATAACCCAAAAGATTTCGGAAGAACCGGTTCATCTTTTTAGTCCTGCACAAACCTGGCGCTTAAGGAATAATGAAAACCGCGATACACCATGGCCTCCTTCAACACCGCTGGGGCAAAATCCACCGGCAGGATCAATAATAGATTATTGGCTTAAAGATAATGCACAAGGTCCGCTTACTTTAACGATAAGTGATTCCAAAGGGAATGTTGTTAAACAATTCCTGAGCAACGAAAAGGTGAAAAAATTACCTGCCCACCGCTATTTTGAAAAAAGCTGGTTAAACAAAGCCAAACATCTTTATAATACAGCAGGTATGCACCGGTTTGTATGGGATCTTCGCTATCCGCGCCCTGCTGCCCTGCAATATCATTATTCCATTGCAGCAATTTGGACTGATGGCACGCCTCTTCAACCTGAAGGGCCACTTGTTTTGCCTGGGCGTTATACAGTCACCCTGCGTGTAAACGGAAAAGAATATACCCGGCCGTTAATTATAAAATTAGATCCGCGTGTTCACGTAAGCGAAGATGATTTGGTAAAACAGCTTAAGCTTGCACAGCAAATAAATGTATTGTTAAACAAATCAGTAGCAGTATATAAGGATATCAACAGTATGCTTGTAAAGGAAAAAGAAAACCTTTCCGATGCAATGGCTGATTCACTTTCAACTTTATCAAATACAGGACACCCGAATCTTTCTTCTGCAATCGGAGCTTTAACCGGTTTGGTAACTTCTGTACAACGTGCAGATGCTGCGCCCGTACAAGGCCAGACGGAAGTATTTTCGTACTATAAAAAGCAGATTGATGGACTTATTGGCAGATGGCACAGGCTTGATAAAAGATAAAGTATAGCTGTTTGATGGCTCTTTCTCACTTCTTCCGAAATTTTATTCACATACTATTGTTCATTTTTGCTGCTGAGTAGTAACGAATTCCATAATCAACCGCAAAAGAAAGCTGGTGTGGCTGATAGACTGAAAAGTGATACGGTCAGAAGAAGTAACCAATATCGGTTTTTTTGTTCTTTCTCAAAGCTTCATAAGGTTCCGAGAGTTTCTGTAATCGTCTTTTAATAAAAAACCGGTAGAGTATGGTTACTCCTTTTTGCAGGGAGGAGACCGATTGTTCCAGTTGGATGAAATAGTCCTCTATGGAATCCTGTCGAAAATGCAGAATCTTTTCCAAATCGTCGCCATCGGCATAATATCCGCAGTGAAAGTTTTTTTTGGCAAAGGTTCCGGGCTTAAAACCGGGACTCCCCAACCCTGAAATCATAAAGGAACGCCGAACAAAATCGCTATAAGAAATACGGCAATCTTTACCCCCGCTCAAATTAAAAATCCGCTGCTCCAGTTCTTGCTGATGATGAAGTGCATACACGAAAGCCCGTGCCGTGTCGGATGGTGTGCAGATTTCCATCTTAGTTTCCAATGGCATATGAAACATAAGCGGAGAGGCACCATGGTTATTGGCTCCCATGATGGCCGTTAACCGAAAAATAGTCCAGTGTGCCAGTTGCTCCCGAATAAGTTTCTCCGCCTTTAGTTTTGTCTTTGCATAATAATCTCTTTCACATGGCACAAGCGGGTCATCCGTTTTTATCATGGGGCTTTGCAAACGGTCGCCATAGACAGAGATGGAAGAGCTGTAAAGGAAAAATGCTCCGGGTGAATACTTTTGTAAGCCTTGTATCAGGTTGCGGGTTCCCCGGATATTTACTTTTTCAGCCAACGTATGATCTTCATCTGCAAGGGGTGGAATTATGGCAGCAAGATGAATAACGGCATCTTTGTCTTTGCATGCCTGAGCCACCTTTTCTTCGTTGCCAATGTCGCCATAATGAATTCTGATTTTGCCTTCAAATTGTCCGAATAACGTTTCCGAGCCTTTTGTCTTTAAATCAAAAACCGATATATCGTAACTGTTTATTTTGTCAAGTAGCTGATAAACAACTTCTTTCCCGACTGTGCCGGAAGCACCGGTAACCAAAACCCGCAATCTTTTCTTTGTTGTTGACATGTTAGGATATTTTTAATAAAAACAGTTTTTCATTTGGTATTTATTAATTTCTCATAAAAGTCTATCACGCTTTAGCGATTTCTTTCTTCTTACAGACGAATTATCCGTAAGTTTACGACCATGATAAAATTACGCAAAAAAACTAACTTTGCCCGAAAGTTTTTCCATGGAACTCTTTTACAGGAAATTTGGTAACGAAGGTGAACAGTCTCTCATTATTTTGCACGGTTTGTTCGGATTATCTGACAACTGGGTAACTTTTGCCCGCCGGATTGCCATGGAAGGGTTTGAAGTTTATGTCCCCGACCAGCGAAACCACGGACAATCGATGCACAGTGGTAATTTCAACTACCTTGCCCTTACCGATGATTTATTTGAGTTTATGGATGAACACGAAATTGAGTACCCCGTGCTGTTGGGTCATTCCATGGGTGGTAAGGTAGCCATGCGTTTCACTTTGGAGAATTCCGATTTGGTAAAAAAGTTGGTGGTTGTGGACATCAGTATGAAAGCTTATCCGTCTCGGACAAAACACAAACAAATCATTAGGGCTATGCAGCTGGTGGATATGGAGAAGATGAAAAATCGCCGGCAAGTGGAAAAACAGCTCGAAAAACTTATTCCGGAACAGCGTATTCGACAGTTTGTTTTGAAAAATCTGCATCGTACATCTCAAAATAGTTTTGAATGGCGGATGAATATTAACGGTATCGAAACCAATCTAAATGACATGTTTGATGCCATTGAAACTAACCAGACATTTAGGAAACCTGTTTTGTTTATCAAAGGCGGTGCCTCCGACTATATTTTGCTGGAAGACTTCGATGCCATCCGGAAAAATTTTCCTCATGCTGAAATTATTACCATTGCCGGAACCTCCCACTGGGTACATGTGGAAGCACCGGAACGTTTTTTTCAGCTGACCTATGGATTCCTGAAGGGAAACCCCTCATGGTATCAAAATCTTAATAAAGAAAACACTTTAAATTAATGCGAAATGCAGGATTTACTAACAACTATCCGTACCATTGCCGGGAAGCAGAATTTTCAGGGGATTCTCAGGGAAGCTAACGATCTGAAGCTATTCACCCAATCGAACCAATGGTTGGATGTGGTAATACTGGGGCAGTTCAAGGCGGGAAAAAGTTCACTTATCAATAGCTTCCTGAGGCGCGATGTGCTTCCTATGGGTGTTTTGCCGGTAACGGCAATTATTACCAGGCTTGTTTACGCACCGCAGGAAAAAGTCGTCATTACCAGACTCGATGGTTCAAGATTTGAAATATCGTTAAACGAACTGAGTGCTTATGTTACTGAAAAAGAGAATCCTGAAAATAAAAAAGAGGTTTATCTTGTGGATATTGAGCTTCCGGAGTTAAAAGACTTTGAAAAGCTACGGCTGATTGATACGCCGGGGCTGGGAAGTGCTTTTAAGCACAACACAGCAGTAACTGAAAACTGGTTTAACCGTATTGGTGCTGCTTTTGTAGTGATTAGTGCTGCTCAACCCCTTTCGGAAAATGACCAGCAGGTAATAAAAAATGCTGCCGAACAAAGCCCGGAAGTTTACCTCGTGCTGAGTAAAACCGATTTGCTGAGCAAGGCAGAGGTAGATGAAGTCATGGACTTTTTAAAGATTAAAACACGTGAAGCTGTTGGTCGTGATTTCCGTGTTTTTCCGTATTCCATAAAAGATAATGTGGGGAAATTCAGAACACAAATCCAAACCACTGTTATGGATCATCTCAGTCAGCATCTTACGGAGACACAGCAGAATATCTTTAGCCACAAACTGACACACCTGCGCTCACTGGCACAAAGTTACCTCGAAATCCGGCTTAATCTTGCCAGCAAAAAGGATAGTGAACGCGAGGAGCTGAAAAACAAGATTTTGGATGAACAACTCAAATTGAATTTTATTCAAAAAGAGCTGGGTTACATAGCTCAAAGTTATGAAAACAATACCCGCAACGAGCTGGAAAAAGAGTTGCTGGGGCTCCATCTGAAGCCGTTACGGGCATTATTGATAAATAAATTTCATGCCGGATATGATAGCTGGAATGGGAATCTCTACAAAATTTCCAGAAACTATGAGAAGTGGCTAAAAGAAAATATGGCCGAGGCTCTTGATGATATTGAAAAGCGGGAGCATGATTTTGCCAATGATTTGTTGGCCAAAGCACAAATCCATCTCAACAACTACACAACTCACTTTCGGGAAAGGCTGAACCACCGTATTAATGAGGTGCTGCACGTTCTGTTGCCCGAAGAGGATTTTCAGGTGAAAGTAGAACCATTGGATAAACCTGATATTATTACCACATGGGCGTTTGAGAGCCATATCGACATGCTCTGGTTTTTGATTCCCATGAAGCTTTTCAGAAATGTTTTCCGTAAATCATTTGCCGTTCAGTTGCATGGTGAGGCGGAGAAAAATTTGCGCCGGCTTATTTCAATTTTGACCAAAAATATCAATACGGCCATAAAGAAATCACATGGTGAAGCATTAATCTATATCACCAGTAAGCTGGAAAGCATTGAACATCTACTGGACGAACAACACTCGGACGAAGAAGAAATTCACACCTGCCTGAATCAGCTTGCCGCCTTTGAACCGGACAGGGCAAAAGAAAAATCTGCCTGACGAATGGTGACCTTTCAAGTCGATCAGGACTTGAAAGGTCAAAAAAAACTTATCTTTGCGCCCCAATGGAAAAAGGCTTTGTCAATATCAATTTTATCAACTGGGAAAAGAAATTAAACACCGGTTTGTGGCTGTTGGATTTCTGGGCAGAATGGTGCACGGCTTGCATTGCTCAGGACAAAATTTATGAAGAGCTGGCGGAAATTTTTGGCGACAAACTTAACATTGGGAAAATTAATGTGAGCGACAACCGTTTGCTGGCCGACCGTTTCGGTGTACGCAATATACCTTTTCTAATGTTGATGAAAAAAGGTAAAGTTATCATGCAAATGCCGGGCATTCAAAATAAAGATTATTTAATAAACCAAATCAAACAACATCTTCAATGAACATTTATTTCTGGATTATTTTCGGGGTATTTTTTTTGGCCCTTCTATTTTCTATTTACCGGCGTTATAAAATGGTGGCCACTATGTCAAAAAAGCCGGTGAGTGATAAACTAATTATTCTTACGGATGCCACCTTCAAAAAACAAATATCCAAAGGGGTGTGCCTCGTTGACTTTTGGGCCGAATGGTGTACACCATGCAAAATTCTGGGCCCGGTGGTGAGCGATATTGCCGATGAAATCAGTGAGGAGGCCAAAATCTGCAAACTGGATATCCAGCACAACCAGCGTGTTGCCACAGAGCTGGGAATCCGTAATATTCCTACTGTCCTGATTTTTAAGGAGGGTAAAATTGTCAAAAAATTCGTCGGCGTAAAAACTAAATCAGTATTAATGAAAGCCATAAAATCAGCATTGTAGTGCTAATTTTAGATACCTACAATACGTATCTTTCGTATCAGCTTCTCATTTTGTAAAATTTCTCCTGCTTTCGAAGTATAAACTCTGCAGTCAACCATGTTGAACTGCCGTTTACCGGCATCTCCTGTTTTCTTCCGCCTTCTGACTTCCATCAAGTCTATAATTACACGATACAACAGTTTTCCACAAAAGTTACAATCCCTTAACGACACGGAACCGTGTAACGCATTGATAATAAATGTATTCATTCGTTATTTAAAAATATTATAAATAATTTGTAAGGGTTGAACATTGGCTGCGACTAAATGAACGAATTAAAAACGAAATCATTTAATCATAATTAAAATTAATATCATGGAAAACAAGAACAAAAGAAACAGCCTTTTAACCGGAGCCATACTCGCCGGTGCTCTCGCAACCTTTACCATTTCTAATGTGGATGCACGTCCTGCCACTACACGTGTTTTGGGTAACGGTGCCGAGCTTCGCAGTGAAATTATCGACCTGAATGTTATTGCTTCTCCGGCCAACGTATTTGAAATGAAATGTGGCGAAAATACAGAAACAGGAAAAAAGGTCGAGAAAAAGGTCGAGAACGGAAAAACCGTTGAAAGTAAATGTGGGGCTGACAAAAAAGCCAAAGCCAATAAAAAAGCCGAAAAGAAAACGGATAAAAAAACCAAAACTACCGAAGGCAAATGTGGCCAGGGTAAATGTGGCGCAGCCTAATCAAATTATTTAACTCAAAAGTGTACACAACGGGATTTCTTCCGGTGTGGGCACTTTTAAAGTCAAAAAGATCATGCAATCATCAACACAAACAGGACTTGGATTCAGAAGAGAAATTGCCGATGACTTTTTCGGACAATCAGTTCTTCAACCCGATTTTATCGAAGCAGCACCCGAAAACTGGGTGGGGCTTGGAGGCTACTGGGGTAATGTCTTTCGCCGCGTTAACGAACGCTATCCGTTGATATTGCATGGCTTATCTTTGTCTATCGGCAGCCCCGAAGAACCTGACCGGGCCTTTTTGAAAGAAGTTAAAAAGATGATACGCAAGTTTGATGTGAAAATCTATTCGGAACATTTGTCATTCGCCAAATTAGACAATGCACACCTTTATGATTTGCTGCCCATCCCCTTCCGCAAAGACGCCGTCAAACACGTTGTTCAACGCATTATGCAGGTGCAGGATTTCCTCGAAATACAACTAACACTCGAAAACGTCTCTTACTACACTCCTGTAGCTGCAGAAATGCGTGAAGCTGATTTTATCTGTGAGATTGTGGCCGAATCGGGCTGCGGCTTGCTGCTGGATGTGAACAATGTTTATGTTAACGCACATAATCACAGCTATAACGCCAGAGAATTTATCGACCAAATGCCGCTGGATAAAGTCAACTATTTCCACATGGCCGGTCATCTACAAATTGCTCCCGACCTGATTATTGATACCCACGGTGAACCGATTATCGATCCGGTTTATGAATTGTTCGATTACACAACAGCCAGAATGGAAAAAGATGTTCCGGTATTGCTGGAGCGCGATTTTAACTTTCCCGAAATGGAGGAGCTGGCATTGGAAATGAAAAAATTACGTGAAATAACCACGAAAAACAGCAAGCATCATGTACTATACTCCTGAAACAGTTCAAATAGAAAAAGCCCTCGTACACTGGTGCAAAACAGGAAAACCTGTCGCCATTCCCGGTACCCGGCAGGAAGGGCTTGACCAGTACCGGCGTCTTATCCGCAACAATATCCATAATGCTATGGAACAGGCTTTTCCCATTGCTTATACGGTACTTTCGGAAGCTCAATGGAATACACTCATCGATGATTTTCATGCCCATCATCCTGCTGCCACACCACAGGTTTGGAAGCTACCTCTCGAATTTTACCTATTTGTTAAAGCGAATAACTATGTGGATAAATTTTCTCTGCCTTTTCTGAACGATTTGCTCCATTTTGAGTGGATAGAAATAGAAGTGCATACCATGGAAGACCAGCTTCCGGCACCATCCCATCAGAAAGGAAACCCTCTGTCTGATCAAATTGTAGTGTACCCCGAATACCGGATGATAAGGCTGAAATACCCTGTTCATCTCTATGCGGCGGAAGAGGCCTTACATCATCCCGGCGACTATTTTCTGCTGACATTCCGCACCCGTGATTTCGATGTGAAATTTGTTGATCTTCCACCTCTGCACGCCTTCTATTTTGAGCAAATTGCCGATGGTATAACAGCCGCAGATATTTTGAAGGAGGCAGAACGTTCTTCCAACAGTCTCCTCGACACCATGGAGCTGAAACAAAACATACTGGGATTTATACAAACTATGTTTTCCCAAAACGTTTTTTCCGGATATAAGATTATTACGTAATTACCTGTTTAAAAGGTTGTTATGAAAATATGACATTTAAAAATCAAATATCTTTATCTGCTTCTAAACGAAAATCAGGTAACCAGCTTATTCACAAAAAAAATATAGTTATGAAAAGTAAAATGTTAAGTATTTGCGATACAATTTCCAAAAAATTGGAATTTACCAAAGATATCCCATTGCTGCTGATGCGGCTGGTACTGGCTTACGGGTTTTGGGGACCAGCCATGATGAAATGGAAAAATATGGACAATATTGTCCACTGGTTTGCCGGAATGGGAATTCCATTTCCAACAGTCAATGCCTACTTATCAGCCAGCACCGAAGTAGCCAGTTCCGTTCTGCTCTTTTTCGGCATCGCTACGCGAATCATCTCCATACCGCTTATGGTTGTGATGCTGGTCGCCATTTTCACGGTTCATATCCATCACGGATTTGAAGCCGGTTCCAACGGTTTTGAGATTCCGCTTTATTACCTTATTATGCTGATTACGTTGCTGGTTTACGGTCCGGGACGCTTTAGCCTCGAAGGACTGCTGCATAAAGTTACCGGTGCGAAAGTATAGAAATCAATTAATTTTGATATAAAAAAAGAGGCAGTCTATACAGGTTGCCTCTTTTTTATGCTACTTTCTTAACGTCTAACTTTCTCTTTATGTTCCAGCGCTGCTTTTACAAAGTTTACAAAAAGCGGATGCGGTTGTTTCACCGTGCTGCGATATTCCGGATGAAACTGAACACCCACAAACCAGGGGTGATCTTTTATTTCAATGATTTCCACCAAATCTTCTTCAGGATTAATTCCGGC
>VAOZ01178195.1_pt1 | contig 15575 bp, 17 predicted proteins | sample 3394041 | NCBI WGS metagenome assembly VAOZ01 (sample SAMN08290431, study PRJNA428436) | hydrothermal vent metagenome | isolation source: Deep-sea hydrothermal vent chimney | place: Indian Ocean: Southwest Indian Ridge
AGCCGATGCCGTAGTCGGGGCCAGTGCTATACCGGACGCCGCGACGAGGGCAAAAGCAGCAGCAGAAAAAATTGTTTTCTTCATATGTGTTGTATCCTCTCTAGGTTATAGTTTATTTGGCTCTATGAGCCTTGTTTAAAAACGCCTCCCCTCTTTCCCCGTTTTTCCCTTCGACCTGTCTGGCACCATTGACCCTGTTGTTAAAAAGTCGCGGTGGCCTGAGCAGAGAATCCACGAGCCCTGTTGGGAGGACGACTGAAATATGTGCGATGATGACCACCGGGTCAATAAACCCGTTTTAAATATGTGTCTTTTTGCCACATATCCATAAAATAAAAATAGGTTTTGCCATGTGGCAGGTAAATTTATTACCCATGAGCCTCTCGCAAAACTCTGGGTGGATGAGCGGCAATCCCACGTTGAGTCCATTTTCGGGATGGAATGAGGTGGATGGTGGTTTCATGGAGCGAAATTTCAGCTCGGAAATGGGCCAAAGTGGGGAAGCCGATCGCCGCTCATGAGTTTTGCAAGAGGCTCCCATATTACCCGGAAGCCCGACAGGCTCCTGGACCCTGCAAGTAATCTATTCGGAATTTTTCAGCTATACTCAGACATCATGTCGATCAGGCTCATTGCTCACCGGGGCTATACTGCCCACTATCCGGAAAATACCCTCGTTGCCATTAACGCGGCTATTGAGGCTGGCGCACAGTTCGTGGAGGTGGATGTGCAACTGGCCGCAGATGGTACGCCGGTGCTGTTTCACGACCGAACGCTGGATCGCATGTGTGGCGAACGCGGCGCTATCTCCGACTATTCCCCGCAGCAGCTTGCACGCTTCGATGCCTCGGAGCCGGGCCGCTTCGGCGATGCCTTTGTCGGGACACCCGTTGCCACGCTGAGTAAACTGGCGGACTTGATACGACGGTCTCCAGAGATTCAATTTTTCATCGAACTGAAATGTCAAAAGGAACGAAGCGAGCGGAGGATGTTCCCTTTGGAACACATAACGCGGGTGCTGGAAGGTCTGCAAGACCAATGCACGCTGATTTCGTTCGGTACTGAAGCCCTCTGTATGGCGCGGATGCAAAGATGGCGTACGGGCCTGATTACTGACCGTTGGCGAGGGCCAGGGTCATGTTCCGCAGACTTTCTGTTTTGTGATGTGGATGGGTTGCCGCCATCCGGTAGCCTGCACCTCCCGGGCACACATCTGGCCGTTTACGAGGTGGCCGATCCCGAAGAGGCACGGCAGCTATCGGCACGTGGCGTAGATTTCATCGAAACCTTTGCTATCGGAGAGATGCGAGCAGCGCTGTCGAATTTCTGAACTTTTGAGCCAATTGCAAAACCCATGAGCGGCGATCGGCTTCCCCACTTTGGCCCATTTCCGGGCTGGAATTTCGCTCCATGGAACCACCATGCACCTCATTCCATCCCGAAAATGGACTCAACGTGAGATTGCTGATCATCCACCCAGAGTTTTCCAATTGGCTCTTTTGAGGTCCTTTTTGCTTTGCGAAACCCTGCGTCCTTTGCGGTAAATATCTTTTGGTTTATGCTGGCCTGCATGTTCACACTGAAACGCCCGGCGTGGTTCCCCGAAGCGAATCATCGACCTGTACGGTATATTGTATTGACTACGGCTATCTCGTTTATCTGCCTTTCCCTCATCGTACTGATTTGCCGCGCTTTTTTGCCCGATATTGGTGCATTGGTGCTTGCCACGTCCATGGGGGCGGCGGCTGTACTCATGTTTGCTGCCCCGGCCAGCCCGCTGGCCACAAGCTGGGCCTTTGTTGTGGGGAATCTCGTTTCTGCGGTGATTGGTGTTACCGTGTTCCAATGGGCTGGAGATGTATTTTGGGCCGGACCGCTGGCCGTTGCGGCATCCATCTTCGTCATGCATTTTCTGCGTTGCCAGCATCCACCAGGGGGCGCGACAGCGCTGTTCGCAGTGATCGGTGGTGGTCAGGTGCATCAACTGGGTTACCTGTATGTGCTCGCGCCCATCGGTATCAATGTATTTATTTTTCAGATGTTCGTGTTGGGCCACCGCAAAATACTGGCGCGCATGCAACAAGAATGATGACTTCTTGCGAAGTCATCAGAGCGCCCATGAATGGGCGCGCAAATCAATAGCATGCAACGCACAGGCAGATGGACGGACTTTTTACGAGGAGATCTTTGTTATACTTCGTGCCCTTGATGAGCTTCATGGTCAACCTTTGCTTCCGGTTATGCTGGTCTGAAATGATTCCATGCTAGCCCGAACGATTGCAAGCCGTGTATTACAAGCCGTGCCAACCCTGTTGGGCGTAGCCACGCTGGTTTTTCTGCTGTTGCATCTGGTACCGGGAGATCCCGTGGATGCCTTGCTGGGCGAAACGGCTCTGGCGACGGATCGTGAGGCGCTGCGCCATGCCATGCATCTGGATATGCCGCTGGCAAGCCAGTATATCGATTTCCTGCGTGGCCTGTTCTCCGGCAACTGGGGTCGAAGCCTCATGGATGGTCGCCCTGTCCTTACCCTGATTCTGGAACGGCTTCCGGCGACTGCGGAACTGGCTGGATGCAGCCTCGTCCTGGCCCTGCTGATCGCGCTTCCCCTTGGCTTCCAGGCCGCGAGGCATGCGGGACGGATGCAGGATATGGTCGCTATGGGCTTCTCGCTGGCCGGTGTTTCTATACCGAATTTCTGGCTGGGACCTGTATTGATGCTCATCTTTTCCGTCGGGTTGGGCTGGCTGCCGGTTTCCGGCATGGATGAGCCCGGTAGCATTGTACTGCCCGCGATCACATTGGGTACGGCGCTGGCCGCTGTTCTTTCACGCATGGCCCGTTCCAGTTGGATGGAGGCGATGAACATGGATGCAATCCGTACGGCGCGCGCCATGGGGGTGTCTGAACACAGGCTGTGGTGGCGACATGCGGCACGAATCGCGGCTGTTCCTGTGGTCACCATGTTTGCATTACAGATGGGCGCGGTACTGGGTGGTGCGGTTATTACGGAAACGGTGTTCGACTGGCCAGGGTTGGGGCGCTTGACCATCGAAGCCATTCAACGGCGAGATTATCCGCTGGTGCAGGGATGTGTGCTGCTGATTGCCGTGTTCTATGTGCTGACCAATCTTCTGGCGGATATTCTGGGTATGTGGCTTGATCCGCGCCAGCGGGGGAAAGGGGCCAGATCTTGAATTGCGCATGGGTTACAGCCCAGAACGGGCGGGGCACGATTCCAGCCCCTTTTCCTTTGAGCCTCTTGCAAAACTCTGGGTGGATGAGCGGCAATCTCACTTTGAGCCTATTTTCGGGATGGAATGAGGTTCATGGTGGTTCCATGGACCGAAATCCCAGCCCCGGAACGGGCCAAAGTGGGGAAGCCGATCGCCGCTCATGAGTTTTGCAAGAGGCTCCCTTGTTTCCATGACTGTCCGGGTAGCACTGGTATGCCTGATGATTCCATTGCTGGTGTTGCTGGCTGCGGCATGGCACGGGGCTGACGGACACCAGGTCCACCTGGGTGCCGTATTGGCGGGAATGAGTATGGCGCATCCGCTGGGTTGCGATGCACTGGGTCGGGATGTGCTGGCACGATTGGCGGAAGGATTGCGCTTGTCCATGATGATTGGCGTTGCCGTCGTCGCGTTGGGTGCCATCGCGGGTATCACCATCGGGATCGTATCCGGGTGGGTTGGCGGCTGGGTGGACAGTGTGTTGATGCGCCTGGCAGATATCGTACTCTCCTTCCCCGGGATTTTGCTGGCTATTGCATTGGCGGCCATGCTCGGTCCGGGCGTGGATAAACTGATCATCGCTCTGGTGGCTGTAGGTTGGGTGGGGTTCGCAAGGTTATCCCGCGCCCAGGTGCTGTCCCTCAGGGCTGCACCATTCGTCGAGGCATCGCTTGGCTGTGGTTCGGGGATGATCTATATCGGATGGCGGCATTTGATGCCCAATATTGCCGCACCTTTGCTGGTGGAAGCCAGTTTTGGCCTGGCCGCGGTCATTATCGGTGAGGCGGGTTTATCCTTTCTTGGCGTGGGCGTGCAACCGCCGAATGCTTCGCTCGGTACCATGATTCGTGAGGGCGTGAGCTTGATGCTGGTGTCTCCCCTGCTTGTTATCTGGCCGGGATTGATGCTGTTTCTGATGGTGATGGCGGTGAATTTACTGGGCGATGCTTTGCGCGATTCTCTGGATGTACGGATGCGTTGACCCATGCCGTATAATTCACACATGGAACAATGTATCGGACATATGATTATTGGTCTACGCGGGACCGTGCTGGCCGATGAAGAGCGGCGCTGGTTAACGGAGGTGCCACCGCTGGGTGTCATTCTCTTTGGACGCAATATCGAGAATCCGGGGCAGCTTCGTTCTTTGCTGGATGACGTGCGTTCCTGCGCGGGCAAGAAGATATGGGCCGTGATTGATGAAGAGGGTGGAAGGGTGAATCGTATTCCCTGGCTACCCTTTTCGCATCGTCGTCCCGCCGCTGAATACGGCCAATTGATGCGGTATGCCCCCGATTCAGCGAAACAGGCCGTTTATGCGGATAGCCTCTCCGTTGGTCATGCGCTAACAGCGCTGGGATTCACGCACAGTTGCGCGCCGGTACTGGATATATTCCATCCCCGGGGGCACGGCATTATCGGTGAGAGGGCTTATGCCGCTGATACGGATACGGTTGGACAACTGGGCGAGGCTTGTATGCGCGGACTTTCCGGCGCCGGTATCGAAGCCGTCGGTAAACATTTCCCCGGTCATGGCCGGGCCGATGCTGACTCCCATATTGCGGTACCGGAAGTGGATGCACCACTGGATATATTGCTTGCCGAGGCACAACCGTTTCATCGATTGGTAGAAGGAGGCATCAAACACATGATGACAGCGCATGTGATCTATCGTGCGAGCCTCTTGCAAAACGCTGGGTGGATGAGCGGCAATCCCACGTTGAGTCCATTTTCGGGATGGAATGAGGCGCATGGTGGTTCCATGGACCGAGATTTCAGCACGGAAATGGGCCAAAGTGGGGAAGCCGATCGCCGCTCACGAGTTTCGCAAGAGCCTCGTTTAATAGAACGGCAGGTCGCCACATGGTCTCCATTCTGGCTGAAGGATGTGTTGCGTCGGCAATTCGGCTTCAGCGGACGCATCTGGAGTGATGATCTGTGTATGGCGGGTGCAGGCGGCGATATCCGGAGCGCCGCCAACAAGGCGCTGGATGCCGGATGCGATGTGTTGCTGGTATGCGAACCACGGGGCGTGGTGGATATTTATCATGATCCTTGATCGGTATATCTTTCGTTTATGGCTGGCACCATTTGTCGGAGGGCTTGTGCTGGTAACCGGTGTTTTGTTGCTGGGCCGGGCGCTCAAATTATTGTCCCTGATAACAGCCAGTGGCGCCCCGTGGGGTTTGCTGGGACAACTCATGATTTTTGTCTTGCCTTATTTTGCACTGCTAACCGTACCTGTCGCTTTCTTTCTCTCCATGCAGAGTGTGATCACAAAGCTCCAGCAGGGTAGCGAAATGGATGCTATGCGCGCGGCCGGACTTTCATATTTGCGTATTTTTCGCAGCCTGATCGTTGCGGCTGTTCTGCTCTACCTTGGGCTGGCACTGACATCCATGGTCTGGCTACCCAAAGGGCAACTATCCTTCAACAATGTGCTGAGACAAATATACAGTCTCAAGGGATCGCCCGACTTCACTCCCCGACGTTTCTCCCGCGATGTCAATCAAATTACCTTCTATGTCAATGGAAAAGACGATCAGGGTCGGTATCACGGCGTCATGGTTGAGGATGGTCGTCCTGGAGGACCGGTTTTTTACCTGGCGGAAATGGCGGAGATACTGCCTGCCTCGGGCGGCATCCGCTTGCGCATGTGGAATGGAACCCGCCTGGAGGGAAAAGGGAATAAGCAGCGCGTGCTGACCTTCAAAAATTACGAAGTCGGCCTGCCCCTGGGTAGTCTAAGCACGGTAAAGCTTATGCACTCCGGGGATAGCGTGATTATGATGACGCCATCCGAGCTTTGGCGACGGCTTCAGTCCCACGCTACGCCGGATGCGCTGGCCGAGTGGAACAGGCGCTTGATTCTACCAACTACAGTGCTGGTGTTGTGTCTGTTCGCCCTGCCTCTGTCGCTGGCGCCCAAACGGGCAGGCCGTACCGGATCGTTCCTGTTGGGAATCGGATTGTTGCTCCTGTTGTATAATGTACAACTGGTGTTGCATCGACAGGCAGAACTGGGAACGATTCCGACATGGTCCATGTGGGCGGGGCAAGGGATCTTCTTCATCATGGGCGCCTTGTTATGGCGCAGGGCTGAACAGGGGAGATTGCCTGCGTGGCTGGCATCTGGAGGCGAGGTTTTTTATGTTATTCATCGTGGATTGACGCGCCTTCTGGCGCGTCGCACAGGGCAGGATTAACCGCATCCTTTCGCATCGGGGAAAGCCCGGCACCCAGCAGAAGTGCTGCCAGAACGCCGGAAAAATGCTCTTCCAATCCCGGCCCGGATATACCGTATATGGCCATTGCTATGGGCGGAAGGCTTAATAAACTGGCAGCATCCGTTAACTGCCAATTCTCTTTCCAGCCTGTTCTGGTCCAAACGAGAAACAGCAACATAAGGCAGACAAGACCGAGAGGTCCCCAACGGCTGAAAACCAATAGATACATACTATGAGGGTGGGCAGGCTCAACATTTGACCGGTACTTTAATTCGGGGTATAAATGTTTAACGAGGGCGGCAGTAACGGGATATCCTCCCGTACCAACGCCCATTGGAATATGCAACTTCCAGGCAAGCACCGCAGAGTACCAAAGCGACCACCGCGCTTCAGCATGGGCGAAATCCCCCCGCTCCATAGCCTGAAAACTATTCCAAGTCCATATGATACGCTGCCTGGCCGGGCCGAAGGCCAAAAGGGTAATGATCATCATTAACATACATGAAGCGATTCCCATTTTAACCCATGTCCGGAAATATAGTGCCTTCCACACAACGACACCGAACAATATGGTAACGATGAGATAACCACTCCTTCCTGCCGCCAACAGAATCATAACTGTCGCCCATATGGCCAACAACCACGCACCCCATCGCTTCCATTCTTTGTGTAATAATCCCCAGTGTAAAAGCCATCCGGCCCATATGCCGTAGACAAAACCGAAACCAATATGTCCGATGTGGCCCGTTGAATCCGTGGCAGTGGAACCATCTGCAACGAAATGAATCCAGTGAAACATTTGCCCAAGACAGAACAGCAGGTGACAAGAAAGCCCAATACTGAGGGAGAGTAAAAATATTTCCTTCCTGCGATGGGTATCAAATATTGCAGCCATAGCGGGTACGCATAACCAATACCATTGGTGCGCAATAATATGCACACCCCAATGGCGGTTAACGCTCCAAATCAGACCCAATGGCAGCAACGCAAGATAAACAATCCATGCCAAGCTTAAAGCTCGCTGTTGCTTCCATATATTTTTTGCTCCGGCGATCCATTGGCCATTAAATAAACAAAGGATAAGCCCGGCGGCCAGAGCAATATTAGTCGCCGCTACCGAGAAAGGAAAAACAATGGCTGCAATGCAAAACAAGAAAAAATCCAAAGCCCTTAAATGCTTGAACGCATGCAGTGATGAACGTATCATGAGATATGTTCTCCCAATCTGGCCTGAATTTCTTTCCACACCCACTGCGCTTTCATGCTTTGCAGGCAGATGCTATCGCTATCCGGCTGCTGTCCACAACCTTCAAGCTGGCAAGGGATGCAATTCTGTGTCCCCTGAAGCAGGGAAACATTCAGGCACCGCTGGATGCCGTTTTTTGTGCGGGCTTGCCACGGGGTTTCCCCATCAAAATGATCGGGCCACGGGCCCCAGATGCGTGGATCGGTCGGGCCGAACAGGGCGATGACCAGCGTGCCGGTGCTGGCAGCCAGATGGGTGTTGCCTGTATCCAGACCAACATAAGCAGCGGCATGACGGGAGAGGCAAGCCAGTTGCCGCCAGTTCAATTTGCCCGCGAGGATACAGACTTTATCTTCGGCATATCCTTCTACCAGTTTGCGCGCCTCCTCATTTTCTTGCGGTGAACCGGTGATGGCTACATGCAGGCCCGCATCCAGTATATGTCCGAGCAATTCACGCCAGCATTCTCGATTCCACCATTTGTATGGCCAGCGGGCAAAGGGGTGAAGGTGTATATAAGCCGTATGCGGTCCCCATGGCAAGGCGCCTTGAATAATTTTCGTGTCGCCATCCGACCACTCAATACCGACGTCAGCGTGTGTCTGGACGTTAGCAAGTTGCCCCAATTGCATAGCACGCCAAACCATGTGCTGCTTACCTTCATAAGGGATCCATTGGCTGGAAACGCAGCGTTTCCATGCATATTTCCTTCCTTCCGCCGGGATCATCGCATACAGTTTGCGGGATGCAGCAAGCGCCAGCACCATGGGACGATCTGAAGCTGTCAGGACAAACGCGACGTCATGTTGGCGCCACAGTTGCCTCCCGATACCTAACTGTGTCGACCACGGTGTGGTGGCGCTAATGACATAAACACGATGCGCGAAGGGCTGGGCTTCCAGCAATGCCTCTGTTCCTGCCGCGACTAGCCAGTCCACCGTATAGCCAGCATGGGTCAGAGAACGGGCCAATGGCGTGGCCAACAGCACATCGCCCAGATAACGGCAGACGACAATGAGTGCGCGGATGTCAGCGTCTCCAGTAATAAAGAGCGCAGAAGAGGGCAATACCTAGAAGAAATACAGCGACATTCTTGTGCTCCCGGTGCTTGGAGACCAGCGACCAGGAGAACTCGCCAACAGCCCCTGGGGCTGCTGTCAGTCGTGGGGAAAACAGAGGGACATGCTCCAACCATCGCTGATAATCCTTGCCGAACAGCTTTGCCATGTATTCTGCTTCGTCATGGATGACCGGCCGATAAATTATGGCAAAGGCCGCAAGTGCTAAGATACCCGCCCATAGACTGCCGGACATGACACAAAAACCAATGAGCAATATCAAGTTGGCGACGTACAAAGGATTGCGGGTGTGTGCATAGGGTCCGGCCGTAGCCAGTTCGCGGTTTTTATCAATATAGCCGCTGGCCCATATACGGGAAATCTCGCCGATCACAACAAGTGCACCACCGACAACCAGCAGCATGAGGGTGGGACGGGCCAGCATGATGAGTAGCACAGCTATAGGCGCCGTGGCCAGAATGCGGTGCCTTGTGAACCAGGCTTCTAGCCGACCGTACCATTTCAGGTGAGAACCCTTATCTTTCATGCACGTATCCTACATACGGAATCCGGCTTGTCTGCCTTCATTCTCGCTGATGAGGACAGCAATGTTCCACCAGTTTGGCATAGCGGTAGAATGTGCTTTCAAACGTATTCAGCGCAATGGTAAAACCAGGCCAGCCGTCAAGGAAGCCTCGCTTAAGTAGATAGATACGCAAGAAAGCAGCGATACCGTGCAGCAAGGCGGAAAACATTGAGGCCTGTTTGCCTTGTTGCACAAATTTCTGCATACCAAGCGTCGAGTAACGGTCAATTTTAGTAATCACCTGCGACAAATTGCGGAAGGAATAGTGTAAAATATCGTGCTTTAGATAGCCAACGCGCCCATGAATATCGAAGCCTTCATGTACCATGTCGTTGCGGTAGGTGAGGGCCTCCTTACGGAACAGTTTAGGCTGACAATAATCAGGATACCATCCGCAATGTTTGATCCACCGACCCATGAAAAAATTACGCCGTGGTATAAAATAGGCGTCCAGCGTATTATCGTTCACAATCGTTGCAACAATCTCCCGTTGCAGTTCGGGAGTGATGCGCTCATCAGCATCTAGACTGAGCACCCAGTCATGCGAACACATTTGCACGCAAGCATTGCGCAAATGACCGAAGCCGTTGAAGGCCAGCGTTTCGGTACGGCATCCATACTTACGCACAATATCCATGGTACGATCAGTGCATCCGGTATCAACCACAACCGTTTCTTCTGCCCAAGCCACGCTTTCCACTGCGGCAGCAATTTTATCTTCTTCATTAAGGACCGGAATAAAAACAGAAAGTTTAATCATGCTATGAAATATCCAGGACATTCCTGTATGCAGAGCGAAGCCCTGCCTTAAATGCATCGGGCCTACATGTTGTCGAGTACTGCATAAGATGGCCTCGAACCTCCTTCAAGTATTGGTGATCTCCGTACAATGCCACCGCTTTAGTGAGAATAGATCGTAACGAAGACGCATCACCATTGCGGAAGGTTAAGCCCAAACCACAGGTTTTCACCCTTTTACCCAGCAAATGAAAATCGCTCGCTATAACGGGGGTAAGGCATGCGGAAGCCTGTGCCAAAATACCAGAAGACCCATAGTGGCTAATATAAGGAAGAATGATGAAATCAGAGGCATAAAAACAAAGATTTTTTTCTTCCTCTGTCACATAGCGATTGTACACTTTTGCCGTATGATTCATTGCCATGTTATCCATTCTGGAAACTTCATGGTGGCTATCACTTATTTTTCCAGCGGCTAAAAGAAAAGAATCGCGCTGGCCCGGAAGCTTTTCAAAAGCATCCAGCAGTAAAGACAGCCCCTTCCTTCTGGATGCTGTCCCAAAAAACAAGAAAATACATTGATGTCTTGGTAACCCAAGCTTGTCTCTGGCTTGCTCCTTTGTGTATTCGCAACCTTCCCCCCATGGATCAGGTAAGAAGTGGAACTTTTTTGCATCCAGGCCAATTAATTTTATTAAGTACTCATCCAATAAGAAAATGTGTTTAAACCACCCTGAAACATCTAATCTTTCAAATCCATGTCGTTTAATGGCGTTATTGAGTCCACTCTGAGTACGGTCCAGGGGCCTTGGCCGGATATAGACACCGGATATTTTCCCCTTCAGATTGGGTGGTGGCATAACTCCTGATGCCGCCCTGCGAAAACATTTTGAAGCAATATCATCCAGCGAAGGAAAGAACACTTCATCCGCTGATATTTTATCCAGACAGTGGGCTGCGGCTTTGATTTTACTGCCACCGAGCCACGATCCACGGGTGGTATAGGGAGAAACAAAGCTTACATGATTCAATAGGCCTCGATTATCGGGGAACATGTGCTTGTGCATGTCTGAACGATCGTCCGTCGCCAGGGATATGTCATATCCCATATTGAGAAAAGACTCCGTAATCAATTGGCGCCAGAATGGATGGTGTCCCTCAAGATGGAGGTCAAAAACAAGAATATGACGATTCATTCGTATAGCAATACGGCGGCATGCAATGCCATGTTAAAATTTCCGCAAAGATTTTATACGCGCAGGTGCTATTTCAGCTAATTTTTTTGATAGTAACACTGTGCAGCCAATGGAAGGTTGGTCTTCATCTGCGGATTTCAATACGGGGAAGAAGGAAGCCAATCCATATTTGCGGTGTAGATCCTCTATGCCTATGGCCTCCAATGTCCCATAGCTTCCATAAAGGTATCCATCATCATCTGGCACCTTGAAATCGTCAATCATAATAATATAACTATCCCAGCAGGACGCTATAGTTTCTATTTCTTCTTTCAATGGAACGTCTTTTCCCCAATGCGCATCCAGATAGAAGAAACATCTATCCTGAATAAGATCGCTATCCTTCTTTAGTTTGTGAAGAAACTTTCTGGAGTCCATATTAAAAATATCCACGTTCTTTTTGTCTTTTAGACGCGATTTGGCCAACTCAAATAAATGCGTATTTTTTTCACATGAGCGTATAGGAACATTGGATACGGTTGCCATGTAACCTGTTGTATCTCCAAGATACGTCCCTGTTTCGATAATTTTTGAAAAATTAAAGTTCTTCAGTAGATCACAGAATATACTTTTTCTGCCACCAAGTCCGTTAAACCCCTTTTCTTGAGAGTGATCATACAAAGGTGTATGGACCAACACATGGATTCCGGTCTCAACGTCGCTTAACCTGTTCAGTATATCTCTGAGAAAGTGATCGCGTATTTTGACAATTAATTTATTCAAGCCTGTATTCCCCTTAAACATTCTCTCGTAAAAAGTATGGTGATTTGTCCAAAAGTGAGCCTCTTGCAACGCTCTGGGTGGATGAGCGGCAATCCCGCTGTGAGGCCGTTTTCGGGATGGAATGGGATGCATGATGGTTGCATGGATCGAAATTCCAGCTCGAAAACGGGCCAAAGTGGAGAAGCTGATCGCCGCCCACAAATTCTGCAAGAGGCCCAAGTTATGGGCTTTTATGCCGCACCGGCGGAGCATATTGCTGCAAACGGGCTACGATACGGCCAAACTTGATTCTGGCTGTTATTTTCAGGGGGATATGCCGCGCATCATTGGTCAGCCACACCTTCACTTTCCCCTTACTGGAAAAAATACCCCTGGTTTTCAGCCTGGGTTCGATGACCAGACATTCAACGGTTTTGCCCCAGGGTGCCATCAGTTGATCCGTTTTCAGTACAGCGACCTCCAGCGTATATTGTTTGCGCGAATCAAACAGTGGTACATGGACGATGGTACCAGGTGACAGCTTCATTGTTCTCACGAAAAAAAACGCATCCATGGCATTCAGGTGGCCTGCAGAAACATCGTAAATATCCGTTTGCCCCTTCTGAGTGTACGTCACGATGCCCTTTCGCCACAGGAAACGCACCTGTTTTGTTGAATGATAGCGGCCTTCATTTTGAATAAGGTTAAATTGTGTGCTTTGGATTTTTCCGTTTTGACATACACCTTCGGAGGTGATGCTATCCCGCACCTTGTGGAACATATCGACCATGCGGTTACTCCTTGAGCGAGTGACGATGCGGTAGCCATTCACTCTGTTTTCAACCCGCATATCGGCGGTGCCGGCATTGATGAATTCCCAATCAACGGAAAACAGCATCCGCTCGCCTGCAAAAGGCATACAGCCTTTTTGTATGCCTTTTGCTTGCACCGTTGCTGAACAACACAGGAGAAGCACGACGGCGAAAAAACGCATGTTATTCACCGTTGATTTGCAAGGGCAGGTTTTTTCGTGGTTCACCTCTCATGGATAGCCGCCAGTATATCGTTCGAGCAAATCATATCCATGCAGATAAATTGTTTGCAGTTGCGCGTAAAACAGGGACCACAGGGTGGACTGGATTCCACATGTTGACTGGTGCCGCCGAGTGGAGCCGAACGCCAGGAAGCGGAAGGTCCCCAAAAGCTGACCGTCGTTACGCCCAATGCGGACGCCAGGTGAATGACACCTGTATCGGCACCGACGACAGCCTTTGCCCCGGCTAAAATGCCACAAAGCTGGATCATTTCAAGCCTGCGTTCGGGGATGAATGATGATTTTACGCGCCTTCCGATCTCTTCCGCAGTTTTCTTCTCATCCTTGTTTCCCCAACCGAGGACAGGTGTCAATCCCGCCTCAAGAAGGCCATTGGCCACCTCTTCCCATGTCGTCAACGGTAGTTGTTTGGTTGCCCAACCACCCCCCAGATGCAGCCAGACATAGCGGGCTGGTGCAAGGCGCCATCGGTCAAGGATGGTGTCGGAAGCCCGTTTCATTCCCGGTGTCGGCGGGATGCGTGGTGCGCGATAGGTCATGGGGCATGCGGGAACCTGATCCCGATTATTCAGGAATGGTGTTGCGGCAACGCGGCGGCATTGTTGCACCACATGTTTTTCATCCGGGTGAAAACGAACTGGATGCACGAAATACCGGTTTGCTTTCTCGCGTACATACTCCGGGTCGATACCAAACACATGACGGCTGACAAGCCGTGCAAGTACACCGGACTTGATTAGTCCCTGAAAATCGAGAACGACATCAAACCGTTCATTCCTGAGTGATTGAATGGTTTTCCAGGCCTGCCGCCACCGGCGTGAATCCTTCAGGTTCACCTGATGCACCTTAATTTGTGGCGGAAAAATACCGCTTACAAAGGCATAGCGCGAATCAAGTAACCAATGAACCTCGCTGACTTCGCTACGCTTCAGAACATCATCCAGCGCGGGGAGCGCATGAATAATATCGCCAAAGGCGGACAGCTTGACGATCAGTATTTTCATGAAAAGTTCAGGCCAACATACTCATGCAGGCGTTACGCACATCTTCCGGCGACACATTCGTCATACAGGGCTGTCCTGGAGTCGAGCATTCGCGCTGCAAACAGGGGCTGCAATCCACCGGGTGGTATAGCAGGCGGACGTGGGGGCCGGAGGGTGCGGTGCGGGCCGGGTCGGTTGCGCCGAAGATGGCCACAACGGGCTTTTCGATACCCGCCGCTACATGCATCAGGCCCGAATCGTTACCCAGAAGGATCCGGCTGGCCGCCAGCAGTTGCAGGGCCTGCCTGAGCGTTGTCTCACCGGCCGCATTCCATACTGGACCCGTACAATGGCTTATTATTTGTGCCCCGGTACCGCGCTCGGCGGCTGTACCGATCAGCAGAATATGATAACCCCGTCGCGAAAGCCATTGTGCTACATCGGCCCATGATTCGGCGGGGTAACGTTTGGCACCTCCAAACTGGGCACCTGGCGCGATGGCGACAAGCAGTTTCGTATCCACCCCCTGCCGATGGAGCCTTTTTTCCCCGGCACGAATTTCTTCTTCGGGGCAGCATAGCCTGACCTCCCGTTCTCCGATATGTATATCCATCTGTTCCACGAGATCAAGATAATAATCGCGATGATGCTGCGCCCGAAGACAGATTCGCGGTGCGGGCGCATCCGTGAGCAGAAAGCGCCGCCATTGGCCGCGAAAGCCGATACGACGGTCGCTACCCGCGCGCCATGCCACCCATGCGGCACGGAAGCTGTTGGGAAACATCATCGCTATGTCCGCGTGTTTCGGCATGGCGGACGAATATCGTGCTTCCGGCAAGTTGAGAAACGGAATAAGATCAGCTAGCCATGGCCTGCCCCATAATGAGAGGTGCGCCGGCTTTAGCGCGGCTACAACAGAACGCATGGCTGCTTGCGCCATGATAACATCACCCAGCCAGTTGGGAGCCTGCAGAATAAGGCGCGAACAAGGGATGGGGCCATTCAAGAGCTGACCCCACCCTTTATGCGTGGGTAGCAGACAAAGGCATATTCCCTGCCCGACATCATCCTTCGGTTCGGAAAAGAAAAAGTAGGATCAGGTCTTGTTTGGCGCATTTTCATCCCCCTCCTTGATCAACCTGCTCACGGTAGAATGGTGCGATCCGAAACAAGGGGGCGCCACCCTTTTTCCCCTGGTCATTGTGCTTCGGCCTCATCTGTTCATCAATCCTAGACCCTATTTCCTCTTGAAAAATACTATCCTTATATATGATGTCCTCGTAAAAAGTCCACAAAGATGACTTTAGGGGGGTCAAAAACCTTAAGGTGGACTCTAAAAATCGATTCTGGGGTAAATGGTGAGGCCGTTTTCTTTTTTTACCTATGGCGTTAGACTTTTCACGAGGACATCAACTTTTATTCTGTAAAAGTTTTCAGTCTTTGATTTTTCGAAGTGGAGAAGAGCTCCACGCTCACCACAGAACATGGCAGGAAATCTACTGTTCTGCGA
>VAOZ01166111.1_pt1 | contig 15561 bp, 14 predicted proteins | sample 3394041 | NCBI WGS metagenome assembly VAOZ01 (sample SAMN08290431, study PRJNA428436) | hydrothermal vent metagenome | isolation source: Deep-sea hydrothermal vent chimney | place: Indian Ocean: Southwest Indian Ridge
AGGGAATGCGAAAGCCCCCATCTTTTTCTGTGGTCAACACAGAAAAAGATGGGGGCTTTCAATAAAACCAACTATATCTATTTAACAGCGTCTTTAAGCGCTTTTGACGCGCGGAACTTTGCAACGCGCATGGCGGAAATGTGAACGGGCTCACCGGTACGAGGGTTGCGTCCTTCGCGTGCCTCTCGTGTCTTTGTTGAAAAAATACCAAAGCCGGCAATTGAAACCTCCTCACCATTTTTTAGTGATGAGATGATTGAATCCACAACAGTGTCTACAGCTCTGGTTGCATCTGCTGTTGTTGAGCCGAGTGTGTCGCGTACTTTTTCTATAATATCTGCTTTGTTCATAGGAATGTCTTTTTATTACTAATCATTGTTAATCTAGGGCACTACCGCCAAGTATAGGGAAAATAACGTTTCTTGCAACTCCTTCATAGCAAAAAAGTGGAAAACACCATTTTTTGACAGGTCTATATATTTGTTTTGCTATTTTAGCATTTGAAATAAATAACTTACTTAGCGAACTCTACTACTCTATTTTCACGAATAACATTTACCTTTATCTCACCCGGATATTTTATTTCTTCTTGAATACTGTGTGCGATTGCCCGTGCCATTTTGTGCATAGAAAGATCCGACACTTTGCCAGGGTTTACAAACACACGTATTTCTCTGCCAGCCTGTACGGCATAGGCCTTTTCAACCCCTGGGAAGTTTCCAACCAATTGTTCAAGGTCACCAAGGCGTTTCAGATACCGCTCAACAGTATCTCGGCGTGCTCCAGGTCTTCCAGCAGAGATAGAATCGGCAACTTGTACAATGATTGATTCAATCGTCTCATATGGATGCTCTTCGTGATGTGATTGCATTGCTTGTATAATTTTCCAATCAACACCAAATCGCTCAAGAACTCTCTTCCCAATTTCAACATGAGTCCCTTCAACTTCGTGGTCAAGCGCCTTGCCAATATCATGTAACAGCGCGCCAGCACGCGCGATTTCAGGATTTGCACCGAGCTCCTGCGCCAATATGTTTGCGATATGTGCCATCTCAACAGAATGAGTGAGTACATTTTGTCCGTAGCTGGAACGAAAATACAATCGCCCCAAAAGTAATATGAGTTTTGGGTGAAGTCCAGTAACTCCCGTTTCGTATGCGGCAAGTTCACCTTTTTGCTTGATTATTTCGTCTACTTCTTTCCGTGTGCTCTCCACAACTTCTTCTATCTTTGATGGCTGAATTCTCCCATTGGCGATAAGTTTTTCAAGTGCTATTTTTGCGATATGGCGTCTTAGTGGGTCAAATGAAGAAAGGGTGATGTGGTTTGGTGTATCATCAATGATGACATCAACTCCAGTGGCGCGTTCAAACGCACGAATATTCCTTCCCTCTTTTCCTATAACTTTTCCTTTTATCTCATTTGTTTCAAGAAGGATTGATAATGACATAGTATCTGGATTCATAGCGTTTCCCATACGCTGGATTGCTGCAAGCAATATATTACGTCCTTTCTCTTCCAGTCGTTCTCTCCCGCTTGTTTCAAGTTTTTGCAGTCGCCCCAAAAGATTATTTTCATGCTGATGCTCCATCTCCGCGAATAATTGTTCTTTCGCGGCGTCTTGCGTTAGGTGAGAAACACTTACGAGCTCCGCTCGTTGTTTTTCTATAAGCGTTGTAAGCTCTTTGTTTTTTCGTGCTGTTTCTTGTTCGCGCTTTCGTACATCCTCTGATTTATCAACCAAATCGTGCTCCCTTTCGTCAAGAAAAAGTTCTTTTTTGGAAAGCCGTTCCTCAACATTACTAACTTTTTCCTCACGCTTTACTACTGTACTCATTTGTTCTCGCTCAATTTCCTCACCGTGTTTTTTAGCATCTGCAAGGATAATTGCAACACGCTCTTTTGTTTCAAGGAGACGTCGTTTAATGTCTAACTCAAGTGATCCACGTTGTCCAAGGGCGATGAGCCATCGCAATACATACCCGATGATGATACCGGCCATACCAGAAAATGCGAGTAATATGAAGACAAATTTTAATGACATAGGCATAAATGCAAACAGTTTTTAGTGTAAAATATTCGTGCCAGCGTGTTTTTTATTAATTCGTATAATGTAATTATTGTATGTTTGTGTGGTGGGCTCGCAAATATACAACACGTCTGACTATATTTTACGTAGAAATATTAAAGATATAAAACAATCACACTTTAGCATGTGTTATGCATTGACGCAAAATATGCGAAAAGCAGGCAAGGAGGAATTCCTCCTTGCCTGCTTTTCTGTTCGATTTTCTAAAAATTATTTCGTTTTATAAACCCTATCAATAATACCGTATTTTTTTGCTTCATCCGCAGTCATAAAAAAGTCACGGTCTACATCGCTCTCTATTTTTGAAAGTGGCTGTTTTGTTGCTTTGGACAAGATTTGATTAAGGCGACTGCGTGTTGCGACGATGTGCTTTGCGGTAATTTCTATATCGGTTGCTTGACCTTCAGCGCCACCCATGGGTTGATGAATCATAACCTCGGTGTTTGGAAGAGCAAATCTTTTTCCTTGAGCACCCCCAGCAAGCAATATTGCCGCGCCAGATGCAGCGATGCCAACAGCTACCGTGGCAACGTCAGGTTTTATATGATTCATAGTGTCAAGAATGGCGAGTGTTCCCGTTACTGCTCCACCAGGTGAGTTCACATAAAGGAAGATATCTTTCTTTGGGTCTTCTGCTTCTAGAAAAAGTAACTGCGCGATAATTAGGTTAGCCGTCTCATTTTCAATTACTCCGCTCATAAATATCACGCGTTCTTTTAGTAGGCGTGAATATATATCATATGCCCGCTCACCAAATTGAGTTTTTTCAACTACCATTGGTACCAGATATGATGCTTGTTCTTGTTTTGTTGCTGACATATTTTATATTGTAACGATTTTCAATGGATAGAACAAGAATCCGTATCTCTTGTCCTAAAGTGTTGTGGTTGCTGTTTTCTGTGGCACCTGTTGTACGCTACGAGTATGTTTCCCAAGTGCATAAAATGCTCCAATAATAATCATTGACAGAACAACAACTATAGCAATAATCGCTCCAGCAGATTGTTGTTTTATTGTATTAGGGTATTGGTTATGAGTATCTTGTTCCATGCAATAGAATTTTATTGATTAATTACTTTTAGGATGTGCGTCAGCGTACATTTTTACTGATCGTTCAAAAGCAGTAATTGCTACTTCTTTATTCTCGAACCCATCAATAGTAACTTTCTTATCATCTTGTAGTGTTTTGTATGTAGTGAAGAAGTGCGTAATCTCTTTGAGAGTATGTTTGTTTACATCATCAATATCTTTTATCTCTGCAAAACGTGGGTCAGCAATTGGTACAACAATAAGTTTGTCATCATTCTCTCCACTGTCAGTCATGTGCATAATGCCGATAGGGCGAGTATGTACTAAGATGCTAGGAGCCAAAGGATAGGTAGTGAGCAATATGGCGTCAAGTCCATCTCCATCATCCCAGAGTGTTTGTGGGATAAAACCATAGTCAAATGGATAATCTTGCGCGGTATGCATAACGCGATCAAGTGCAATGATACCAACTTCTTTGTCTATTTCGTATTTGTTTTTTGTTCCGCGCGGGATTTCAATGATAACGGTTATTGATTCTTTTGTGCCCGGCTGGATATCGTGGAAAAGATTCATGGTAAATATGAATTTATGTATATAAGTTTAATAAAATATCTATAAGTAATAACACTTATTCGTCAGAAGCTGGCTTATCACGCGCCTCTTCTTTATCAATTATGGAGCTACCCTCATCCTCTGTCAACTCTTCTTCAGCTGAGAGCTCATCTTTTTCTTTCTTTTCATCTTCTTGCTCAGTAATTATTTCATGAGATTCGGTCGGAATGAGCCCAGCTTCTTCCGCTGGGTCCTCCTCTCCAGTAACTTCAACCACATTTCCATTAGTATCAGCTACAGAATCGCCACCTGTTGAAACAATATCAATATTCCATCCAGTAAGTTTTGCTGCCAGGCGCACATTCTGCCCCCCACGACCTATGGCAAGAGATTGCTGATCTTCGCTAACTGTTACAACAGCTCTGTGGTCTGAGTTTATAAGCTCTACACTTATTACGCTTGCGGGTGAAAGCGCCTCTTTAATATATGTTTCTATATCCTCTGACCACTCAATGATGTCAATACGCTCACCACTGAGTTCTCCTATAACTGTTGAAACGCGTACTCCTCGTTGCCCAACTAGGGAGCCGACTGGATCAATATGTGGCTCAAGTGAGACCACTGCTATTTTTGTTCGGCTACCCGCTTCTCGAGCGATATCTTTTATTTTAATAGATCCCGATGCGAGTTCTGGTGTTTCAAGTTCAAAGAGTTTTACGACAAATTGCGCGCTGGCGCGCGATAGGCGTAAGTACACGCCACGAAAACCCTCATCAACCATATAAAGGTACGCGTGAAGGCGTTCTCCCGTACGATATCGTTCGCCAGGGATTTGTTCCTCGTATGGCATAATGCCTGTTGTACGCCCGAGGTCAATATAAAGTGATCCGCGTTCAACTTTTTGTACAATGCCAGATACTAATTCGCCCTTCTTTTTCGCAAATTCCTCAAGAATAGAAAGTTTTTCTGCCTCCCGTATTTTCTGGATGATAACTTGTTTCGCCGTTTGCGCGGCAATACGTCCGAAATCTTCTTGTGACTCAAGTGAGAATATTATGTCATCACCAAGTGCAACATCACGCTTCATGCGCTTTGCATTTTCAAGTAAAATATGTTTTTCTGGATCAAAATGAGGAAGGTCAATATGTTCCTCATCAGCTGGAGTACTTGTTTCCTCAGTGTGTTCTTTCGGCTCAGTTTGAACGACAGAGTCGTCCACCACGGTTTTTATTTGCTCGAATGCTACCGTTCCAGTATCTAAATCAATAACGGAACGAATGACTTGCCCGCGTTTTCCGTATTCCTTTTTGTATGCTGTTGCTAGCGCTGTTTCAATTGCATCAACAACAGTTTGTTTGCTGATTCCACGGTCTTGAAACTCTCCGAGGACTGTATTAATAGTTTTTAGATCAATCATATGCTATATAAGACACCTTAATGTATAAGAAAACACTCACTCATTATAACAAGAAATGCCCGCACCGCGGACATATCATATATAGTATTTTAGCAAGTGAGGATAGAGATGTCAATAATCACATTGCACACTAGATTTGTATAAATAAAAAAGACTCGGCATTCTTATCATACAAAAGAAATATGGGTAATAAGAAGCGCGGGTCTTTGTTGGCCTGCCCTCGGTGCCACAAGTGGCACCGAGGGCAGGCACAGTGGAGCCATTAGGCAGGAGATGTGTGCACTTCTCCGTCGCCGGCCGCTGGGTTGATGTAGTTCGCCTCTGCAATAAGAGTGTCTGCAGTGGTAGGGTCGTGTTCAGGCAGTATGACATTCATAGCATCCTCCTTCTAAATTGAGAGCAAAAACAAGTACATTACACACCTGTGTTGTAACGTACCTTCCATAAACTATAAAAGCACACTCATTTAGATAAGTCAACCCCCAGACTATTCTTCTCTCAATGCTGGGCATTTTCTGCTGAGGTTAAACTTTCAAATACGCGTACTAAAAATTATTCATCATGAATGTAATGAGTACCGTAAACCTCATGGTTAAGTCTAACTTAAACAAACATAGATTGCGCTGGTTCTACAAATAGAGTTTCTCTAGCTTGATTTCACTTTTTACAATTTTTGTTTCTATTTCTTTTCCACGCATAATGGTTAAAAAATGATACAGAAAAAACGGTGAGGCGGTATACTAAAAGTAAAGTATTTTATGGAAGTTTCCGAAAAAGAATTGGAAGGATTTATTATTGACTCCGGCGTTGTTTCTCGCAAGGATGTTGAAGCTGCTGCAACGGAAGCAAAAAAGAAGAAACAATCTATTGGTGCTGTGTTAGTTTCAAACGGATCCCTCACGCAAGATGCGTTGCGTCACATTAAAGCATATATGCTTGGCATACCATTTGTTGACCTTAAAAATACAAAAATACCAGAAGATATTCTTTCTCTCATTCCTGAGCCAATCGCGCGAACTCACTCAATTGTAGCGTATAAAAAAAGCGACAGAGGACTTGAGGTTGCTATGCTTGATATACAAGACATCACTTCTATTGATTCTGTACGCAAGAATACTGGTTTAAAAATACTTACTCGCCTTACTGATGATGCGTCACTAAAGCATGTGTTGATGCAATATCAGAAATCCCTCAAAGAAGAATTTGGTGACATTATTGCCACAGAAGCTGGGCGTATTAAGGTCATTAAAGATCCAAAGGAAGATGTATCTGGCGAAGACTTGAAAAAAATGGCGGAAGATTTGCCAATTATACGCATCATAGATTCGCTATTGCGCCACGCACTCACTCAGCAAGCATCAGATGTGCACATTGAACCGATGGAGCAAGAGATATTGGTGCGCTATCGTATAGATGGCATCTTGCACGATGCGATGACTTTGCCGAAAGTTGCTGCCGCCGGTATTGTCGCGCGTATAAAAGTGCTCTCAAGCTTAAAGCTTGATGAAAAGCGCCTTCCACAGGATGGTCGTTTCAAAATGGATATTGAAGGTGAAAAAGTTTCCTTTCGTGTTTCAATTTTGCCGGTATTTTATGGCGAAAAAGTTGTGATGCGCCTTTTGCGCGAGGGTGGTGGAGGCTACACGCTTGAGTCACTTGGCTTTCATGGAGCAATTATGGAGCGTATCTATCATGCCACTCGCCAAACAACTGGCATCATATTAATTTCCGGTCCAACTGGATCAGGAAAGACGACGACGCTTTATACGATACTGGATATTCTGAATACACCTGATGTCAATATCTCCACTATAGAAGACCCAATTGAATATCAAATGAAACGGGTAAATCAAACACAGGTTAATCCGCAAATTGGTTTTACCTTTGCCAGTGGTTTGCGTTCTCTTGTCCGACAAGACCCAGACATTGTTATGGTGGGAGAAATACGTGATGGAGAAACAGCATCGCTTGCCATTAATGCGGCGCTTACAGGACACTTAGTGCTCTCAACCATTCACACCAACAGTGCATCCGGAGCGATACCGCGCCTAATTGATATGGGCGTGGAGCCATTTCTACTCGTTTCAACATTGCGCGTCATCGTTGGACAGCGTCTTGTTAGAAAGCTTTGCACGGAAAAAGAATCGTATACACTTTCAGAACAAGATCAGAAGAAAGTTGCAAAACCAGAAGAATTTGAAAATGTTATGCGTGTACTTTCCGAAGAGAAGATAGTAAAGAGTGGCGTGGCGGTCTCCTCCATTCCTTTTTCTCGTCCTAAAAAATCGGCAGAGTGCAGTGATGGGTATCATGGGCGTATCGGTATCCATGAAGTGCTTTCTGTTTCTCCTGCGGTACGCGAGCACATTTTGCACGATGCAACCACTGATGCCATTGAGGCGCAAGCAAAAAAAGAGGGTATGCTTACAATGTTTGAAGACGGATTATATAAAGCGGCGCGAGGCATTACTTCCGTCGAAGAAGTGTTGCGTGTTATAAGCGAATAACCATATGAAATTTTCAGCGGTTATCAGAACAAGTGATGGAAAAAAAGAAAAGCGCATCATTGAAGCGCGGTCACGCTTTGAAGTGTACGATTCAATTGAAAAGGAACACGCATCGGTCGTGTCACTTACAAAAGGTGGTGGTTTTGTCATGCCAGCTTGGCTTAATATATCGTTCGGTACTGGAGTGTCTCAAGATGAGCTGGTGATGGTCATCAAAAATATTAGTTCTATGCTCAATGCCGGACTGACTCTTTCGCGCGCGCTTTCCATCGCGCAAAGGCAAACCCGTAATAAAAGATTTGCCCGTATACTCGCCGATATTGAATCGGCACTTCGCAGAGGTTCTTCATTTCATGATGCGTTAGCAAAACATAAAAAATTATTTTCAGATTTATTTATTGCTATGGCGCACGCGGGCGAAGAAAGTGGAACACTTTCCGAATCGCTCAGAGTGGTTGGTATACAAATGGAGCAATCTCGTAATCTTACAAAAAAGATACACGGGGCAATGATTTACCCAAGCATCATTATTGTTGCGATGATAGCCATCTTCATTCTTATGCTGTTGTTCGTCGTGCCAACACTAACTGCTACATTTACACAGCTTGGTGTTGCGTTGCCACTTTCAACACAAATTATTATTGCTACATCAAATTTTCTTGTACAACACACAATACTTGCATTGCTAAGTATTGTCGCTGTATTTGTTGGAGGGTTCCTATTTGTAAAGTCCAAATTTGGAGAGAAGATTGTTTTTAAGTCGGTATTGCATGTTCCAGTTATAGGAGAGCTGGTACAAGAAACATTTGCCGCGCGAACGGCACGCACACTTTCTTCGCTTCTTTCTTCTGGTGTTGATATGCTTGAAGCTCTTGCCATTACGCGCGAGGTTGTTAAGACAGAAACATTTGCCGACATTATTCAAGAAGCACAGACACGCGTACGCAAAGGCGAGCCACTTTCCGCGACATTTCTTGATCACTTAAACAGGTATCCGATAATGTTTGCGGATATGATTGCTGTGGGTGAAGAAACGGGAAAGCTTTCCGAAATGCTTGAACAAGTTGCTGATTTTTATGAACAAGATGTGCAACAGCGTACGAAAGATCTCTCAACAATTATTGAGCCAATTCTTATGTTATTTATTGGTACCGGTGTTGGTATTTTTGCCATAGCAATTATTTCTCCAATTTATTCACTTGCTTCTAAGATATAACATTAATAATTCTATGCGTAGTATTTCAGAACCATCGCGCGGCATGACTCTCATAGATGTTTTGGTTGGCTCAGCGCTCGTACTTATTATCTTCCTCGCGCTTATGGGAATGTTGCGCGCGTCAATTGCAATTTCAACGCTTTCCAAAGCTCGCGCTGGCGCTGCCTCTATTTCGGAAAGTCAGATGGAGTATCTTCGTGGACTCTCGTATGATGCTCTTGGAACCATTGGTGGTATTCCGTCTGGATTGGTTCCACCAGCCCAAACAGAAACTCTTAACGGTATATCATATACTGTTCATACCTATATTCAATATGTTGATTCTCCCGCTGATGGGCTTGGTATATATGATACCAACGGAATTACCACTGATTATAAAGTTGCGAAAGTAACTGTTGATTATCAATCTGGAGGAATCACCCGTTCCGATATTCTTGTATCAAATTTTTCTCCTCCAAGTATAGAAACTACTAACGGTGGTGGAACGCTCACCATTTCTGTGGTGAATGCTCTCGGTGCGCCAGTTGCAGGAGCAACAGTACACATCACCGACACAGCGTTAACTCCGGCGATTGATATGTCTGCATTTTCAAATTCTTCTGGCAGTGTTTCATTGCCTGGCGCGCCACCGTCAACAGATTACCAAATAGATGTTACCAAGAGTGGATATTCTTCCGCGCAGACCTATAAACGAGATACCACTAATCAAAATCCAACCCCCGGTTATCTCACTGTAGTAAAAGAACAAATTACTACTGGCACATTTGCCATAGATACCCTTGCGTCTCTTACATTGCGTACCTATAAACCACTCACTACAAACACTTTTTCCGATACCTTTACAAATGAATCATCACTGGTGGCAACATCAAGCGTAATAGTATCTTCTGGAGCAATTGTGCTTTCTAGCTCAGCACTTTCCGGTTCAGCTCGTTCCATTTCGGTAACGCCAGCATTGTTGCACGCGTGGAAATCAGTGCAAGAAGATTCCTCTGTAGCGTCTGGCTCAAGCATATTGGTGCATGTCTACACTGGCACTGATGTACTTATCCCAGATAGTGTACTACCTGGTAATAGTACGGGATTTTCTACTTTTCCCATTGACCTCTCAAATATAGCAACAAGTACCTATCCAGCACTTTCAATTGGCGCTAACATATCTAGAACTGGTACCGCCATCGTCCCAAAATTACTTGATTGGTCGTTATCCTATAAAGTTGGACCAGTACCAATTCCAAATGTTGCTTTTACTCTAACTGGTGCAAAAACCATTGGGTCAACTGGTGCAGGCGCGCCAATTTATAAAACAATAGTATCAAAAACCACCAATGCTTCCGGACAAAACACTATGACACTTGAATGGGATGCATATTCCCTCGCGATAAGCGGGTATGACATTCAAGATGCGTGTCCATTACCACCATATCCATTTGCACCAAGTTCGGTAACTACAGCATCACTTACACTAGTGAGTGCGACACCAAACATGTTGCTAGTCGGTGTACGCGATACCAATGGCAATCCGATTTCGGGGGTATCGGTAACAGTATCTGGTGCCGGAGGATATTCAAAAACAGTTTCTTCATCTTCATGTGCCAATGCTTATTTTGGCGGATTGTCGTCATCAAATACATATACCATCACACTTGCAAAAAGTGGTTACACGACGACAATTATACAAAATATTTCCATCTCAGGACAAACATTTAAAGTTGCTACATTTCAATAGATTTAGATACTGTGGATAAGCAACTGTTTTTATCATAAAATCGCATTATACTTGACAATAGCTATTATGTTTAATCAACAACTCATTGACTATATCCATCAACGTCTTGCTGATAACATTTCTCGCTCTGATGTAATAAAGGAACTGCGTTCAGTTGGTTGGAAAGAACCTGATTTGCAAAGAGCTTTTTCTAATATTGGAATACCAATGCAATCAGAGTCAGAAGCAGAGTCAAGTTTACAAAATACTTCATATGAGAATAATTCTTTTATACCACCAAACTCAATTATTGGAGCTCATGAAGCTCGTGATTCATTTTGGTACCGTCCTATAATAATTATTATTACACTTGTTATTCTTATGGGTGTGGTAGTAGGAGGAGTATATGCATATTATGCATATATAAAACAGCCTTCCGCGACCATGGTATTACGCGGTACATTTGAAAAGATTGCATTAATTAAGTCAGTTGATATTGCGGCCACATCAACATCTATTATTGCTACGAATGCCACATCATCAGCCCCAAGCATTTTTGGTAATACAAAATTTGTATATGCTACTACTACAACATCGGTGCACGGTGTTCTTGATCTTGCGAAACAAAGCACGCATCCTAATTTTGATATGATCATGGAATTGCAAAGCGCAATTGCAATTGCAACTACTTCAGGAACATATTCTCTAGGACTTCATGCTATTCTTTCACCGAATGCATTTAATCTTAAGCTTTTGCGCAGCGTGATACACATTACTTCTAAACAAGACCCTAAAATACGTTTGGGTGTAGATTTCATAAATACCGAAGCAGCAAAGATTTCAAACAAGTGGATACGTTTGATTGACTTTAATGCTACCTCATCTGAACCCTTTTTAAAAATATTTTCAATGTACTCGGCATCGTCAACGCCAGCGATTACTAAAGATCGGAAAGCGTTGCGCGCGTATGTAGAAAGTCTGCAGTATGTGCGCTCCGCCAAAAATGTTGGTATTGAATATCTTAATGGTATCCCAACATATCATCTTTCACTCATTATACAAAATACTCCAGAATCTGTTCTGCTCGTACAGAGATTTATATTTGACTACATAACAACACATCAACCAAAGTACGCAAATAGTCAAAGTATGTCTTTCTCTAAGTTTCTACAAGAAACTGAAAAATTAAATAAAATTTTGACACAAAAGATACCAGTTGACATGTGGGTTGGACAAAAAAATTCGTATATCTATAAATTAACCACACCTAGAATTACTTTTATAACCGCTGGCAACAATTTGCGCAATCGTACAACAACGCAACAATCAATTCGTTTTACTAAATATAATTCAACTAATCCGATAGTTCCACCTAAAAATTCTGAGTCATTGCAATCCTTCTTAAGGAGTATATTTGGTATGATGTTCAGCACTGCTGGAAATTCAAGTTTAAAATCTGGCGCGGTAAGTAGCTATGGTTCTGGTGTTGGTAGTAATTTTGGACAAATTTCCGTTGGTAGTTTCAAATCTGCTAAAGATAGCCATGGTACTGTTAACGGTATATAGGAATTTCACGCAAACACTCTTATGAGTGTTCACACCATTATTATATGAAAGCTTTTACTCTTATTGAAACAGTGGTTACCATCACCATCTTTACGATAGTGCTTTTCTCGGTAACATTTCTTATTATATATTTTTATCGTGTTAATGCATTTGTATTTGAGCAAACTTCTGCTGTTGAGAGCGCGCGCATCGGTGTGACCGATGCTATGCAAGATCTACGGGAAGCTTCTTATGGTGTCAACGGCGCTTATCCGGTCGTTAGCGCAAGTGTTTCAAGTATTACTTTTTATGTCGATGTGAATGGTGATGGTGTAGTTGATCGCGTAAGATATTGGCTTTCTGGTAATACCATTTCAAAGGGTATTACCATTCCAGTGGGTAGCCCATTATCATATGTCGGACAACCGGAAGCAATAACTACTATTGCAACTGATGTTCACAATGGAAGTACGCCACTTTTTCGCTACTACACTTCTAGTGGTAGTGAGCTTGCTCCGCCGATAAATGTCATTAATATTTCTTCGGTAAATACAACAGTGACGGTTAATATTGATCCTAACCGCGCGCCAAACAATTTCACTCTTTCTATAGGAGCAACATTACGGAATTTGCGACGCGCGCCGTAGGCGCGCGCTATACTATATATATGATACGTACGAAAAAAACTCGTGGATCAATAATGCTTCTTGCACTCATTTTTGGCGCTATCTTTTTTGGTGTATTTACTGCCCTTTCCGGTTTTGTGGTATCAGGAAATAATTTTGAAATACAAAAACAAGCACAAAGCGAAGCTGTTTCTATTGCAGAAGCAGGGCTTGAGTATTATCGTTGGCACCTTGCGCATTTTCCTAACGATTTGCAAGACGGTACTGGCGTACCAGGTCCATATGTTGTTTCCTATAAAGATCCTACCGGTGGAACTGTTGGCACTTATACGCTCGCCATCAATGGAAATAAATCATGTGGACAAATTACCTCCATTGATATCAGCTCAACAGGCATACCGGCGAACGATCCCAATGTTTCTGAAACATTGATTGCTCGCTACGCGCGCCCGACAGTTGCTCAATATTCATATGTTATAAACAGTAGTGTATGGGCAGGGCCCGACCGCATCATAAATGGTCCGTATCATTCAAACGGGGGGGTGCGCATGGACGGAATAGCAAATGCACCGGTCACCAGTTCTCTTTCAAAATGGACCTGTACCGGTTCATTTGGCTGTAAATCAAAAAATAAAACTGTAAATGGTGTATTTGGTGCCGGAGGAAATCAAAATTTATGGAAATACCCAACCCCACAAATAGATTTTGGTGCTATTTCCGCAAATTTTTATTCATTAAAGTCAATCGCGCAAGCACAAGGGCTATACTTTCCTCGTTACAGTTCAAATAGCACCGGAGGTAGTGGATGGAGTGGTGGATGGGGTAGTTGGTGGTGGTCCGGAGGTGGTGGTGGTAGCGGTGGAGGCTCAAGTCATAGAGGGTATCTTTTCGTATTTAATGGAGACGGAACCGTAACTATTTATAAAGTAAAAAATGTAGCTATACTTTATTCACAGCCGGTAGATGGTTCAAGTGGTTATGGTCTGAATGACTACACGCTTATAACACAAAAATTGTTACTTGGTACGTATGATATTCCTTCAAGCTGTGGGCTCATTTATGTTGAGGATAATTTATGGGTTGAGGGAGTAATAAGTCGAAAGGTAACTCTTGTGTCGGCAAATGTTACAAACACTGGGGTGAAAACCAATGTTGTCCTTGAAGGAAATATAACCTATAACTCACCAAACTCGGGACTTACGCTCATAGCACAAAATGATGTGCTTGTAGCTCCAAATTCTCCTTACAATATGACATTGGATGGGATATTTATCGCGCAAGGTGGAGCCTTCGGGCGTAATTATTATAGTTGTAATAAATACCCATCGTATGGGCAAAAAGGAGTTCTCACGATGCTTGGGTCTGTTGTTTCAAACAAAGGAACAGGTACGCAATGGATTAATGGCACTAACACATATTGTGGTAAGCCATATGCATCCGGTTATGCAAAACGCATAAACTCGTTTGACCGTTCGCAATTTACCAATCCACCACCGTTCACTCCAGACACCTCTTCTAATTATCAGTTTGTGAGTTGGCGACAAAAATAATCTTGTTTAAATAAGACGGTGGTATACTGTAAACAATGTTTATTGCAGCAAATTGGAAAGCATATGTTGAAACTGCTGAACAAGCAAAGAAGTTGTTTGCGGTTTCAAAACGCTTGGCCACTCGTTTTGAAGGACAGCACGAGATATTGCTTGCTCCGCCGGCTCCATTTCTTGGTATGTTGGCGCACAGCAATCGTTCTAGCGTGTTATTTTCTGCGCAAGATGTTTCAGCGGGAGTTTCAGGAGCACACACTGGACAGTATACGGCAGCAATGGTGCGATCTGCCGGAGCGACATATGCAATCATTGGTCATTCAGAATTAAGAGCGTCCGATGATACCAATGATATTGTTATGCAGAAGATGCAACACAGTATTGGGCAAGACCTCACTCCGATATTATGTGTTGGTGAGCACAGTCGTGATGAAAGTGCGCAGTATCTTTCATTTGTACGTGAAGAAATACTTTCTGCGTTGACACCACTTTCCAATAAGGATCGTACACGAGTGGTGCTCGCATATGAGCCGATTTGGGCAATAGGAAAGACGGCGGAAGAATCGATTACCCCCACAGATCTTACAGAAATGATTCTCTACTTGCGAAAAGTGCTTTCTGATATACTTCCAGGCACTGCATCAAAACGCGCGCGTATACTCTATGGTGGTTCGGTTGAGCCGGACAACGCGCGCGTACTTGCCTCTGGAACCGGTATTGATGGATTTCTCATTGGGCACGCGGCAACGCAACCAGAAACTTTTCAAGCACTGGTACGTGCATTGACGTAGCTTTATTCTATGAAAATAAAAATGCGAACTGTTACTGATATTCCAATTCTTCACAATGTGCCGGTTTTAGTTCGCGCACCTCTCAATGAGCCCATAGAAAACGGGGAAGTTGCAAATGATTTTCGTTTGCGTCGCACCATGCCAACTATTAAATTCCTTGCTTCCAAGGGTGCAAAGGTAATTGTATGTGGACACATTGGTAGAGATCCATCTGAAACATTACATCCGGTGTATCGCGCGCTCGCGAAAAGATTGCCGCGTGTTTCATTTTCGGGCGAGTCTATTGGTGAGAGAGCGCGCGCAGCAACGCGCGCGCTCTACCCAGGTGACATACTCGTACTTGAAAACTTACGCCGGCATAAAGGCGAAGTTGAAAATAGTTTAGATTTTGCAAAAGAGCTTGCGCAACTTGCTGATATTTTTGTGCAAGATGCGTTTGACACGGCGCACCGTCGTCATGCTTCCATCGTTGGTGTTCCAAGCATTCTTCCTTCATACGCTGGATTGTTATTTGCAGAAGAAGTACGACAGCTTTCA
>VAOZ01041048.1_pt1 | contig 15558 bp, 16 predicted proteins | sample 3394041 | NCBI WGS metagenome assembly VAOZ01 (sample SAMN08290431, study PRJNA428436) | hydrothermal vent metagenome | isolation source: Deep-sea hydrothermal vent chimney | place: Indian Ocean: Southwest Indian Ridge
ACACACAACTTGTCCTGCCTCAGGCGGGAAAGGGAATGATTAAAAGGCTTTGCGATCTTAGCGTAAATTCCTTTCTGCGTTCTTTGCGTGAAATATAAACATCTGGTAAGCAATAAAATACAAAATTATAAACAGATGAAAAAAGTTTTATTTATTGATAACGCTCACCCAACGTTGCAGCAAGGACTTGAAAAACTGGGTTTTCAGTGTGATTATTTCCCTGATTTTCAGTATGATGATTTTAGTCGGATCATTGGACAGTATGAAGGTGTTATCATTCGCAGCAAGATAAAAGTGGACGAAGAGATGCTTAATGCTGCTCATAAACTGGAGTTTATTGGCAGGGTGGGAGCCGGCATGGAAAATATCGATGTGGCTGCTGCCGAAAAACTGGGTGTTCGGTGTCTGAATGCTCCCGAAGGTAACAGAAGCGCTGTAGGAGAACATGCTCTTGGGATGCTGCTCATGCTTTTTAATCATCTGAAGAGAGGAGATGCCGAAGTACGTCGTGGTCTCTGGCTGCGCGAAGAAAATCGGGGTGTCGAAATTGAAGGCAAAACGGTAGGAATTATTGGTTACGGAAACATGGGGGGTGCTTTTGCCAGAAAAATTAGTGGTTTCGGTGCTCGTGTGCTGGCTTATGACAAATACAAAACAGACTTCTCCGACAGGTATGTATCAGAAGTTTCACTGGATGAACTTTTTGTGGAAACTGATATTCTCAGCCTGCATGTCCCGCTTACAGAGGAGACTCGTTACATGATAAACAGTAACTTTATCAATAAATTTCTTAAAAATTTCTGGCTTATCAATACTTCTCGTGGCAAAGTTGTCAGAACGAAGGATTTGGTGGCTTCACTTAAATTGGGCAAAGTGTCGGGGGCATGTCTTGATGTGCTGGAGTTTGAAAGGCTTTCGTTCGAAGACCTGAAAGCGGATAAACTTCCAAAAGCTTTTTCTGAACTTATCAAAATGCAAAATATCCTCCTTTCGCCACATGTGGCCGGCTGGACGCACGAATCTAACCTGAAACTTGCTGCCACCATCGTGGAAAAGGTGAAAGCGTTGCAGGCACCGGTATGATCTGAAAGTTTTTTCATTTCGAAGTACATTTCAAAGATAATCCTGTCCGGTCACAATAGGATGACTGTTTTGAAATCCGGCTAAAAAAAACAGGTGGTGAACCATTCTTTATTTCCCGGCTTGTTTTTTAATAACTCAACTGAACTTTGAATTCTGTAATGTCGGGTACCTGTTCCCTGATTAATTTACCGTTCAACTTCTTGCTATTGATTATCAGTTGGCCATAGGTGTGGGGCATAATTTCTACTTCTTAATCTTTTTTATACGACCACAGCTACCCCAAATATTTCCTTAGTATTTTGACCAGCTGACCCAATTTTATAGGCTTGTAAATTATGTCGTTAAACCCGGCTTCCATAGATTCTTTTTTTCCGATGTTCAATGCCAGTCCGGTTTGTGCAATGAGGGGAAGTGCTTTGTCTTCTTTGCGAATGGCTTTGGCAACTTCCAGCCCGTTTTTTTCAGGCATTTGGATGTCGATTAATGCCGCATCAATTTCTTTTTTGTGATGATGGTATAAATCCAGTGCTTCTTTACCATCTTTTGCATACAACATTTTTACCCCGGTTTTTTTCAGCGTCTCACGGAAGAAAACAAAAATTTGTACAACATCATCGGCAATCAGTATTGTTTTTCCCTCCCAGATGTTTTTGGGGAGCAAATCAGGTCTTTTCTCTTTTTCGGGGGCATAGCCGAATGTCATTTTCTCGGGCTTTTTATAGGGTATCCTAAAAGTGAAGGTACTTCCTTTTCCCGGTTCGGAGTCGAGCGAAACGGAACCGCCCAAAAAAATTACCAGCCGCTTCACTATAGAAAGGCCCAGTCCGGTTCCTCTGAAATTCTGTGTCAAATTTTCCTCCACCTGAGTAAACCGTTCAAAAACAGTATCGTGTTTTCCTTTTGGAATACCAACACCGGTATCTTTTACGTAAAATTCAAGTAGGGGAAGGTTCTTCGGTAGCAGTCGGCATCCTATCTCAATTTTTCCCTTGTCTGTAAACTTGGCAGCATTGCTCAGCAGGTTGTCCATAATTTGTTTCAGCCTTACCTTGTCGGTAAGAATGATGTCGGGAACATCTTCCTGAATATCAAGCACTATCTCTACGGGCTTGTCCTTCACACGATTAATAAAAATAGTCTGTAGTTGGCCCAGAAATTTTCTCAGCGAAAATTTCTGTTCAAACAGCCTTAACTCTCCCGCTTCTTCTTTGGATACTTCCAGAATTTCATCTATAATACTGAGTAGTTGTTCACCACTGTTGATGATAATAGAGGCAAATTCTTTTCTTTCTTCAGCCGGTAAATTTTCATCTTGCATCAGCTCGGCAAAGCCGATAATAGAGTTCATGGGGGTTCTGATCTCATGCGACATGTTAGAGAGGAAAGCCATTTTCATTTTTTCGCTTTCTTCTGCTTTTTTCTTCGCCACAATAAGTTCTTCCATATATCTTTTTATCTTGAGATGGGTGTTGATGCGTGCAAGTAATTCTTCTTTTTTAAAAGGTTTGGTGATGTAATCGACTGCACCTGCCTGAAAACCTGCTACCAGGCTTTCTTTGTCGGAAGCCACTGTGACAAAGATGACAGGAATATCTTTGGTTCGCATATCGGACTTCAGAATTTTGCAAATCTCGATGCCGTTGATGTCAGGTAGCTGAACATCCAGCAGGATTAAATCAAAAGGGTTTGACTTGGCTTTCTTGATTGCCTGGGGGCCATTTTCGGCAAAAGCAGCTTTAATATTTGTTTCGGATAAGTAAATGCGAACATGCTCCCGTGCAGACTCTGAATCGTCAACTACAAGAATATGATATTTTTCATCAGCCATCTTTCAGGGTTTTTCTTCTTTTTCAAAAGTAGGAAAAATAAAGATAGCATACAAACACCATTGAAGTTATTTATTCTTAGATTAAATTTCAAGGTAACCCGGATACCCGGCTCCTTGTTTTTTCCAGCTTCCTTTTATAAAAATATTAACAATCCATTGGTAATAAAAATCTGCTTTTCTCTCTTGTAGCCATGGTTGTTGGTTTAATTTTGATAAATAAAAGGACTATGCAATTTTTTCCGGATAACATTCACAATGAAGTGCAGGCACGCCTGAATTATAAACGGCTTGCGGTGTTGTACCATCCTGACAGAGGTGGTAATGAGGAGATTATGCGCGAAATTAATCAGGAGTACGAGCTGGTAAAAAAACAATTACAGAAATATCGTAAAGGTCTTAGTGACCTGAAAATCGGCGACTTGGTGTTGGTAAATGGTACCGAATGTACGGTTACGGCTGTGTTTGAGAAAACCTTTATCGCCAAAGCCAAAGGCCGTCACCGATTGGCTGTTTTCGAGAAAAAAACAGGCCGTTCTGTTTACGATAAGAAATATATAGCGAGATTACCGGATTAATGTCCCCCCTTTATTTACTGCAACTTTCCGGGGAGTTGTCCGTAATATTAATCTATAAAAGAAAAAATATGCTGGAAATAGAAGAATTTACGGAACCCAAAACATCATTTTTGATGTTTTCGGGCGACCTTAATGTTGTCCAGGCATCCAAACTTCAACAGCAGTTGTTAAGTGCAGCCTCAAGGGCTTTATTTGTTGATGTGAAAGTGGCCAATGTGGAAAATATGGATCTGAGCTTTTTGCAATTGTTGTTAGCGTGGGCGCTAAGCGTGAAACAAACCGGGAAAAAACTTACTTTTGACTTCCAATTGGAACAGGAGCTTGAACGGATTTTTGATGAATCAGGGTTCCGGCAGGTATTCGCCCAACTATAAAAACAAAGTATCATGCGAAACAAAACCATACTGTTTGTCGATGATTCACTAAGTATAAGGACGTTAGTGAAGATGATACTGGAAGAAGCCGGATATCAGGTAATCCTTGCCGAGGATGGTCAGGATGCTCTTTCCTATTTTGATGACCGGACTATTGATTTGGTAATAACAGACCTACATATGCCCCGAATGAATGGGCTGGAACTGATTAGAGAAATCAGGAAACTCCAAAACTACTGTTTTGTGCCCATCTTGTTTTTAACTACCGAGACAAAGCCGGAGCTGAAACAGGAAGCCAAAACGGCAGGAGCGACAGGCTGGATAACCAAACCTTTCGACAGAGGTAAATTTTTACAGATTATTAAAAAGGTTATAAGGTAATGGACGATTTAGCAGCAAGCTTTGTCAATGAAGCCGATGAGTTGTTGGAAAGCCTCGAAGAGGCACTTCTGAAGCTGGAAAACCATCCGGATGATCAGGAGCAAATCAATACGGCTTTCCGCGTGATGCACTCACTCAAAGGAACGGGTGCTATGTTTGGCTTTGATGAGTTGAGCGTTTTTACACACGAGATGGAGAGCCTGTATGATATGTTGCGCTCAGGAAAGCGAAAAGTCAATAAAAAGATCATTGACTTTACCTTTAATAGTATAGACCTTATCCGCCGGTTGCTTGACAGACCTGACGATGCCGAAACGCAATCTATGAAAAATGAGCTTCTGCATGTAATTAAATCAACTTTTCTTTCAGAGCAGACTGATGATACCCTCAAACAAGAATCTTCCGAAAAATCTACTCTCAAAGAGAAGAAAAAACCGACTTTGGCAACCTGGTATATCCATTTTGAACCACATCGTGATATTCTGAAAAATGGAACCAGACCGTTGTATCTTTTGGACGAACTTGCGGAATGCGGACAGTTAAGGACTTTCTTACATACAGAAAATCTCACTGACTTTAGACGCCTTAACGTTGAAAATGTTTATGTCTTCTGGGATTTACTTCTCGTTACTAACAAAGACAAAAATTTCATAAAGGATGTTTTTATTTTTGTGGAAGATGACAGCCGCATCAAGATAGAAAAAGTGTCGGAACATGATTTGCTTTCCCATCCCGCTTTTGAAGAACAGGTAAACAAACTAAAGCTTTCAGAAAGTATCACTCCGGAAAAATTGCAATTGTTGAAAGCAGCACTTTCCTTTCCCGATAAGGAACCGGCGGAAGGTTGGCAACATGAAAAAAAATCTGAAAAAGGGCCGGCTGAACTGATATCTCCTGAAATAAAACCTAAAACTAAACGAGAAAAACAGAAAATATCCAACCCACCGGGTAAACAATATCACCACACAACAATCCTCCACGAAACCGTCCGGGTAGCTTCGCCCAAGCTGGATGAGCTGCTCAATATTATTAGCGAGGTGGTGACAACCCAGGCCAGACTTGCACATTATTCTCATTGTCAGGAAGACCCCGAATTGGAAAATATTACGGAAGCTTATGAAAAATTGTCCCGGCAACTACGAGAAAACGCTTTGGGAATGCGGCTTATTCCCATTTACACCATCCTGATTCGTTTCAAGCGGCTGGTACGTGATCTCTCCGAGCAAATGAACAAGGAAATTGTGCTGGAAACAACGGGTACCGAAACAGAGTTGGATAAGTCCATGATTGAAAAACTGTACGACCCCCTGTTGCATATTTTGCGCAATAGCATCGACCATGGCATTGAGCCTGTCGAAGATCGGGTGAAAGCCGGAAAAACGCCCCATGGAATTATCCGTATTGAAACTTCCTACCGGGGGGCTTTTGTGCAGATTGAAATTTCGGATGATGGCCGTGGTATGGATGTTCAGGAATTAAATCAGGTTGCGTTGATGAAGGGTTTTGTTAAGCCCGGAGTTGAGATTTCGCACAGTGAACTTCTGCAATTGATTTTTCAGCCCGGATTTACTACATCCAAAAAAGTAAGCAAGGTCTCCGGCCGTGGTGTGGGAATGGATGTGGTGAGGAGAAATGTTGAAGACCTTCATGGAAATATTGAACTTGAAACGGAAAAGGGAAAAGGGACAACCGTCAGAATCCTGCTTCCCCAGACACTTTCTATTATTGATGGACTGCTGGTTTATGTGGGAAAAAACCGCTACATTATTCCTATGGGCAACGTGCAACAGATTTATCCGGTAACACGCGAAGAGTTACAAAAGAGTTTTAACAATGTTATTCCCAAAGACAGCCATCAAATTCAGTTTGTTGACTTGGTGAAAGAATTTGGAGAAGAAGACATTAACCGGAAAGAGCTATACCTGATTGTAGTGGATTACGGAAAAAAAGAGATAGGTTTGGTATTTAACGCCGTGGTTGGTAAATACCAGGCTGTCATCAAGCCGTTGAGCCGTATTGTACAAAAACAGGAGATATTTTCGGGGGCTTCTGTTCTTGGCGACGGAGAAGTGGCGCTCGTTATTGATACAGGCAAGATGATTGACAAATTTATTAATGATTGATAACTATGGAAAAAAATATTGCTGAAACCGTTGAACAAAAACAGTACTACATTTTGTTTTATCTTGTGGGAGAGATTTTTGCCATCAATGTAAAATACGTGCTCAGGGTACTGGAGACCACAACGTTTACCCGGGTGCCGCAAGGACCTTCGTTTCTGAAAGGAGTTATCAATTTTAACGGCAGTGTTTTGCCGGTGGTGGATACTTACCTCAAATTCGGCTTTTCCGCTAAAGAGGATTTCAAAAAATCCCTGATTCTGGTGCTGAACCTGAACGTGAAAGGGAAAAATACAAACCTTGGCATTGTAGTCGATGATTCCAATGATGTTTTTGAAGTGCATGATACCGACATTAAGCCTTATCCGGCTTTTGGAAGCAAGTACAATGTGGATTATATCGATGGTGTCATTGAACGAAAAGGGATGTTTATTCTGATATTGAATCCTGAAAAGTTGTTTGAAGATGAGGACGTTCTTAATATTGGCAACACAAAATTATCCGGGAGCGGCAAAGGCAGTGTCGAAGCTGAAGAAGATTAAGAATAAAATTATTATGAAAATATTGATTATTAAATAACCGTAAAGATGAAAAAATTTAGTTTTCGTGCCAAAATGATTAGCCTGATGGTGGTGATTCTGCTGATATTTTTGAGTTTGGGCTATCTTATGCAGGATACCATTAAGACCTCAAAATCAGGGACAAATGATTTGTATAAAGGAAGTGTTGTTACCCTGTACCGACTGTCGGGTTTAAAAGCAAACCTTTTGTCTAAAATTCTGATTCCCGTACAGGAGTCGAGGAGTCTCGGCACTTCGGCGGCTTCTTCAGCTTATCAGCTTAGGGCATCCATGAAAGATATCAGAAATCAATTCCTGAAAATGCGTAACGAAGGGGATTATTCATCTCAGGGGCAGACTCTTCTTGCCAATATGGTTGTGAGCCTTGATAAATTGTTTGGTACTGTTGAAAATATTATTGATTTTAAGGGAGACATCAATAAAAAAGCAGATAATGTGCGTTGGCAAAAACTTTACGATAGTTTTAACGTGGCAACAGAGAAATTCGAAATTGATTCGGAAGCATTTTTGTTTATGCAGATTAAGGATGATAAATTGTTGTTAGCTTCAATCAGCAATTCACTTGCCACAAAATACCGGTTGAACAATATTATCCTTGCTTTGGGCTTTCTGATTATTTTCATTTTTTCGTTCCTGTTTATAAAGGATATCTCAAAAAAATATCAATTGGTTATCAAACATTTGGTAAATCTTTCCAATGGAGATTTGACGGTGGACATTCCGAATATTGCACTTGATGAGTTAGGTTGGATTTTGCGGCATGTTCACATATTACAGGAGAGCCTGAGAAAAATAACGGTTGAGATTGGCACAGCGGTAGGCAATCTATCCATTGCCAGTCACGACTTGAGCGCTTCTTCACAAAGCATTGCCCAGGGAGCTTCCGAGCAGGCCTCTTCGGTAGAGGAGGTGTCTTCTTCGGTAGAAGAGCTGACGTCCAACATTCATCAGGTGGCTGACAATGCCAGAGCTACTGAAAACGTGGTTATTCAACTTTCTGAAACCACGAATCAAATGGTTAAGGCCGCCACTGAAAGCCAGAAAAAAATGAACGCCATTACTGAAAAAATTGGGATCATTAGCGAAATTGCTTTTCAAACCAATATTCTGGCATTAAATGCTGCCGTGGAAGCTGCTCGTGCCGGCGAACATGGCAGGGGCTTTGGCGTAGTGGCCGTAGAAGTCGGGAAACTTGCCGAAAGGAGTAAAAAAGCCTCCTCTGAAATTGAAAGCCTCGTTCATGACAGTGTGAAAGTTATCAAAAGTGCCGGTGACCTTATGCTTGATATGGCCCCGGAAGTGGTTAAAACAGCAAATATGGTCAAAAGTATATCGGAATCCAGCGTGGAACAAAAACTTGGCGCCGACCAAATCAATGATGCCGTCCAACAGCTGAACGAAGTGACGCAACAAAATGCTGCTGCTTCGGAAGAGATTGCTACCAGTGCGGAAGAACTCTCTGCCCAGGCCGACCGCTTACTTGATACGCAGGCCTATTTCAAATTAAAAGATCAGGAAGCTGTTACTGATATCTCCGGAGGATATACAGCTTCCCGTATCAAGAAAAAAATTCCGCAAGTTGTGGCTACCGGTCAAAAAAGTAACCGGGGAAAAAAAGGTGTGGATATTGATCTTGGAAAACCGGACAATTTGGATGAAGGCTACGAACGATTTTAGAACTCTGATACCGGATTATGAATGAAGGAACATTAACATCGAAATTTATTAAGCTGAGTAACAAAGACTTTCGCAGGCTAAGTACCTTTATTTACAATACTTTGGGGATTTATTTGCCTGAGAAAAAACATTACCTGCTCCAAAACAGGTTGCTGCCTCGATTGCAAAAGCTGGGCTATACTTCTTTTTCCGATTATACCGATTTTGTCATTCATCAGGGTGAACACGGGGATGAAATATTTGAGATGATGAATGTTGTATCCACCAACAAGACAGAATTTTTTCGCGAAAAAGCCCATTTTGACCTCATGCAAAAAGAGTTGCTCCCCGATTTTTATGGAAAACATGTCAAAGTGTGGAGTGCCGGCTGCAGTAGTGGCGAGGAAGTTTACAGTCTGGCTATGCTGCTCAATGAAGAAAAACAGGCGGGCCATATCAGCAACTTTGTTGTGCATGGAAACGATATTTCCAAAAAGACACTCGAAAAGGCTGTGAAGGCTGTTTATCCCTCTTACGTTATGGAGGCTATTCCTCCAAATTACCGTGGGAAATACCTGCTGCGTAGCAGAGACAAGGCTAATCCGACTATTAGGATTGTTCCCGAACTAAGAGTTAAAACCAGATTTGTGTGGGAAAACCTGGTCGGAAAGCATGACGCTATGCCCCCCGATTTTCAGTTTGTTTTTTGTCGTAACACGCTGATTTATTTCGATAAACAAACACAGCGTAAGGTGGTTGATCGTCTGGTGAAACATCTTGCTCCCGGTGGGTTTTTGATACTGGGACATTCCGAGACATTGATTTACCAGGTGCCTGAAGGAGTAAAAATGATATACCCGACTATTTATCAAAAAGAAACATAGACTATGGATAACGAAAAAGATAAACTTCAACAAATTGAACAGCTACAGGAAACAAACAGGCAGCTCCTGAAGCAAATAGATGATATTAACAAAAAACTCGTTGAGTCGGAAACCTTTAAAAGCCATTTCCTATCGAATGTTACCAATGAGATTGTCAATCCTTTTGCCTCGGTGATGGGACTTTCTCAGCAAATTATGAAACTGAAAAAAGGAAATTTGCAAAAAGCCGTTGAATTAGCCGGTCTTATTTATTCCGAGGCAGCTGCACTTGATTTTCAGCTGCGCAATATTTTTATGGCGGCACGTTTGGAAGCCGGGGAGGTGAAACCTGAACCTTCTGAAATCAACCTGCGGGAATTGGTTGAGGAAATGGTGGGTAAAATTAAACACGAAGCGGATAAAAAAAGGATAACATTTCGTTTGAACATAGCCCCCGCTGCCGGTAGCGTTGTATCTGACAGAGAAAAACTGGGACTTATCCTGCTCAATTTACTGAGCAACGCTGTCAAATTTTCTAATCCCGGGAAAGACATTAATGTCCGGGTGCAGTTTAAGGCCAAATACCTTACAATTGAAGTGAAAGATGAGGGAATTGGAATGACAAAGGCGGAGATAAACCGGATTTTTGACCGCTTCCATCGGGCTGACCCCGTCATTCAATCCATCACCCCCGGCAGTGGACTGGGGCTGGCCGTTGTTGAAGGTTTGTTGTTTATACTGAATGGAAGATCAGACATTGATTCACTCCCGGGAAAAGGAACAACCGTACGAATTTTCCTCCCCGAAGAAAACCCGGAGAATATTGAATTCGATGACGAATTATTTGTTGATGACCCGACCGAAGAAAGCTTCTAAAAACAATGTTGCAGTCATCAAAAACATATTATCTTTACCCATCCAACATCTTTTCCAGTAGAGAGTTGTATCATATAACTACCCTTTTAGGCTCCTGCGTGTCAGTTTGCCTGTACGACCAACGCCAGCAGTTTGGCGGAATGAATCATTTTATGTTGCCTTTGTGGAATGGAAACGGCCTGGCTTCTCCCAAATACGGAAATATTGCTATCCTTCAATTGTTACAGAAAATGGAAAGCCTCGGAAGCAATAGAAACGATTTGGTGGCCAAAGTTTTCGGTGGCGCCTCTGTGTTGGATATAAATACTGATTTGTTCAATGTGGGCGAACGTAATGCCGACCAGGCTATGGCTGAACTGGATGTGTTGAAGGTGAGGGTTGTAGCTTCCAGTGTGAAAGGTGATAAAGCCAGAAAGATAATTTTTAATACCTTTACAGGGGAAGTACGACAAAAATATATTGCAAAACGCGTGTTAAGTGATCAGTAAAATGATAGACAAGCTACATCCTGCACAAGTTCTTCTGGTGGACGATTCGCCATTGGTTACCCATGTGGTTTCCCGGATGATTGAAGAAGATGAGTCACTTCGCATTTCCGGTATTGCCTCTAACCCCTTTGAGGCTGTGAAGATTATGAGAGAGAACCGTCCTGATGTGATTTTGCTGGATATTCAGATGCCCCGTATGGATGGACTGACATTTTTACGTAAAATTATGAGCCAGCATCCTATTCCGGTGGTAATTTTTTCTGCTGTGGCTGAAACAAATTCTCTTAACACAATAAAAGCACTGGAGTATGGTGCTGTAGCCATTTTACAAAAACCAGGATCAATTGTCTCTCCTGAATTTCAGGAAATGAAAATTCGTTTTCTTGAGACCTTGAAAGGGGCTGCTGCTTCCGGTTCAAAACTAAAGTTTCTCCGAAAATTCCCCAATATGGAACAGCCGCTTTATTCGGAAGAAGCCCTGCAGGAGAAAAATGCCAAAGCCTGTCAACAACCCGCCAGCCTGAAAGTTGTTTTCATTGGCTCGTCCACAGGGGGGCCACAAGCCGTTGAATATCTCGTGCGAAACTTAAATCCGGGTGTTCCCGGGATGCTGATTACCCAACACATGCCCGGTGAGTTTACCAAAGCTTTTGCCGAAAGACTAAATATGTTTTCACCTTTGATGATAAAAGAAGCCACGGATGGTGAGGTGGTGAGAGATAACTGCGTTTACATCGGAAACGGATTTTTTCATTTATTACTGGAAAAACGTAACCAGGTGAACGTAATAAGGTTAAAGAATGGTCGGCTGGTCAATCGGCACAAGCCTTCGGTGGATGTATTGTTTCGCTCTGCTGCCCGTCATGTAGGAAGTTTTGCCACCGGCATCTTACTGACCGGTATGGGAAATGATGGCGCAAGAGGATTGCTCGAAATGAAAGAAGCCGGGGCCATGACCATTGTTCAGGATGAAGCCAGTTCGGTAGTGTTTGGCATGCCGGGAGCTGCTATAAAACTCGGTGCGGCAAACCGTGTTTTATCTTTAAAAATGATTTTGGATTATCTGAACGGATATGCAATACATTAAAAATAAAACAATGAAGTAAGATATGAAAATGAATCCTGAAAAAAAAGACAAAATCCTTGTAGTGGACGATATGGCCATCAACCTCGAGCTTATCAAAAGTGTCCTTAATCTGGAAGGACACTTTTCGCTGGTGATGGTTTCAGATGGTAAGTCGGCTATTCGCAAAGCAAAAACGAACCATTTCGACCTGATACTGCTGGATATTATGATGCCTGAAATGGATGGCTATGAAGTGTGCAATATTCTTAAATCATATCCTACTACAAAAGATATCCCCATTATCTTCCTCACTGCGCTGAACGGGCCAAAAGATATACAGAAAGCTTTCCGGTACGGAGCTGTGGACTATATCTTAAAGCCTTTTTCGAGAGAGGAGCTTATCTCACGTGTTAATCTGCATATTTCCCTGAAACGTACCCGCGAAGAACTTATTAAGGCCAAAAGGTCTGCCGAAGCTGCTGCCGAAGCCAAGGCTATTTTCCTCGCAAACATGTCGCACGAGTTGCGTACTCCCATGAACGGCATTATCGGCATGGTGGATATCCTGAAAAGAACAGAACTTACAGATGCACAGTATGAATATCTGAATATCATCGAATCTTCGGGGGAAACCCTGCTGAGCATTATTAACGATATCCTTGATCTGTCGAAAATTGAAGCAGGCCACATGGAACTTGAAACGATCCCCTTTTCTCTTTATGATGAAATACGTCGGGTTGCGAACATCATGCAGGTTATTGCTGATAAGAAAAAATTAACTGTCAGGCTCCATATTGGTAAAGAAGTACCCCCTTATGTGAAAGGAGATCCTGTGCGGATGAAGCAAATTATTATCAATCTCGTGAACAATGCCATTAAGTTTACCGAAAAAGGAAACATAACCATTTCGGTAGAAAAAAAGAGCGCAGAAGATGGGAAAGTGCAACTATTTTTTAAGATTATGGATACCGGCATCGGTATTTCACCCGAAGGACAAAAAAAACTTTTTCAGTCGTTTTCGCAGGTGGATAAGTCCACAACACGGAAATATGGTGGTACCGGGCTGGGACTGATGATTAGCAAAAATCTGACGCAAATGATGGGGGGTGAAATTGGTGTGGAAAGTGTAGAAGGCGTCGGATCAACTTTCTGGTTTACCATTTCCATGGAACTTTCCGATCAAGAAAGCTATATAAAACAACATCAGGCTGACGATACTTCGCATGAAGATAGAACGCGTGTGCAGCCTAAGATGAATATTCTGTTGGCGGAGGATAATAAAATTAATCAGAAAGTGGCCATGCTGAACCTGAATAATCTGGGATATCAGGTGGATATTGCCAGCAACGGAAAAGAAGCCGTGGAAAAATTTGAAAACGGTGATTATGACTTAATCTTTATGGACGTGCAAATGCCTGAGATGGATGGTATCGAAGCCTGTAAAAAAATCAGAGAACTGGAAATTAATTCTGATAGTACGAAAAAAATCCCTATCATTGCAATGACGGCCAACACTTCTGAAGACGAAAGGAAAAAGTATATGGAAGCGGGAATGGACGATTATATCAGTAAGCCTTTTAAACAAAAAGAATTAATTGAAATATTTAAAAAAACACTGTATAACAGGAGGTTGGGATATGAAACAGTTTGACTTTAACAATAAAAATATTCTCATTGTAGAAGATACGATAACCAGTAGCCGGTTTTTCGATGCTGCTTTAAGTCGTACTAATGCCAAATTATTTTGGGCTGAAGATGCCGGCGAAGCCATAGAAATATTTGATGAAAGTAACATCGACCTGGTTCTTCTCGACATAAATTTGCTTACCACGAGTGGTTTTGATGTTTTGAAATATATCAGAAAAAAGAGTAAAGATATTCCGATAGTTGTGCAGACAGCTTATATCTTGTCTGGCGAAGAGGAGATGAGTTTTAAGCTTGGCGCCAACGATTTTATTGCTAAACCCATAAAACTGAACCAGCTGATGGAGACAATGGAAAAATTTCTGGGGAAAGAAGAAACTTATACGGCCGAATAGAATTATTTATCGGTATTTACTGACCTCTTATGAAACCGAGACTTACCTGCTCAATTTGTGCACCGGAGATACGTTTCTGCCACGCTGTAATCCGTGTACATCTTGGATTGTACTGAGACTGCTTGAATTTATATTTCAAAATTCAAGTATAGCCGAACCATGCCGAACGCGTGGCAGGATTATACCGCCCACATTTTTGCATTTTACATTAGAAGCGGTATAAAAGAATATTTTTGTAAATCTAATCAAAAATTCTTCAACGGAATTAGAAACTATCCCGTAGTTTTTTTGTCTCTCGCAATTGCCGGTACAGTTTTTCCGCTTGTGGATAATACAAACTTTGCTGTCCATCGGAAAAGGCCTTCTCCGGCGTTTCGTGAATTTCCATGATGACTCCGTCAGCGCCGCTTATGATACCGGCCAAAGCCATAGGTGGTACATATTTTCTGATGCCCACACCGTGCGATGGATCCACAATAACCGGTAAATGAGTTTTGTCTTTTAAAATTGGAACCGCACTTAAATCCAGTGTGTTGCGAGTGGCACGTTCAAAGGTCCGAATGCCGCGTTCGCACAGTATTATTTTTTCGTTGCCGCTGGAAAAAACGTACTCAGCAGAATAGAGCAACTCATCGATGGTACCTGAAATACCTCTTTTTATCAAGACCGGCTTATCCACCTTTCCGAGCATATCCAGCAAATTGAAGTTTTGCGAATTACGGGCTCCCACCTGAAAAATATCCACATAATCCAGCATGGGTTCCACCTGCGATACCTGCATCACTTCCGAAATGACTTTGATACCGTTGGCAGAGCAATGTTTATGAAATAATTTTAGCCCTTCAATACCCAGCCCGCGAAAAGAGTAAGGCGAACTGCGAGGTTTATACACGCCGCCGCGCATAATGCGTATATTGTTCTTTTTCAGGTGGTCGACGATACTTATAATTTGCTCTTCGCTTTCGATAGCACAGGGCCCGGCCATGATGGCGAGGTCACCGTTGCCGATAGTAATGCCATCATCGAGGTCGATGACCGTATTGCAGAGTTTCCATTTCCGTGATACCATTTTGTAACTGTCCGATACGCGATGAATGTCGGCGATACCTTTCAGGTTACCGATTTCACGCAGGTCAAATTCTCCTGAAGGGATACCTGCAATGTATTCCCTGAAATTAGTCTTTATTGGCCGTGCACCGATTTTCAACTCCTCCAGTTTCTTTAGCAGATTTTCTCTTTCTGCCTTGCTGATATTCTTTTCCAATTGTATGATCATGTGCGAATACTTTTTATAAAATTGTGTATGTTTTGTTTGAGGTTCCCCGGTTTTTCCAATGCCCGGATAAAGGCACTGCCGATAATGGCACCCGATGCATAACGGCAAGCCGTTTCAAAACTTTCCTGATCGTGAATGCCGAAGCCAATGAGTGTTGGATTTTTCAACTTCATGCGGCTGATGCGATCGAAATAGGCTTTTTGCTCCTGCTGAAGGATGGCTCTGCGTCCGGTGATGGAAGATGCGGAGACCACATACAGAAATCCCCGGCTTTCGGCATCTAACAGTTTGATACGCTCGGTTTTGGTTTGCGGGCTGATGAGGAAAATCATGTCCAGACCGAGACCTTCTG
>VAOZ01036900.1_pt1 | contig 15522 bp, 10 predicted proteins | sample 3394041 | NCBI WGS metagenome assembly VAOZ01 (sample SAMN08290431, study PRJNA428436) | hydrothermal vent metagenome | isolation source: Deep-sea hydrothermal vent chimney | place: Indian Ocean: Southwest Indian Ridge
ACGGCTGGGGTCAGGCCTGCGTTATTGCTGTGATGCCGGCAGGTGTCACGGCGCTACCGGCGATCGCCGTTTGATCAAGCCCGTACGGTTTCGAGAAAATCCCGCATATGTTTGAGCGGTAACGAAAAGTGCCCTTCCCGCAGGACAATATCCAGGCTTGAGTTGGGCAACCGACTGTGGATGTGACGACTGTGGCTGGGGGGTACGATTTTGTCCAGGTCGCCGTGCCACAGGTGGACCGGTGCCCGGATATTGCCAAGCTCGAATCCCCAGGGCTGTCGGAACAGGCGCAGGTCCTGCATACTGCCCAGGGCACCCTGCTGAAAACAAGCCTGAATACTCAACGTGAAAGCCCGGAGTACGAGCGGTTCGAGCAGGATGCGTTTGTCGGCCCCCCCATTGGCAGCGGCCACCAGGCGTATCAGCCACTCGGGCCTGATCCGGGACAGTTGCATGACGGGTTGCGCGACCATCAGTCTGAACAGCGCGGGCAGGTGGTTGGCCAGATAAAAAAGGAGCCGGGCGGGCCGCTTCATGGCCTTTCTCAGCGATGTTTCAGATACCGGCCCCAGGCTTGCCACCAGGGCGACTACTCTGACCCTTTCGGGCATTTCATGGGCGCAGGCCAGGGCGCAGGGGCCGCCGCCTGAAACGCCGATGACCCCGAAACGGTCGATGCCCAACCCGTCAGCCAGGGCCGCGATGTCGTGGGTCCAGGCGCACAATGAAGGGTCGCGCCGTGGCGGGGTCAGGCCGTAACCGGGACGATCCGGGGCAATCACGCTGACACCGGCCTCGCATGCCGGCGCATCAATCAACTGGCATTCATACCGGGAACCGGGCAGGCCGTGCAGGTAAAACAGCGGCCGGCCGGATGGCGCACCATAGCGAGCATAAGCCAGCCGCCGACCGTCCGGCAGGGTGAGAAAGTGTGTTTCCGGTTTGTCGTGCATTGTCCGTATCATGGGCCGACCCAATACGCGTCTATAACAACCCCGCCGCAAGCGGACGGGGTATTAAGTGGTAGCGCGCTGGTCGGTTTCCCCTCTGGACTTCGCACTTTGTTTTACCCATCCTGCTATTTTTCGCCGCAAGCAGCGGGGAATGGCACCCAAAGAGATTGAACCCTTACCGGTCACAGGCTGGTTCATCCACGGGCGGAGTCAGGTTTGATGGCGGCAAGCGCCTCGAACACTTGACGGCGATGCGCGATTTCGTCTTCCAGCCTCTTCATCAGCATGGCGAAGTGCTCCGGGTCTTTTCGCTGCACCTGGCGAAAACGGTTTTCGTTGAGCAGGTAGTCGCCCAGGGGTCTGGAGGAGGCCTTGCTGTCCAGTTGCAGGGGCGCTTTACCTTGCGCCGTCAGGCGCGGGTCGAAGCGGTACAGCAGCCAGTACCCTGTTTCCACCGCCAGGGTTTGCTGGTCCAGGCTGGCCGACAGATCATAGCCGTGCTCGATGCATGGCGAATAGGCGATAATCAGGGAGGGGCCATTGAATTGCTCCGCTCCCTGAAACGCCCTGAGCGTCTGAAGATCTTTCGCGCCCAACGCAATGGACGCCACATAGACATGGCCGTAGCTGATAGCCATGAGTCCCAGATCCTTCTTTGGCAACGTCTTGCCCGCGCTGGCGAACTTGGCTGCCGCTGCCAGCGGTGTCGCCTTGGATTGCTGGCCGCCGGTGTTGGAATAGACCTCGGTGTCCAGCACCAGAATATTCACGTTCGCGCCCGATGCCAAAACATGATCCAGGCCGCCGTAACCGATGTCGTAGGCCCAGCCGTCACCGCCCACGATCCATAACGTCTTTTTCACCAGATAATCCGCGATATTGGCAAGATACGCGGCGTCTTCACTGCCCATTTCCGCTAACCGCACCTTCAGGGACGCTACGCGCTCGCGTTGGGCGATAATGCCCGCCTCGTCGGATTGATCAGCCTTCAAAAGACCGTCCACCAGGGCATCGTCAGCGATAGCTTCGGTCATCCCGGCTAACCGTTGGTGCGCATGATTTTTATGGCGATCGAGTCCGAGGCGCAGGCCAAGACCAAACTCGGCATTGTCCTCGAACAGGGAATTCGCCCATGCGGGTCCGCGAGCGTCCGCGTTGCACGAATACGGCGTAGTCGGCAGATTGCCGCCATAAATAGACGAACAGCCGGTGGCATTGGCGATCACCGCGCGATCCCCATAAAGCTGCGTCAGCAATTTGATATACGGCGTCTCGCCGCATCCCACGCAAGCGCTGGAAAATTCAAACAGCGGCTCAGCGAACTGGCTCATCTTCAGACTCGAACCCAGGCGTGCGCGGTCGGCTTCGGGCAAGGCCAGGAAGAAATCGAAGTTTTTACGTTCCTGAATTTTCAAGGGCGCTTGCGGGCGCATTTCCAGGGACAGCCGTTCGGGGTTTTGCTTATCCTTACCCGGACAGACCTTCACGCAAAGCGTGCAGCCGGTGCAATCCTCGGGCGCGACCTGAACGGTATACTTCACATCCGGTCCGAATTCGCGGCCTTTGTAATCCATAGACTTGAAATACGCCGGCGCGTCTGACAATTCGTCTGCGCCATAGGCCTTGACGCGGATCGCCGCGTGCGGGCACACCAACGCGCACTTATTGCACTGGATGCACAGCCCCTCTTCCCATACCGGAATTTCGGCGGCCAGATTACGTTTTTCCCACTTCGCCGTGCCCAGGGGCCAGGTACCGTCGACGGGAAAGGCGCTGACCGGCAGCATGTCCCCCTTATCCTCCAGGATCCTGGCGGTAATATCCTGAACGAATTTGGGCGCATGGGGCGACACGATGGGCGGGATATCAAAATCCGCGTCTGCGGTAGCGGGCACTTCGACTTCTTCCAGGTGCGCTAAGGTCGCATCGACTGCGGCCCAGTTTTTTTCCACCACCTGGCGGCCTTTTTGCCCATAGCTCCTGTCAATGGCATCTTTGATCTGGCGGATGGCCTCATCGTGCTCAAGCACATTTTCGAGTCGGAAGAAGCAAACCTGCATCACCGTATTGATGCGTTTGCCCAGGCCCGCTTCGTACGCCACACGCGCCGCGTTGATAACATAAAACGTGAGGTTCTTGCCGATAATTTCACGTTGCACCGAAAGCGGCAATCTGGCCCAGATTTCCTCCTTGCCGTAGGGCGCATTCAACAGGAACACGCCGCCCGGAGCCGCATGGCCCAGGACATCCAGCTTTTCCAGAAATTCGTACTGATGACAGGCAAGAAACTCGGCATGCTTGATCAAATAACGCGAGCGAATCGGTTGCGGCGAGAAACGGAGGTGCGAAATGGTGATGGCACCGGCTTTTTTGGAATCGTAAACGAAATAACCCTGGGTATAGTGGTCAGTATTTTCTGCGATGATCTTAATAGAGTTCTTGTTCGCCCCCACCGTACCGTCGGATCCAAGCCCGAAGAACATGGCGCGGCGCACATTCGGCCCCTCGCATACGAAAGAATCGTCTACGTTGAGCGACAGGCCTGTGACATCGTCGATGATGCCCACCGTAAACGTCGGCCTGGGTTCGTCCTTTTCCAACTCGTCGAACACGGCCTTGGCCTGGGCGGCGGTGAAATCCTTGGACGACAGGCCATAGCGTCCGCCGATAATCTTAATCGCACGTCCCGCACGGTTGAGCGCCGCGACCACATCCAGATATAAAGGCTCGCCCAACGCACCGACCTCTTTACACCGGTCCAGAACCGCCACCGCCTTCACGGTTTCGGGCAACACGCGGGTGAAGCGCACCCAGTCAAACGGGCGGTACAGGCGCACCATAACCAGCCCGACTTTTTCGCCATGAGCGTTCAGGAAGTCCGCAGCCTCGCACACCGTTTCTCCGCCCGACCCCATGATTACAATAATGCGTTCGGCGTCCGGCGCACCGAAGTAGTCAAATACGTTGTATTTGCGGCCCGTCAGTTTGGCAAATTTTTCGAACGCCTCTTCCAGAATACCCGGAACGGCATCATGGTAAAGATTGCGCGCCTCTTGCATCTGAAAGAACGTGTCCGGATTCTGACTGGATCCGCGCAAGACCGGATGGTCGGGACTCAGTCCGTTTTGCCGGTGAGCCTCCACCCTATCCGAGTCGACCATGGCGCGCAGGTCGTCATCACCAAGCAGCGCGATTTTCGACACCTCGTGCGAGGTGCGAAAACCGTCGAAAAAATGCATGATCGGCACCCGCGAACTCAAGGCCACCGCCTGGCCGATGCACGCGAAGTCCTGCGCTTCCTGCACCGTGGCGCTGCTCAACATGGCCATGCCCGTCTGACGGCACGCCATCACGTCGGAGTGATCGCCGAAAATGCTCAGCGCATGCGTCGCAAGGGTGCGTGCCGCAACGTGCATGCAAAACGGCAACAATTCGCCCGCAATCTTATAGAGGTTGGGGATCATCAGCAGTAGACCCTGGGACGACGTAAACGTTGTTGTCAACGCGCCCGACTGTAACGCGCCGTGCACCGCACCTGCTGCACCCGCCTCGGATTGCATTTCCACCACATGAGGCACGTTGCCCCAGACGTTCCTGCGTCCGGCCGCCGACCAGGCATCCGACAGCTCGCCCATGGTGGAGGAAGGTGTGATGGGGTAGATGGCGATGACTTCGTTCAGCCGGTGCGCGACAGAAGCAACGGCTTCGTTGCCGTCAACAGCAATCATAGGCGTGTTCGATGGAGATTTTGGTACAGCAGGCTTCATAAAAACTATCCAGGATTATTTTTCCAGCGTGTTCAATAATACGCCGTAAAGAGGGGTCGAGCGTTTGAGTCTTGACACCAGGGTATCGTCACGGCAGATTATATAGAATGCATCAATAATGCGTCTAAATAAAAGCCAGAGCTGATAAATTAGGCTTTCCTGATATGGGATAGCCATGATACCCCGCCCGGGGACCGGGCGAAACCCCATCAGCACTGCCTACAGATGGAATAGATAGAACATGCAAATTCTGGCCGGTGATATTGCACGCTTTGCCTGGCGCGCCCTGAAAGGCTATCCGGCGCGCACCTTGCTGATGTTGCTGGCGATGGCCATTGGCGTGGCGGCGGTGATTATGCTCACCGCACTGGGAGAGGGTGCGCGCCGTTATGTTACCGGTGAGTTCGCCTCGCTGGGCACCAACCTCATTATCGTTTTGCCCGGTTATTCGGAAACCACCGGCCTCAACCCCACCACCCTGATGGGGGAAACACCACGCGATCTCACTCTGAATGATGCCCAGTCACTACTGCGCTCAGCGCAGGTGCGGCGTATCGCACCGATCAATGTCGGTTCGGTCAATGCCCACTATCAGGGGCGCAGCCGCGCAGCCGTCGTCATCGGCAGCAACCATGATTTACTGGGCATACGTCACTGGGACATGGCCCAGGGAACGTTTCTGCCACAGACCGATCTGGATCGCGCCACCTCGGTCTGCATCATTGGCAAGAAAATTCGTGAGGAACTATTCGGCCCCGGACGGGTGCTCGGTGAATGGTTGCGGCTGGGTGACCGCCGCTTCCGGGTCATCGGCGTACTGGCCTCCGAAGGCCGTTCCATCGGCGTCGATGTACAGGACACCATTCTTGTTCCGGTCGCCTCAGCGCAGCAACTGTTCAATACGGCCTCGCTGTTTCGTATTCTCATCGAAGCCCGAAACCGAATCGACATCGGGCCGGTCAAGCAGTTTGTCATCGACACCCTGAAGGCGCGCCATCAGGGCAAACGGGACGTGACCGTCATCACCCAGGATGCGGTACTGGCTACTTTTGATCGCATTCTCGGCGCGCTCACCTACGCCGTAGGCGGTATCGCCGCTATCAGTCTGGCCGTAGCCGGGATCCTGATCATGAACGTAATGCTGGTCGCCGTCTCCCAGCGCACCGCCGAAATCGGTCTGCTCAAAGCGCTGGGGGCCGCTCCTCGGCAAATCATCGTTCTGATTATTTCCGAAGCCATCCTGCTCTCCACTCTGGGGGCGGGGGCCGGGCTGCTGCTGGGCGGGCTGGGCAATGCCACCCTTCGCTACGCCTTTCCCAGCCTGCCCGCCTATGCCCCGACCTGGGCAATCATCGGCTCACTGGCCGTGGCGCTGGGCGCTGGGCTACTGTTTTCACTGCTGCCCGCCCGCCGCGCCGCCCGCCTGGATCCGGTGATGGCTCTGTCAGGGCGCTGAGAGTATGACCTAAGACGATGCTCAGCCGCGACTATTTTAACCTCACCCGCCGCTCTCTCGGCGACCATCGTTTGCGCAGTTTTCTCACCGCCCTGGGCATCGGCGTCGGCATTGCCGCCGTGGTGCTATTGACCTCCATTGGCGAAGGCATCCACCACTTTGTACTGGCCGAATTTACCCAGTTCGGCACCAACCTGGTCGCTATCAATCCTGGCCGTGCCACCACCAGCGGCGCCAGTGTGGGTATGTTTGGCAGTGAGCGACCCCTGAGTATCGAGGACGCTGGCGCCCTGAAGCGCTTGCCCTATGCCCTCGCCGTGGTGCCCTTTGTGCAGGGCAACGCCGAGGTGGAAGCCGCCAACCGAAGCCGACGCGCCTCGGTCTATGGCGTGGGTCCGGCCATGCCCGAAGCTTTCAGCATGACGGTTAAATCCGGACGCTTCCTGCCGCCTGATGATCCCACGGCACCACGCGCCTTCGCCGTACTGGGCAGCAAGCTGCGTAAGGAGTTGTTCGCTGACAGCAATCCCCTGGGGCAGCGTATTACTATCGGCGGCAGCCGCTATCGCGTGATTGGTGTGATGGAGTCCAAGGGTACGGTGCTGGGTTTTGATCTGGACGATACGGTTTATATTCCCGCCGCCCGCAGTATGGCTTTGTTCAACCGTGACAGCCTGTTTGAAATCGATGTGTTGTATGCGGAAAATACACCGGTAGACAAAGTGGTAAAGGGCATCCGGCGCACACTTAAAGCCCGCCATGGTACAGATGACGTGACCATCACCACCCAGCAGCAGATGCTGGATGTGCTCGGCTCGGTGCTCAACGTGCTGACCTTCGCGGTCGCCGCTATTGGTGCCATCTCCCTGCTGGTGGGTGCAATCGGCATCATCACCATCATGACCATCGCGGTCAATGAACGCACTCGTGAAATCGGTCTGCTGCGCGCCCTGGGCGCCAGCCGCCGACAGATACTCGGCCTGTTTCTTGGCGAAGCCACCATCCTCGCCGCTATCGGCGGCTTCAGCGGACTGGTCTTCGGACTGGGTAGCGCACAGTTGCTGAACCTACTTCTGCCTGCCCTGCCGGTACACACGCCCTGGCTCTATGTGTTGCTGGCGGAAGTCAGCGCCATCCTCATCGGCCTGCTCGCCGGCGTCCTGCCTGCCCGCCGCGCCGCCCGCCTGGATCCGGTCGAAGCCCTGCACGCCGAGTAACCCCTGGGCCAATGCGTCTAACCTGGATAAACCACAAGATACCTGATTAAAGTATTTTCCTTCGCAAACCGATAAAAACTCCACCAGGGTAGGTTCCTTGCAGGCCTATCTCTATCCTATTTCTAATAGTACCGTCCTTTAAAAAACCGACGGCCTAGACGATCAGTGAGCCGAGACATGAAGAAAAACCTGCCTGTAACCCATAATGAAAAAACCTTTGCCGATGACGCCAATCTCCTCTCCACCACCAATCTGAAAGGCGCCATCACCTACGTCAATCCTGACTTCATCGCTATCAGTGGCTTTGACAAAGACGAACTAATCGGTAAAAACCACAATGTGGTGCGCCATCCCGACATGCCGCCTGCGGCCTTTGACGACCTCTGGAAAACCATCAAGTCCGGCCGGTCCTGGATGGGCATCGTCAAGAACCGTTGCAAAAACGGGGATTACTACTGGGTCAACGCCTATGTCACTCCGATTATGAAAAACGGTGAAATCTGCGAATACCAGTCGGTTCGCAGCAAGGCTCACCCTGAAGAGATCCGACGTGCAGAAAAACTTTATGCCAGTCTCAATAACGGCAAACGGCCTCGCTGGCTCAAGTACTCACCGCTGAAGTTACGTTATAAACTGATCATCACTTTTTTGCTGCTGCAACTGGCCACCCTGAGCATACCCGTGCTCAATGGCAACCTGAGCCCGCTGCTGGCGCTGCTCAGCCTGCTGCCCGGCTTCGCCATTATTCCTGCCTTTTATTACCGGGAAATCCTTCCGCTGTGCAAAATCTTTGCAAAAACCAGGCGTATTTTTAATAATCCGATTGCCCGGCATATCTTCACCGACCGTCATGATGAGGCGGGCCAGGTGATGCTGGCCATGAAATATCTGGAAACAGAAACCGGCGGCATAGTCGGCCGTATCGCCGACAGTTCCAGCGACATTTCTCAATATGCGGACAAACTCATCCACTCCATTGAGCTGAACAAGGACAGCATCAATAACCAGCATTCAGAGACCGAACAGGTAGCCACGGCGGTAACGGAAATGTCGGCCAGCATTCAGGAAGTGGCGGCCAATGCCCAGCTCACTGCGGAATCTGCCAAACAGGCCAATACCGAAACCAGCAACAGCAAACAGGTGGTCAACCGCACGATGGAGGCTATTCACAGTCTTGCCCGGGATGTCGAGCAGGCCAGCGAGGTCATTCAGGAGCTGAACAAGGACAGCGACAAAATCAGTAGCGTGGTCAATGTCATCAGTGATATTGCCGAACAAACCAATCTGCTGGCTCTCAACGCCGCCATCGAGGCCGCCCGCGCCGGCGATCAGGGCCGCGGCTTCGCTGTGGTCGCCGATGAGGTACGCACCCTGGCCAACCGCACCCGTGACTCTACCCGCGAGATTCAGGACATGATCGAACATCTGCAAAGCGGCACCGGCCGAGCCGTTGAGGTCATGGGTAAAAGCCGTAGCCAGGCGGACAACAGCGTCGAACGCGGCAAGGAAGCGGTCACCTCGCTGGATGCCATTACCGATGCGGTGGCCACTATCAACGATATGAGCGCGCAGATTGCCACCGCCGTCGATGAGCAAAATGCCGTCGCCCAGGAAGTCAGCCAGAATGTCGTTAATATCCAGCAGACCTCGGAAATCAGCGTCGAGGGCATTCGCAGCAGCGAAGAGGCCAGTACCGCAATGGCCCACGAGGCACAGGATATGAAGATGCTGGCGGCACAGTTCTGGGACAAGCGCCGAACCTGAATAGCGTTCAGATATAACTCAGCATTCTGCCAGCAGACGTTCAATCATAGCCTCGGCCTGTGCCGCATAACCGCCGCCGAAGAGATTGAAGTGATTGAGGACATGGTAAAGATTGTAAAACGTCTTGCGCACGGCATAGCCGCTGTTTAGCGGCCAGGCTTCCTGATATGCGGCATAAAAATCTGCGGAAAAGCCACCAAAGAGCTCACTCATGGCGACATCCGTTTCCCTGTCGCCGTAATACACGGCCGGGTCGAAAATCACCGCCTCCCCCATCCGGGTAAAAGCATAGTTGCCGGACCACAGATCGCCATGTAACAACGAGGCTACGGGCTGATAGTCGCTGAACAGGCAATCAAAACCCTGCAACAGCTTTTGCCCCTTATCGATCAGGCTACGAGCGGCACCGTTTTCAGCCGCCAGTTGTAACTGAAACCCCAACCGTTGTTCACGCCAGAAGTTAACCCAACTACCAGTCGGCGTATTGATCTGGGTAGTGGAACCAATGGTATTGTCACCACGCCAGCCAAACTGTTGCTGTGTATGGCGATGCATCTGCGCCAGCTGCCGACCAAAGGCCGCCATCGACCCCGCGCCCCCCAGCGACAGATCCTCCAGCACTAAAAAAGCCTGCCCAGCGGCCATGCCACTGCATAACGATGTCGGAACTTTGATCGCATCAGCTCGCGCCAGTTCCTGTAATCCTTCCTCTTCTGCTTCAAACATGGGCAATGACGCGGCCTGATTAAGCTTGACGAAATACCCCTTACCCTGCCGTCCTTTCAATCGGTATGCCTGACTAATGCACCCCCCCGCCATCGCTTGCTGCGTTTCCAGTTCAAACCGTTCACCACTGGCCGCCGAAATCTCTAGCGCAATGTGTTGCCATAATGCCATACCTGATCTGCCTCAAAAATAAATGGCGCTATACCGGAACCAATAGCGCCCAGCTGCTATTTTTATACTATACGCCAGCTATTAAGAATCCTCTCATGCCTGACTCGCTGAATGAACTGAATGAACTGAACATCCTGCAGCAACTTGCCTCGGCCCTGGCCCTGGGTTTACTGATTGGCCTGGAACGCGGTTGGCACACACGCAAACAGGAAGAGGGGGAACGTGTTGCCGGGCTGCGCACGTACGGTCTGATCAGTCTGCTTGGGGGAATTTGGGCACTGCTCGCACAGCAGATCGACATGCTGCTCATTGGTTTCGGTTTTATCGGCCTGGTACTGATCGCCATTGCCGCGTATTACCAGCGTATCCGGGAGCAGGATGACATCGGTATTACCAGCATCATCACCATTCTGCTGACCTTCCTGCTTGGCGCGCTGTGTACCCTCGGCCAGGCTCACATCGCGGCCCCCGTCACAGTCGTCATCACCCTCTTGTTAAGCGTCAAACCCGTATTGCACCGGTTCCTGCGTCAACTGGAGCGCATCGAGTTATACGCCGTACTGAAAATGCTGCTGATTTCCGTGGTCATCCTGCCGGTGCTGCCTAACCGCACGTTTGATCCCTGGGATGCGCTTAATCCCTACCAGATCTGGTGGATGGTGGTACTGATCGCCGCCATCTCCTTTGTCGGCTACTTTGCCATGAAAATCACCGGCACCCGCCAGGGTGTGCTGATCACCGGCATCTTCGGCGGACTGGCATCGTCCACCGCCGTCACCCTGCACCTCTCACGTCTGACCCATAAACATCCCGGTTATACCAATGCCACGGCGGCTGGTATTCTGGCTGCCTGCGCTACCATGTTTCCGCGCATGCTGGTGATTACCTTTATATTCAATCCCCTGCTCGGCCGCCAGCTTCTGTTGCCCGTGCTGTTGAGCGCCGCCCTGATCTATCTGCTGGCCTTTGTCTTCTGGCGCCAATCGAAAGCTGATACGCCACAATCCAGTCATCCACGTCTGCGCAACCCTTTTCATATCGCCAGTGCCCTGCAATTCGGCCTGTTGCTGGCCATGATCATGCTGCTGTCCCGTATAATGGTGCATTACTTCGGTGATTCTGGAATCTATCTGCTGGCCGGCGCCTCCGGCATCGCCGATGTTGACGCTATCACGCTCTCGCTCACACATATGAGCCTGCAACAACTGCCGCTGGACGCCGCCGCATACGCTATTCTGCTCGCCGCCGTAGTCAATAGCATCATCAAAACCGGCATCGCGTTTTTTGCCGGTCAGGTAGCGCTGGGCTGGCGCATTACGGTCGGGCTGCTGGCGCCTCTGGCCATCGCCTTACTGATTCTCTGAATTAATCCAGGAACCCGAGTAAGCTGAAGCAACTCGGGTAATCGAAATCATTAAAGAGCAGCGAGAACTAACGGGACAGCAGTGATATTTATTCAGGATTAAGATATAAACCTTGATGCGCCATTCCGGCCACTTTGAACCACCTGGAAGCGCTGATTAGCACAGAAAAAGCATGAATGACAAGCCTGTTTCTGAATTTTTTCTATTGTTATGCACAGCACCCGCAGGAACAACAACTTAGCTGTCAAAAAACGGCGAAACTCTAATAAAATAATGTAAGTTATTGTTAATTGTATTATTTAACTTGCGCACAAAAACTGTCCACTTTAACAATAGTGTAATAATCATCAGGTCTTGAGAGGTTTTACCCCACCCCATCCACAGAGTTATCCACAGCTTCTGTGGATAAGGCAGGAAATCAAGACCAGACAAAGACTTAGGGTATTTATTCCAGAATGATTCGACAAAACTGCGCTAAGTTAATCTTTTTATCCTCTATTTTAATCCGGAATTTCGCCCTTTGAGTACATTTGATTCTGAGCTGATTCTGCGCATGGCCCTCCCCGGCCCGTTGCGACGTATTTTTGATTACCTGCCACCTTCCGGTTGCACATCGGCACAACTGCAACCCGGTGTGCGCCTGCGCGTACCCTTTGGCCGGCGAAAACTGGTAGGCGTGCTGCTGGACGTTGCCGATCACAGTGAACTGGCATTACAAAAACTGCGCCGGGCCGAGGCGCTCCTGGACAGCCAGCCTATTCTGCCGCAAGAGCTACTGGCGCTGATGCATTGGGCCAGCCGTTATTACCAGCATTCCATTGGCGAGGTGATCCTCGGCAGCCTGCCCACCCTGCTGCGCCAGGGACAGGCCGCGCGGGCGAAGACAGAATCCTGCTGGCAGTTGAGTCCGGCAGGCTGGAAAACGGATCCGGGCAGCCTCAAGCGAGCGCCGAAACAGGCTGCGCTGCTACAGATCCTGCAACAATATCCTGCCGGGCTGGACGCCTCCTCACTGAATCAGCAACAGCTAAACTGGCGATCAAGCATGGCCCGCCTGGTGCTAAAAGGCTGGGTAACGATCCGCAAACGTGAATTTACGCTGACTTCGCCTGCTGAGGCTGACAAACCGAAAGCAGTCGCACCGGCACTCAACCCGCATCAGCAAGCGGTGCTGGACGCCATCAGCACCGGCCTGGATCACTATCAGTGTTACCTGCTCAATGGCATCACCGGCAGCGGCAAAACCGAGGTTTACCTACAGGTTATCCAGAAGGTGCTGACTGCGGGCCGGCAGGTACTGGTGCTGGCGCCCGAGATCGGTCTTACTCCGCAGTTGATGCAGCGTTTCCGTGAGCGCCTCAGCCAACAGATAAACGGACCGATTGCGCTGCTGCATTCGGGGCTCTCCGATCAGGCGCGCTTGGACAACTGGCTGGCCTGCGCCGCAGGCAGGGCGGGCGTACTGATTGGCACCCGCTCAGCGCTGTTCACACCGCTGCCAAAGCTCGGCCTGATCATTCTCGATGAGGAGCATGATCTGTCCTTCAAGCAGCAGGACAGCTTCCGCTACAACGCCCGCGACCTGGCCATTGTACGGGCCCGGAAAGCGGGCATTCCCATCATCCTGGGCTCCGCCACCCCCTCACTGGAAAGCCTGCACAACGTTGCCCAGCAGCGCTCACAGATGCTGTTACTGCCCGAGCGAGCGGGTAATGCGCAACGGCCACAGTTACACCTGCTCGATATCCGGCACCAGAAACTCGAACAGGGACTCAGCGCCCAGCTACTGACCCGCGTCCGCCAGCATCTGGATGACAAGGGCCAGGTGCTGTTATTTATCAACCGCCGCGGCTATGCGCCCGTGCTCATGTGCCACGAGTGCGGCTGGCACGCCCGCTGCCTGCGCTGTGACGCGCACATGACCGTGCATCACGGACAACAGCAGCTACGCTGCCATCATTGCGGTTCACAGCGCCCGGTCAACCGGGGCTGCCCGGACTGCAACAGCGGCAACCTGCATTTCATGGGTGCCGGAACCGAGCGCGTGGAAGACACACTGACCGCGCGCTTCCCGCATATCCGGATCTTGCGCATCGACCGTGACAGCACCCGCCGCAAGGGCAGCCTCGATCAGAAACTGGCCGAAATCCAGCGCGGCGCACCGGTTATTCTGGTGGGCACCCAGATGCTGGCCAAGGGTCATCATTTTCCCAATGTCACCCTGGTCGGTATGCTCGATGCTGACTACGGCCTGTTTAGCGCGGACTTCCGCGCCAGCGAACGCATGGGGCAACTGCTTTTGCAGGTGGCCGGACGCGCGGGACGCGCCGAACGCGCCGGTGAAGTCCTGATCCAGACGCACCAGCCAGACAACCCCTTGCTACATTTTCTACTGCGCCACGACTACCCTGGCTTCTCCCAGTCCTTGCTCAAGGAACGCGCCGAGGCGCAACTGCCCCCCTACAGTCATCTCGCACTATTACGCGCAGAAAGCCCCGAGGCCGAGGCTGCGATGCAGTTTCTACAGCAGGCGAAACAACAGGCCGCCCTCATCCAGCCACAGCTGCTGGCCTTTGGCCCCCTGCCCGCGCCGATGGAACGCCGCGCCGGACGCTTCCGCGCTCAGCTCCTGTTTCAGCATCATCAACGGGGAGAGCTACAACAGTGGTTAGCACGGCTCATGCCGCCACTGGAAAATATGAAAAGCGCGCGCAAGGTGCGCTGGTCGATTGACGTGGATCCGATGGAAATGTATTAGTTCTTTCACACTTCAGCATCAGTTACACTCCAGCCTGATGAAGATGGCTGGAGATGGACATGTCAGAGACGCAACCCGGCAGGCAAAAACAATCCCTGATCTTGCTGCTGCTGGCGCTTGCCGCGCTGGTGGTTATTATTGCCGGCATGCGTGTGATAACACCGATTCTGGTGCCTTTTCTGCTGTCGGTTTTTATCGCCGTGGCCTGCCGTTCCCCCATGGCCTGGCTGACTCGACGCAGAGTGCCGCCTGCGTTTGCGGTACTCATCGTGATCACCGGTCTGGTGATCGCCTTCTTTCTCACCGCCCTGTTCGTCGGCAGCTCACTCACTGATTTTAGCCGCTCCCTGCCCCAATATCAGGATCGTCTGCATGGGCTGACCCTGACCCTGCTGAATACCATGCAGAAGCTGGGCATAGACACTTCAAGCCTGAACCTCGAAAATATTATCAATCCGGCAGCGGCCATGCAGCTGGTACAGGCCCTGCTCAGCGGACTGGGCCAGGTGCTGAGTAACACCTTTCTGATCCTGCTGACTGTGGTCTTCATTCTCCTGGAAAGCTCCAGCTTCGCCGCCAAACTGCGCGCCATGACCGGTGATACCGAGAAATCTATGGCCCGCTTCAGACGTTTTATGACCGGCGTCAACCACTACATCGCCATCAAGTCACTGGTCAGTCTGGCCACCGCCATCATCGTCGCCCTCGCTCTGATGATCATTGGCGTGGATTATCCCGTACTCTGGGGCTTTCTCGCCTTTTTGCTCAATTTCATTCCCAACATTGGCTCAATTATCGCGGCGGTGCCGGCTATTCTACTGGCCCTGATCCAGCTGGGTATAGGGGCCGCCGGCGCCACCGCCCTGGTCTATCTGCTGGTAAATTTCATCATCGGCAACTTCGTCGAGCCACGCCTGCTCGGACGTGGCATCGGTCTCTCCACCCTGGTGATATTCCTGTCCCTGATCTTCTGGGGCTGGCTGCTGGGGCCGGTGGGTATGCTGTTGTCCGTGCCCCTGACCATGAGCCTGAAAATTGCCCTGGAAGATAATGACCAAACTCGCTGGCTGGCGATCTGGCTGGGAGAGCATCCGCGAGCTTAGTGGCTAGCCTAAACGCGTGGGCATAAAAACCATGCCCACCCTACCGGGCTTTTGTAGTAACATCCCGCTCCGTACCCCATTCATGCTCCAACCCCTGACAACCAACAAAGACGCAACATTGAAACAGCAAATCATGATCTTGCTCCAGCAGGCGCTGGACAGCCTCAAACAGGCTGGCGCATTGCCGACTGATGCCAATCCCACCCTTCAGGTTGAACGCACTCGCGATCCCGCACATGGCGA
>VAOZ01086645.1_pt1 | contig 15433 bp, 8 predicted proteins | sample 3394041 | NCBI WGS metagenome assembly VAOZ01 (sample SAMN08290431, study PRJNA428436) | hydrothermal vent metagenome | isolation source: Deep-sea hydrothermal vent chimney | place: Indian Ocean: Southwest Indian Ridge
GATACAAGCACGCGCAAGATGCATAACAAAACCCTGGAGGTCAAAGGTGATGGTGATAAAACCCTGATAGTCTTTGATCGTCCGCGTGATGTAAAGGGTACCGCTTTTCTGAGTTTTACGCATGCGCTCAAACCCGATGATCAATGGCTCTATCTACCAGCGTTGAAACGCGTCAAACGTATTTCTTCGAGCAACAAGTCCGGCCCCTTTATGGGCAGTGAGTTTGCCTATGAAGACATCTCTTCCCAGGAAGTTCAAAAATACAACTACAAGTTCATCAAGAATGATGTCTACAAAGGACATCCTGTCTTTGTTGTCGAGCGTTTTCCGCGCTACGAAAATTCAGGCTATACGCGCTTAATCACCTGGTTGGACAAGAAAACCTATCGTCCGTTGAAAGTGGATTTTTATGATCGCAAGAATTCTCTGCTTAAAACACTTACCTATTATGGCTACAAGCAGTACAAGGGCAAGTTCTGGCGTGCAGACAAAATGGAAATGGTCAACCATATTACCGGCAAAAGCACGACCTTGTTGTGGACAAATTATAAGTTCGACACGGGTTTAAGTGATCGCGATTTCGACAGGAGCAGCCTCAAGCGCGCACGCTAGGAGCCGATTTTGGGACAGACGCAATTCAACGCAAAGACGCGAAGGCGCAAAGATAGGCTGTTTTTTTTCTTTGCGAACTCTGCACCTTCGCGTCTTTGCGTTTATTCGGTTTTTTTGATCATGCTTGCTTGCCAGTCCGCATATGCACTGAAACAGGATTTCTCCGGCAACGTGGGGCTGGAGTATCGGCATTTTTTCTCACCACCCTCCGACCCTCGTCAGCAGGGTGATAATCTCTCCGTGTCTGTCGAACCGGAATATTATTCCGAATGGGATAATGGTAACCAGAGTTTTACCTTCACGCCTTTTGCGCGCCTGGATCAGGGTGATAATAAACGCAGTCATGTGGATATCCGCGAGCTGATGTGGGTGAAAGCGAACGATGACTGGGAGTTGCATGTGGGTGTCGGCAAGGTGTTCTGGGGCGTGACCGAAGTGGTGCATCTGGTGGACATCATCAACCAGACTGATCTGGTGGAAGATTTTTATCTCAATGCACGCCTGGGACAGCCGATGATCAATCTGGTTTTGATTAAGGACTGGGGTACGTTGAGCATGTTCGTGTTACCCGGTTTTCGTGATCGTACCTTTCCGGGTGTCAAGGGACGACCACGGACCATACCCTGGGTGGATACTTCGCAGACGGTCTATCAATCTCCAGAGGGCAAGCACCATGTGGATTATGCCGCACGTTGGTCCAATACCTGGGGCGACTGGGATGTCGGTGTAAATTATTTCAAGGGCACCAGCCGCGATCCGCGCTTCACCTTAGGTACTAACAAAGGGGAACCGGTATATATTCCGAATTATGATTTAATTAGTGAATATTCCACTGATATACAAGCTACCATCAATGCATGGCTGCTGAAATTTGAGGGCTACTACCGCCGTGGTCAGGGGCCAGCTTATTATGCCGCGACGGGCGGCTTCGAGTATAGTTTTTACGGCGTGCTTGAAAGTAATGTGGATGTGGGTCTCGTGGTCGAATATATGTATGATGGACGGGGTAAGCGTGCCCCGACACCCTTTCAGAATGATTATTTTATTGGCACACGTCTGACTCTGAACGATGCACAGAGCAGTGAGTTGCTGGCTGGTTTTATCCGTGATGCGGGTTATGACCGCTATTATTTCAGCCTCGAAGCCAGCCGCCGGATTGGCGATAACTGGAAGCTCTCCGTCGATGCCCTGAGTTTTGCCAAAACACCGGTTTATGATCCAGGTTATTCTTTTCGCAATGATAATTACCTGCAACTGGAACTGCAGTATTATTTTTAATAACGGTTGATGGGTTTCGCTTTGCTCTACCCATCCTACGCTTGCTTAATAATTGAGTAGGGTGGGTAGAGCAAAGCGAAACCCATCAATCGCACTTAAATCAGCTGCAACCGCAAGATGCCTTCCATTTTTTCGGCGGTCTCCGACTTGCCGGTACGGCTGTCACCGACCAGGGCGACGGTGACGCTGACCTCGTGGCTACTTTTACCCTGGCGTTTACGTTTTTCAATCGCCTGGGTTTTGATCAAGCCGATCAGATCCTTGGCCAGGCGCACGGGCCCTTCCTGTTCCACGTTGTCGCGGCTTCTGAAACCGCAGCGTTTGACGTCCTCATCCAGGTTGCCTTCATAGGCACCGGCCATCAATTGACTGTGGGCGACGCCGACTTTGAGCTCGCCGCGCGAGATGAGAATATTCATGTCCCCGATGAAGCCTTTTTCATTCTCGGAAAATTTGTCATACAGCTGTGGATGCAGCACCGCGCCATCACTGTCCTTGAGCAGGGGGAAGGGGTTGGCCCAGTAACTGCTTTCCTTAGCGCCACGCTGGGTCTGGGTGGAACCGGCGGCGACGCGTTCGCCGAGACGAAAATGTTGCAGGGCATCTTCGATGTGCATGTCAGACTGAATGGCGGATTCGCCCGGCTCGATCAGCTTGAAGTTATTCATATAAAGCAGAACATCCAGGGCGTCGCCACGAAACAGTTCAGTGACATCGGTGACCGGAACGATCTGGCGGGCATTGGAACCGGTATCCTTGTTATAGCCCACTTCGCGCCCGGCCATCTGCATTCTGGCCTGGGTACTGAAACCGTCAAGACAGGCAAAAGCGCCAGTTTCGGTGCCATAGAAAACCGGCCGGGCGAGCTTGTCTGCACTCTTGCGCAGACTGATCTTGCCCATGTCATCGGCCTTGATCAGCATCTCGGCGATATAAGGTTCATCATTTTCATCGAAGCGCACCACATAGCGGGTGCAGCCGCAATGTAGAGGCAGGTCGCCATCGAGAATGGCGAGTACGTTGTGCAGGGTGAGTACCGGTTTTTTTGCATAACCGAAATATTTCAGCTCATCGATATTGGGTACCACGCCGATTAACACCTTGTTCTTCTGGTCGTAGTAATAGCCCAGATCTTTCTCGCTGGCATGGGGATCGCCAAAGAAGAACAGGCCATCAGCACGGCGTTCACCCGTGATGTCTTTGATGCGGGCAAAAGGGAACAGGTTGAGCAGGCCCGGCTCCATTTCGATACAGCCGCGTGATTTGTGAATATAGGCAATAATCAATGAGGTGCCTACCTGAAGGGGTACCGAGACCCAGTCCTTGCTGACAAAATGATCCAGATCCAGCGGGTTATGAGCCAGCTCATAAAAAGGTTTGGCGCGCTTGTTGGAGGGCGTGGAATAATCCACCCCAGTCTGAATATCGGCAGCGATGGTCAGTGGCACATGCGCCAGTTCAGTATAGTCGGCAGGGTAGTTAAAATAGTGTCCGGAAATTTCACCGGCCGTGACATTGGGCGAGGCATCCATGCCTGAACTACGGCGCACACCCTGATCCAGGCCGACGTTATTGAGTAGCTGGCGGCGGGTTTCGAGAATCAGATCGGACAGGGTGCCAGCCTTATCGGTAACTTTGTCCTTGATGGTGTCGGGTGTTTCCAGTCCGGTGGAAACGACATCGTTCTGCAAGCGCACCAGACGAGAATAACCGCTGCCGCGGTAATGATGGAAGGCGCCGTCCATGAATTTTATCAGCTCGCGTGCATGTTCTTTTTCCATTGCGCTGTCGAAGCCATGAGATTCGAGAATGTTGATCAGATCGCGTACCTTGACGGATTCGATATAGTCGATCTTTTGTTTGGCCTCGTGTTTCTGCACATCGGCGCGGTGCTGCAGATCTTCGATGAACTGGAATTTGTAGATTTTCAGGAAGCGGGCAAAAGCCAGGCTGCGCAGCAACTGGCCAGGCGTGCTGCAACCATCGCGAATTTCAAGGATTTTTTCCATAGCACTATCTTCGAAAGTAAAAGTAAAAGGATGATAAACCGTATTTATGGATAAGGCCAAACAGCATATTTTAGCCCCACATTACAAATTTTTAGGCTAATGCTGATTCATTCTTCCGTTCGTGGTGAGCCCTGTCGAACCATGAGCGGAAGAATGAATTAGCGTTTTCCCAGGTGAAACAGGTGTTGCAAATCACCATCTTTTAGCCGACCCGCAGGCTCACCTTGTAGCCGCCGAACTTGCGGATATTCAGCACACCGCTGTCGAGCATCAGATATTGACCTTTAATACCGTTCAGTACGCCCTTGATTTCAGGGGTCTTGTCAAAATTAAATGAGCTGACCTTGGTGGGGTAGTTGCTCACCGGGAATTCAATATTAACCGGCGTTTCCGACGCCAGGCGGGTTACAGCATCCGCGCCGGATTCAGCTATCAGATGATCAATTTCGCTTTTACAGATTGCGAATAACGCCTCGCGTTCGTCGGCGAGATCGATATGGTCCGGTTCTCCCCTGAGCATCTTGCGCCAGTCAGTGCGATCGGAAAGATATTGTTTCAGGATCATCTCGATGCGTCCGGAGAGCAGGCGGTTTTTAACCCGAAATATCGGCAGTGCGGCGCAGGCGCCCTGATCGATCCAGCGTGTGGGGATCTGGAGGCTACGGGTAATACCGACCTTGATGGCGGAGGAATTGGCAAGATACACGACATGATCCTGCAGACAGTGCTGTTCGCCCCATTCGGGTTCACGGCAGCTGCCCTGATCATAATGGCAAAGTTCCGGTTTGATGATACAACTGTCGCACTGAGCGAGGCGCTTGAAACAGGGGTAGCAGTAACCCTGATTGAAGCTTTTATTTGTTTTGCGGCCGCAGGCAACACAGTGAATTTCGCCAATAAAGCCCAACGTGATGTGCTGACCGATCAGGGCGTTCATATTGACTCGCTGATCATTCAGCGGTAGACGATACTGAACAGGCGCGTCCAGCGTGCTGATCATTTTACGCAGGTGGCCGGTGATTTGCATCAGGGCTATTGGTGATAAGGCGCGCTGAGTTCATGCACGGCTTCAACAAAGATTTTGACATGTTCGGGATCGGCATGCTGGTGTATGCCGTGCCCAAGATTGAAAACATGGCCGCTGCCTGCGCCGTAGCTTTCAAGAATGGCCGCTACTTCCTGGCGAATGCGTTCCGGTGAGGCATAGAGCACACAGGGATCCATATTGCCCTGCAGGGCAACCTTGTCGCCCACGCGGGCGCGGGCCAGGCCAATGTCGAGGGTCCAGTCCAGACCCAGGGCATCGGCGCCGGTTTCGGCCTGGGCTTCCAGCCACTGATTGCCGCCTTTGCTGAAGATGACCAGCGGGATACGCTGGCCTTCATGTTCGCGGTTGACGCCCTCGATGATCTGCTGCATATAGCGCAGGGAAAATTCCTGATAATCACGAGTCGTGAGAACACCGCCCCAGGTGTCAAAGATCATCAGGGCCTGGGCACCGGATTCGATTTGTGCATTGAGGTACTCAACAATAGTGCGTGCCAGCACATCCAGCAGGCGATGCAATTGCAAAGGCTGATCGTAGAGCATGCCTTTGACTTTCGCGTAGTCTTTGCTGCTGCCGCCTTCCACCATGTAGGTGGCCAGCGTCCAGGGACTGCCGGTAAAGCCGATCAGGGGCGTGCGGCCATCCAGTTTCCGCCGGATCATGCTCACCGCATCCATCACATAACCGAGTTCGGCACCGATGTCCGGCACGCTCAGTTTGTCGATAGCCGCCTTGTCCCGCACCGGGTTTTTGAAACGCGGACCTTCACCTTCGGAAAAATATAATCCCAGTCCCATCGCATCGGGAATGGTGAGAATATCCGAAAACAGAATCGCAGCATCCAGATCGAAGCGATCCAGCGGCTGGATCGTGACTTCTGTAGCGTACTCGGGATTTTTGCACAGGGTCATGAAGTCACCGGCCTTTTGCCGTATGGCGCGGTACTCAGGCAAATAACGGCCCGCCTGACGCATCATCCACACGGGAGTGACATCGACAGGCTGTTTCAGCAAAGCCCGCAGGAAACGATCATTTTTTAATTTTGTCATGTTTTTTCTTTCATATATAAATGCATATAAACGCAAAGGCGCGACCGGAGCGAAGCGCAGGAAGTACCGAATGAAGCTTGCGAAGCGAGATTTTCACGGTGCAAAGTTTTTATTTACGATTAGTGTCACGCTGTGGACTAGCGAATGTGGCATTCACTAATGCAAGCCAACACTAAATTGGTTTTCCTCTGCGTCTTTGCGCCTCCGCGTCCTCTGCGTTAAATTATTAAACTTCGAGATAATCAAGGATACCTTCAGCCGCCTGGCGGCCTTCGTAAACGGCGGTGACTACCAGATCCGAGCCGCGCACCATATCGCCACCGGCGAAGACTTTGGGGTTGGTTGTCTGGTGTCTAAAAGTTTGCGCCAACGGCGCTTTTACGCGGCCGCGTTCATCCAGTTCGATGCCGTGCGCAGCCAGCCAGTCGGGCGGGCTGGGTCGAAAACCAAAGGCGATAATAACCACATCGGCCATGATAATTTCTTCGGAGCCGGAAACCGGTTCCGGTCGGCGGCGGCCGCGTTCGTCCGGCTCACCCAACTGGGTTGTAACCACCTTGATGCCTTCGACGCGTCCATTGCCGACGATCTCGACAGGCTGGCGGTTCCAGAGGAACTGCACGCCTTCTTCTCTAGCATTATTGACCTCGCGTTTGGAGCCGGGCATATTGGCTTCATCGCGCCGGTAGGCGCAGCTAACCGAAAAAGCGCCCTGACGAATGGCAGTGCGGGTGCAGTCCATCGCGGTATCACCGCCGCCGAGCACGACCACATGTTTGCCAGCCATGCTAATGAAGTCAGAGGGATCCTTTTCCAGTTTCAGACAGCGGTTGACGTTAGAGATCAAAAACGGTAGCGCCTCATAGACGCCGGGTAAGTCTTCACCGGGGAAGCCGCCTTTCATGTAACGGTAGGTACCCATGCCCATGAACACCGCATCATATTCGGTGATGAGTTGTTCCAGGGTGATCTCCCCGCCAATGTCGGTATTGAGAACAAACTCCACGCCCATGCCTTCGAGCACCTGGCGGCGGGTTCTGACGACGGTCTTTTCCAGTTTGAATTCGGGAATGCCGAAGGTCAGCAGACCGCCAATCTCAGGATTACGATCATAGACGATAGGGGTTATGCCGTTGCGCGCCAGCACGTCAGCGCAACTGAGGCCGGCGGGGCCGGCACCGATAATTGCGACCCGTTTGCCTGAGCCTTGGACGAGGGAAAGATCTGGCCGCCAGCCCTGAGCAAAGGCGAGGTCGGTAATATATTTTTCAATGGCACCGATAGTAACGGCACCAAAACCGTCGTTGAGGGTACAGGCACCTTCGCAAAGTCGGTCATGTGGGCAGACACGGCCACAGATTTCCGGCAGGGAATTAGTACGATGACAGAGTTCAGCGGCTTCGATGATATTACCTTCTGCGATCAGCTTGAGCCAGTTGGGAATATAGTTGTGTACGGGGCATTTCCATTCACAATAGGGATTACCGCAGGCCAGGCAGCGATCTGCCTGTTCGGCGGCGCGTTCAGCATCAAACTGACCGTAGATTTCACGGTATTCTTTTGTGCGCTCTTTCGCCGGTTTTTTGTCCGGATTGAGGCGTTTGATCTGAATGAATTGAAAGTTATTACCCATAGAATCAGTTTCTAGTTTTAGTCCTGGGGGGTATCCCCACGAATATTTTCTAAAAGTCAAACGCTTATCGGTCCGCCAATGAACGCGAATAGATGCCAATAAAGGCAAAAGCATTCATGATTGTATTCTGCGTCGCAGACACCTCAACATAAAATATTGGCGTTAATTCGCGTTTATCGGCGGATATTTCTTTTATCCGTTTACTTTTAAAGGTTGTTTTGCGGGGATCCCTCAGGTTTTAGTTGCTACTGACCGCCGTTAAGCGGCGGCCTGTTGCAGATCCTCCAGAAGATCCTCCAACGAGGCGGCTTTCGGTGTGACCAGCCAGAATTTACTTACCGTATCGGTAAAGTTGTCGAGAATGATCTGGCCGTGTCGGCTGCTGGTTTCACGCACAAATTCTTCCAGTACGTCGCGCAGGTGGTTACGATAGGCCTCCATGTGCTCAGAGGCAATGCGCTGGATGTTGATGTCCTGGTTGATGCAGTCGGCAAACCGGCCGGTTTCATCATAGACATAGGCGAAGCCGCCGGTCATGCCGGCGCCGAAATTGATACCGGTGTTGCCGAGTACGGTGACGGTGCCGCCGGTCATGTATTCGCAGCCGTGATCGCCGATGCTTTCCACCACCGCATGACAGCCGGAGTTGCGCACGGCAAAACGTTCACCAGCTGCCCCCGCCGCAAACAGTTTGCCGCCGGTGGCGCCATAGAGACAGGTGTTGCCCATAATCGGGGTGTCGGCGGAATCAAATTGGCTGCCTTTGGGGTGACGCAGTACCAGTTTGCCGCCGGCCATCCCCTTGCCGACATAGTCGTTGGCATCGCCTTCGAGATACATGTGCAGCCCCCCGGCGTTCCAGACGCCGAAACTCTGCCCGGCGGTGCCAGTGAGCTTCAGGGTAATGGGATGCTCTTCCATGCCGGTGTTGTTATGGCGTACGGCAATTTCACCGGACAGGCGTGCGCCAATGGAACGATGAATATTTTGTACGCGATAGCGGAATTCACCGCCGGACAGGCTTTCAATCGCCGACAGCGCATCGGCTACCATTTGCTCGGCCAACTCGCCTTTGTCGAAAGGTTCGTTGTGGGGTTCGGTGCAGAACTGGGGCTTGTCGTCGGGCACGCCACCGTCGCTGAGCAGCGGACCCAGATCCAGGTTCCTCTGCTTGGCGGTGCTGCCTTCAAGCAGTTCCAGAAAATCGGTGCGACCGATAAGATCGGTAAATTTGCGGCAACCGAGTTTTGCCAGCAGTTCACGTACCTCGCGGGTAATGAAGCGGAAATAATTCATTATCATCTCCACCTGACCGATGAAGTGCTCGCTACGCAGAACATTGTTCTGGGTGGCGATGCCGGTGGCGCAGTTATTGAGGTGACAGATCCGTAGATATTTGCAGCCCATGGAGACCATCGGCCCGGTACCGAAACCGAAACTTTCCGCACCCAGAATGGCGGCCTTCACCACGTCCAGTCCGGTTTTCAGGCCGCCGTCGGCTTGCAGACGCACTTTATCGCGCAGATCGTTGGCGCGCAGCAACTGGTGCGTTTCGGACAGCCCCAGCTCCCAGGGACTGCCCGCGTATTTGACCGAGCCCAGGGGTGAGGCGGCGGTGCCGCCGTCATAGCCGGAAATGGTGATGAGATCGGCATAGGCTTTGGCGACGCCGGCGGCGATGGTGCCGACACCCGCCTCGGCCACCAGTTTCACCGAAACCAGAGCCTGTGGGTTGACCTGTTTGAGATCAAAAATAAGCTGGGCCAGATCCTCGATGGAGTAAATATCATGGTGCGGCGGCGGTGAGATCAATCCCACGCCGGTTTTGCAGTAGCGCAATTCGGCAATCAGATCGTTGACCTTGTGGCCGGGAAGCTGGCCGCCTTCGCCAGGCTTGGCGCCCTGGGCAATTTTGATCTGTAGCACCTCGGCGGAGCGCAGATAGGCTGGGGTGACGCCAAAGCGGCCGGAGGCGACCTGTTTGATCTTGGAGCGTTTTGGTGTGCCGTAGCGGGCGGGATCTTCACCGCCCTCACCTGAATTGGAGCGCCCGCCGAGACGGTTCATGGCCTCGGCCAGGGTTTCATGGGCTTCCGGTGAGAGTGCGCCCAGGCTCATGGCGGCGGAGTCAAAGCGTGTGAGAATATCTTCTTCCGCTTCGACTTCGTCCAGAGCAATAGCGGGGGTATCCTCTCGCAGTTTCAGCAGGTCACGCAGTGATAACACCGGGCGCTGGTTCACCTGCCGGGCATAATCCTGGTACGTTTTGTAATCGCCGGTCTTGACGGCTTTTTGTAAGGTCAGCACCACATCCGGGTTATAGGCGTGTTCTTCGCCGCCATGGATAAATTTTAGCAGGCCACCCTGTTCAATCGCTTTGTGAGGGTTCCAGGCCAACTGGTGCAAGGCACGTTGGTCGACTTCGAGATCCTCAAAGCGCGCACCCTGCACCCGGTTGGTGGTGCCTTTGAAGCAGCGCTCCACCACATCCTGATGCAGGCCAACCGATTCAAACAACTGTGCGCCACGATAACTGGAAATGGTGGAAATGCCCATTTTGGAGGTGATTTTGTACAGTCCCTTGTTGATCCCCTTGCGGTACTGGGCGTCCAGCCTGCAGGCATCCTTCTCGCTGATTTCGCCTGAGCGCACCAGATCGCGGATCACTTCATAGGCGAGATAGGGGTGTACGGCCGTGGCGCCGTAGCCGATGAGAGTGGCGAAATGGTGGGCGTCGCGTGCGCTGCCGGTTTCCACCATGATGTTGGCATCGCAACGCAGGCCTTCGGCAATCAGTCGGTGATGGATGGCGCCGGTGGCGAGCAGAGCATGCATGGGCAGGCTGTCTTTTCCAATGCCAACGTCGCTGATGACCAGGATCACCACGCCCTCTTTAATGGCCGCCACGGCTTCGTCGCATATTGCCTGCAGGGCATCCTCAAGACTTTGTTGCAGCGGCCGGTTAAGGTCGATGCGCCGATGGGCATAATCGGGATTTTTGACACCCAGGGCGAGTAGTTGGTGGAACTTGCTGCTGGAGAGCACCGGTGAGTCTACCAGCAGGCGATCCGCATGTTCCGGCGTTTCCTCGAACATGTTGCGCTCACAACCGAAACAGGTTTCCAGCGACATCACCACCTGTTCACGAATGGGATCGATGGGGGGGTTGGTAACCTGGGCGAACTGCTGGCGAAAATAATCATAGAGCGAGCGCAGCTTGCGTGAGAGCACCGGGAAAGGCGTGTCGTCGCCCATGGAGCCGATGGCTTCCAGGCCGTTCTCCGCCAGTGGCCGAATGATCTGATCGCGCTCCTCGAAGCTGACCTGAAACATTTTTTGATATATCTCGGCTTCTTGAGTAGAAAGCAGACTGTCGCAGCTTTCCTCGGACAGTTTCGATTTCAGGCGCAGGGAACGACCGGCGATCCACGCCTTGTAAGGCTGAGCGGTTTTCAGGCGGGTATCGATATCTTCCGGCAATAACAACTCACCCGTCCGGGTATCCACGGCGACCATCTGCCCGGGTCTCAGACGGCCCTTGCTGAGCACGTCTTCCGGTGCGTAGTCATAGACGCCGATTTCAGAGGCCAGGGTGATATGCCGATCTTTGGTGATCACCCAGCGCGCCGGGCGCAGGCCGTTTCTGTCCATGGAACAGGCGGCGTAGCGGCCATCGGTCATGACGATCCCGGCTGGGCCGTCCCAAGGTTCCATGTGCATGGAGTTATATTCGTAGAAAGCGCGCAGATCAGCGTCCATGGTGTTGACGTTTTGCCAGGCGGGGGGAATCAGCAGGCGCATGGCGCGGAAAATGTCCATCCCCCCGGCGAGCAGGGCTTCGAGCATGTTGTCCAGACTGTTGGAGTCGGAGCCGCCCATGGATACCAGCGGACGCACATCTTCCATGGGAATATGCGGCGATTCAAACTTATGGCCGCGCGCGACCGACCAGTTGCGGTTGCCTTGAATCGTATTGATTTCGCCATTGTGGGCCAGGTAGCGGAAGGGCTGAGCCAGGCGCCACTGGGGCCAGGTGTTGGTGGAGAAACGCTGGTGGAAGACCGCGGTGGCTGATTCCATTTCCGGATTATTCAGATCCTGATAGAAGATCGGCAGGTTTTCCGGCATGACCAGGCCCTTGTAGGAAATCACCGAGGAGGACAGGCTGGGGACGTAGAACATTTCATCGTTCTGCTCGATGATTTTTTCGCTACGGCGGCGGGCGATATACAGATGACGTTCAAACGTGATCGTGTCCATGCCCTCGGCAGCATTAACGAAAACCTGTTCGATTTGAGGCAGGGTTTTCAGGGCCTCTTCGCCACAGGCCCGTGTGTCGGTGGGCACCACACGCCACCCCTGAACGTCCAGTCCTTCTTTTTTCAGTTCAGATTCAAGGGCTTGGCGAGCGCTGTTAGCCAGATCCGTTTCGGTATTCAGGAAGACCATGCCTACAGCGTAGAGCGGCGTCAGGGCGAAGCCCTGTTCTTCGGCGACAGATCGCAGGAAGCTGTCGGGTTTCTTTAGCAGCAGGCCGCAACCATCACCGGTTTTTCCGTCCGCCGCGACGGCGCCGCGGTGGGTCAGCCGGGCCAGTGCGCCAATGGCGGTTTCCAGCAACCAGTGACTGGCGTTGCCATCCATCTGGGCAATCAGGCCAAAACCACAACTATCCCGTTCAAATTCAGGACGATAGAGACTGTTTTCTAGCTTGGGCTGCGTACTCACTCGGATTTTGATACCTTGCTTAAATCTCTTTTGGGTGTTATTCCCCGCTGCTTGCAGCGAAAAACAGTAGGATGGGTAGAGCGAAGCGCGAAGTCCAGGGAAAACCCATCAGCATGCTACAACTTAATACACCCGCTTTCTGCGGGGTTGTTTGTTAACCTTCAGGTGCTCGCCTGATTCACAGGCAAAACGGCCAAGTAGTATACCGGATCCAGTCGCCAGGCTTCAATCTCCCCATGACTTTAGTACCAGGGGAAAATCCATCATTGGCTGGAGAAACCTACCGGAGTTCAGCTTGAATGCTGGCAAAGCTGCGCGGCCAGGGGCGGGTCTTGTGCAGGCTGCCAGGCAGGTTCGCGATGGCGGCCTTGGCCCTGGCATGATCAGGGTAGTTATTATAAACCAGGATGTACCAGGGACGGTTATTGCGGAGGGTGCGGTAATAAACGGCTTTGCCGCCAAGTTTGTGTTGCCGGATAAAACGCAGAATGCCGGCTTCAGTCCGGCCGCCGAGGAGTTGCAGGGTGTAATGGCTGGGATCCTGGCTCCAGAGCCAGGCGGCGTTGCTGGTTTTATCTTTGGGCGATAACGGCGGTGTCGAGGCGGTGTCAATTGCGGCTGGAGGGGGCGTGACGGTCTCTTGGTTGATGATTTTCTGAATATCCGCGAAGGGGCGGATCCAGGGCTTGATGGTGGGGATATTTTTAATCATCATTTTGGCGGCGCGCTCCGCTTGTGCGCGGTGGGGGTAACGGCCCTGGATCAGCGCATACCAGGGACGCTTGTGGTGCAGGCGGGCAAACCAGGCAAGATCCCCCTGTAGCCCGTGCTGTTTGGCAAATGCCAGCAGGCTGTTTTTGTGCTGGCTGCTCAGCAGTTGCAGAGTGAAGTGTTTCGGATCCTGCTTTGTAATCCATTTTTTGCCATTGAACCCCTGTTTGGCATGGGTGGCAGGTTTACTGGTTTTCAACGCCGTTGCGCCCACGACTTTAAAACGGGCTTCGACTTTCTGTTTGCTGAGAGAATCCTGCAGGCGAACTTTCCAGGTGTCCGATTCGCGGCCAACGGTGATATGCAGTTCCATTTCAGTGGGGCTGATGATGTTGATCTGGCTGCCTGAGAGGATCTTGTGTCCGCCGGACCAGAACACGGTGACTTTCATATCCTTGCTGAAACGCTCACCGAGGATGGCAATGGTTTGCGGTTTGCGGCTGCTGTTGACGGGATTCGGGCTGATGTCAGAAATGATCATGGAGGTCGGCAGTGCGGGTGCTGCTGCCTGAGGCGGCTCAGGTTCAGGATCAGGTTTGGTTATGGCCGGTTGTTTTTTGGCTTCCTTGGTGGCAACAGGGGCAGGAGGAACAGGGGCAGGGATCCCGGCAACCGTGCCGGTTTTTTCCTCTATAACCACGGCTGAGGCCACTGTTTCTTTATTTGTTTCTGGCTGCTCCGGCCTTTGTTGCGGTTTTATCGTGGGCGTGTTCAGCGCGGATGTTTTCTGAGAGAGCGTTTTCGGAGGTACAGGTTCCGGTTCCGGTGTGGTGGCAACGGTGACCGCCGGTTTTGTTGCAAGCGGCAAAGGCAGGGTCACGGTTTTCTGTTGTTGCTTGCCACTCCTGAAAAGAGCATTGATGTCATCCTGATAAGCCAGGACAAGGCCAACCAGTACAACCGCCGTCACGGTGCTGGCGACCTGCCAGAGTTTGAATCGCGCCAGCCCAGCGGGAAGTTTGAGGGTCAGGAATTTCAGATTGGGGCTAAAATTAAGCCGGGGTGTGTGGAAATCCTTGACGGCCTGATCCAGCTTGTCGCCGTTGAGAAGCAGATGAGCGCATTCATTGATGCGTGCAGGGATGCCGCCGGAGTTCTGGAATATTTTATGCAACTCCTTGCTGCTGAATGGCAGGGTGCCCCGCAGGCCGGCGACATTCAGGCGATGGCGGAGATAACCCACGGTCTGTTCCTCGTTGAGCGGAGGAATATTCATGCTGTGGGTCACGCGTTCACGCAGGCCTCGTATGGCCGGACTTTGTAGCATAGTTTCAATCTGCGGATCGCTGAACAGAATGATGCGCAACAGATTACCGTCACTGGCTTCGGCATCGGCCAGGTTGAACAGCGCTTCTAATGCATCCTGGGGCAGGACATGGGCATCGTCGATGAGTAGCAGGGGTATTTTCCCCTGATGATGCAGCGCCGCAAGATGACGATAGAGTGTGTCCTGCAGAGCCACGGGATTATCGTTTGGCTTGTGCAGGCCGAAGCCAGCGGCGATGGCCTGCAATAGCGTGTCGGCATCCATCATAGGATTGGCGTCGACCTGACTGACGAGAGTGTCCTCGTCGGCGTTGAGTCGGAAACGTTGCAGCAAACTGGTTTTGCCGATACCTTTGGGACCGCTGATGATCAGCAGCAGTTCACTGTAACGGCTGAGGTGTTCGAGCATGTTGAGCCGCTGCAGACGCTCGGCATCGAGATAGACAAAGCGATCTTCATGACGGCCTGAGAAGGGCGCGGCACTGAGTCCATAGCGTTCGACATAGTGCGGCAGGGGATTGCTGAATGCGGCCCCAGCGGCTGGCGTGCTGTCGTAAGCGGAATCTAGGCTCATGTCAGGTGTTCCTGTCCCTGTATGAAGACTACTTTATACCCGCGTGCAAGCTGCTTGTCACGTATTTGCGTAAGCGCGGATTGCGCCGCTTCGAGATCAGAAAAATACTCGCGCTTGACACGTCCCGCCGCATCCTGCTGTCCCCATTCACGCACCACTGCCCAACCCCCCAGCAGATCTTTTTCCAGGATCAGTTGGTAATAACGGGGCGGCTTATTACCCATAAATCCTGTTTGCATGTAGATGCGCATGGTTGTGTAAGTTGCTGGTGGCTAGTAGCTAGTGGCTGGGAACAGCATTAGTTAGTGGCTCCGATAAGGGTATTCCCGGTGACAGAAATATAGATCATGTATGTAGAAATTAACTTTGGAGAAACCTGATAATTATAAATCATGTCATATCCTGTTTTACTAGCCACTAGCCACTAGCCACTAGCCACTAGCCACTAGCCACTAGCCACTAGCC
>VAOZ01113845.1_pt1 | contig 15372 bp, 10 predicted proteins | sample 3394041 | NCBI WGS metagenome assembly VAOZ01 (sample SAMN08290431, study PRJNA428436) | hydrothermal vent metagenome | isolation source: Deep-sea hydrothermal vent chimney | place: Indian Ocean: Southwest Indian Ridge
TTCGGCATGAAGCACATACTGTTTGGTAGCACCCGTTTCATCCTCACACACATTCTCAAAACCGGAAGGCGTGCCGTTGTAACCATCCGAGATAATCATCCGGTTTTTTACAATCAGAGCACCCACCTGACGCCGTTTACAATAGGAATTTTTGGCCCAGACATGTGCCATTTTCAGATAACTTTTATCAAATTTCTCCGTTTTCTTTTCCATTTTCAACCAGCTTCATTTTCTGCTAAAATATTAAAATATCAATTACCAATCCGGGAAGCACCCGTCAACCCCGGATAAACCGGTTTGCCCCAATATTCCGGAATTATCTAATTGTATATCACCGCTTTGTAAGTTCTTTCATTTCCCACATTATCGTGAACAACAAGCTGAAACAGGTTCTTCCCCTTTTTCAGATATTTGTCGAAATGGTAAGTAAGCGTTTCACTTTTCAAATCGTATTCCATCAAAATCCAATGGCCGTTGAGTGTTGGACGGTAATCTTTGATGCCGCTCTGGTCATCCGAAATCATCACTTTTAGCACATGCCTTCCACCCACTTTTACACCGTTTTCAAAGTGAAGGGGTTTGATGGACGGCGCAATGGTGTCGGCCAAAAGTGTGTAGTCACCAAGGTTTCTCGCTTTGGTACGGATAGTATCGCCGCTCCAGCTACCACCAACCCACGTATAATCTTCATTTTTGTCAGGTGAGTAAGCAATGTATGTTTTTTCTTTTAAGGAACCGGGCAGAGAATCGGCTATTATGGCTATGTTGAAATATTTTTGCACCGGAACAAACCGGTTGTGCACAGCATAAACGGGAGAAAGAGTTTTGGCAGTGGCAGGAAATTTCTTCAGATGAAAATAGAAAGAACGGTAAAAGCAGTCTTTGGGAAAAGAGAGAAGAATATCACCTGAATCAATTTTTGCCTGACGGTTAAACGGGATATAAACTCCTATTTCTTTCGACGGTTTTTTGGAAATTTTTTTTGCATCGGGTTCATCTTTCACAGTAAATTTCAGGGCGGCGGTATTGCCATAAGCATCGCTCACCACATACCTGAAATGATGGGGCAGGGTGTCGTGGAAGCCAAAGATACCATGATCCACCACCTTCCGGTAATTTCCCAGCCGGTTGTTGGTATCCAGTTGCGTGCGAACCAGCCTTTTTCCGGTTTTTTCGTAATAATTATAATCTATCAGGCTGTTGACATAACGTCCCGTGCTGAAGGATAGCTTGTTCATTTTCAGGGCATAAACCAATGTGCTGTCTTCATATAGTCTGAGGCTGTAAATGCCGTTTTTGTTGTGGGTTCCGTTCATCACATCGTAGGTTCTTAAGCCGAAAGAGACCTGTCCCTGCACATGAATAACAGCACTGTTTTTGAGATAGCAGGCTTTCCCGTGTCCGGCAACAGGCAGCACCAAAGTATCGGGTTTGTTGTTGATACGGCTATCAGGGAACACCGGATAAACAGAGAGTTGCACAATCTTTGGAGACAGGATGTCCACTACTTTGATGCTTCCGAAAAGCAGTGGATTGACCGGATGTTGCGATTTTTCGCCACGGATTTCAAAATGAAGATGCGGGCCGAGGGAGCCACCGGTATCTCCGGAATAAGCGATGACTTCACCTTTTTTTACCTTAATACTGTCTTTGGGTGGGAAAATCTGAACCGCAAAACTTTCGCGTTGATACTCGACACCTCTCACATAACGTTGCAGCTGCGGATTGAATTTCTTCAGATGTCCGTAAACAGAAACATAACCATTGGGATGGGTGATGTAAAGTGCTTTTCCATATCCGTAAAGCGAAATTTTTATCCGCGAGATGTAGCCATTGGCCACGGCATAAACCTTTTTGCCCTGTACACCACCGGTTTTTATGTCGATACCGGCATGTAGGTGTCCCTCCCGGAGTTCACCAAAAGTTCCGGAAAGATAAATGGGAAAGCCCACCGGTGAGCGGAAATAATGTTGCGGGTATTTTTGCTGTGCTATGAGCGACAAAGTAACAAGTGAAAAAATCAGGGTGAGTAACAGATTTTTATGCATTTGTGCCGGTCTCATAAACTATTCCTGTGGGCGAACTGTCGTTCTTAACGGTTCGGACGACAAAGGTAGATTTATTTGGTTCAGAATTGTAAACAAATATTGAAAAGAACAGGGCAAACGCATCATTTTATTAATTAACCTGAAAAAAGAAAAATCAAAAATAAATTCCTTAATTCCACTTCTCGGAGGGGTGCAGGGGTAGGTCATTTAAGAAAGATATTTATTTGCTTATTTTTCATGAGTCAACGTAATTCCAGACTTAAAATAACTTCCTCTTTTGTTTGAAAATGATAATGATGCGTTTGCCCTGTATGGTTTTCACCCCTCATTAAAAGTTTCCTTAAATTTTTTAGCTTTGCACGAATGAAAAATCCGAATGAGATGAAACGTTGGGTGGGGTTTTTTCTGATCCTTTTGTTGGTAGTCTTTCTTGGGAGCTGTAACAAAGCCAAAATCAAGGATACGACCAAACCTTTTATTGTGGTGCTGGGAAGCAACCCGGTTTACACGGAGCTGGACTCAACTTATACCGATGCTGGGGCCAAAGCTTATGACGTACAGCAAAATGGTGACACGCTGGATATTAGCACTCGTTTACAGGTGACCAACGACGTGAATATTCATAAACGGGACATTTACAAAGTGCATTACAACGTGAGCGATGCGGCAGGCAACAAGGCCGACGAGAAAACCCGCACGGTGATAGTGGAAGTATTTAAATAAGTGAAGACAGATGCAGCAAACCCTGCAAAAGAAAAAGAAAATTCTGTTTATTGTAAATCCCATTTCGGGAATACACCGGCGCGTAAGGCCTGTCGAGGTCATCAAAAGGCACATCAATGTCCAAAAATTTATTTTGGATATCAAAGAGACGGCTTATGCCGGCCATGCCGTGGAGCTAAGCCGTGAGGCGGTCAGGCAGAATACAGATGTCGTCATAGCTGTAGGCGGCGATGGTACCATCAACGAGGTGGCTTCGCAGATCATTGGTAGTGAAACGGTACTGGGTATCATCCCGCAAGGGTCGGGCAACGGGTTGGCGCGTCATTTGGGAATACCCCGGACTATTCAGGGAGCTATTCGCCTCATAAACCGGCTGAATGTGACGGAGATAGACACAGCCTCCGTAAACGGTATTCCTTTTGTAAGTATCGCCGGTGTTGGTTTCGATGCGCTGGTGGCCAAATTGTTTGCCAAAGGTGAGCGCAGGGGATTTTTCTCTTATGCGCATTTGATTTCCACAAATTTCCTCTATTATAAGCCAAAAAAATACCAGCTTAAATTTGAAGATGGTACCCAACTGAAAACCCGTGCACTTTTTATTAGTTTTGCTAATTCCAACCAGTTTGGTTACAACACGGCTATTGCTCCCAATGCGCTTTTGCGCGATGGCAAGCTGGATGTGATTGTGGTACATAAACCGGGTATCTTTGAACTTCCTTTGATTACCAATTTGCTGCTTTTGCGTGCCATCGATATGTCGCGTTATGTGCAAAGCTTCCGTTCGGGGCATTTTTTGGTTTCTCAAAAGAAAAACCGGGTAGTAAATATAGACGGTGAAGCGAGAAAAATCAGCAGGAAATTAGAAGTGAAAATTCATCCGTTATCCTTAAAAGTAATCATTCCGAACCATGTCATCAAATAAGAAAAACGCGAGGGTTGTTTACTCCACCAATCCCGATTATCGTTACGAAGAAGAAGAGCAGGAGGTGGTGATGAGCCTTCCGCCTTCGCAACAAAAACTTTATCTTTCACTGGATAAAAAACAGCGCAAAGGCAAGAGAATTACGCTGATAACAGGCTTTGTGGGAAATGAGGATGACCTGAAAAATATAGGAAAAAGACTGAAAATCGCTTGTGGCTCAGGTGGTTCCGTGAAAGACGGTGAGATACTGATTCAAGGCGACTTTCGTGAGAAAGTGAAAACGATGCTTGAAAAAGAGGGCTTTAAAGTAAAGCTGAGCGGAGGCTGACCTGTTCTCCTGCCTGCAACTCCGGCTCATATTTACCGTGTTGTTTGTTTTGGACACAAAAGCAGAACAGGCTTTCACAATACTAAAATTAAAAAAGGTAAAACTATGAATACAATAGAGGGCTATCCTCCGGAATATTGGAATAAATTGTTTGAAAAGAACCACCTCGGCTGGGACATTGGTTACGTCTCTACTCCGCTGAAAGAGTACTTCGACCAGCTGGAAAACAAATCAATAAAAATCCTGGTACCGGGAGCCGGTCGCGGGTGGGAGGTGGAATATTTGTATAAATCCGGTTTCCTGAATGTATTTTATCACGATTTTTCTTCGTTGGCGCATGAAGCTTTTATAAAGCGAGTCCCCGGTTTTCCTCAAGGCCAAATGTTGAAAGGGGATTTCTTTTCTCTCCGGGGAAGTTATGATTTGGTTGTTGAACAGACCTTTTTTAGCGCGCTTCCGAAAAGCCGGCGTGAAGACTATGCCCGGCAGATGTATGACCTGCTAAAGCCGGGTGGGAAATTGACAGGATTACTATTCACACATGAATTTTCGCAGAATTCACCCCCTTTTGGCGGCTCTCTCGAAGAGTATAAAATATTGTTTTTCAAATTGTTTACTGTCATAACCTTTGAAATAGCCTATAACTCCGTCAAGTCGAGAAAAGAGAGGGAATTTTTCATTATTCTTGAGAAAACAACAGGTTAAAGGGATTAATTCCTATTTTAGCCACAGACTTTCTCAAAAAATTAAGCACTATGAACAAACGAATTATCCGGTCAATTGGCATCATCTCAAAAAAAGAAAAGCTTGTTCCTGTTGAACGACTTTCGGATTGCAAAATAATGATACTGGAATCTGCTGATCCGTTTCCGGGATATCATGGTACAACCGTCCCGGACAAAACTGATCCGGATTCTGTTTTCCTGATTACCAAACAGGCCTATAATGATGATAAAATCATCCGTTCTGTCATGGACATAAGAAAAGTGTTTCCTTTTGCTTTTGACGGTGCACCCGGAACCATAACCATGAACAATAAAACAGTTCACGCTATCCGGCTCAAGAAACTGGGCTATATGCACATCCCCGAGCTTGTGGAGCCGTTTCAAATCCGGGAGATCGAATTTATGAAAAAGAGAAAGCTATCGGAGTTTAACTCGCTCATTAAAATTAGAAAGTTTTTCCAAATGGAAGAAGTTGCAGAGGGTGTTTTTCAGGATTTGGAACAGGATACTTTTACCTACCTGCACATCCCCTGTACGCTTCGCTGGAATACTTTCGAGAAAATGACTATAGACATTAAGTACAACATCAAAGACAATAAGTTTGATGCCGCCATTGGCCATGTTTATCACACCGGGGGCATGTTTGATTTTGTACGCATTTACGACAAGAATTTCAAACTTGAGAAATTAACCTATATCCGGCAAAAATATCTTGAGCATATTACCAATCTTTAGAAACTTATTAACGTATGAATCAATACTTAAAGCAATTTACAGACACGATTATTGCACTTATCGGGAAAACGGGTGTCCCTATTCAATGGGCTAACATTGCCGGGGCGGTAATTTCGCTTATCTTGCTTTTTATCTTGTCATACCTCAGTTTCAGATTGACATGGGGTATTATGAAAAGGTTGTTGATTCCTGTTTTTCAGCGTTCAAAAAATAAGTTTGATGATTTACTGATTAAGCATCGCCTTTTCCGGCGGATATCGTATCTTATTCCGACCTTTATCCTTTACTATTTTATTCAGGACAGCATATATGCCACCCCGGCGCTGGTAAGTGTGATACGCCGAATTCTCGAAGTAATTTTTGTCCTCATTATTGTCCTCATTGTGGACAGTATTCTCTCTTCGCTAAACGATTATTACGACCGGTTTGAGTTTTCCAAAGACCATCCCATTAAAAGCCTGGTGCAAATCATTAAGATTATCCTCTACCTGTTTGGCTCACTGTTTGCCATTGCGACATTACTTCATCGCGATCTTAATTCGCTCTTCATCGGTCTGGGAACGTTATCGGCTGTCCTGATGTTGGTCTTCCGAGACCCGATTCTCGGATTTGTGGGCGGTTTACAGCTGATATTCAACAAGATGATCAGCATAGGCGATTGGATTAGTATGCCACAATACCAAGCCGACGGCACCGTGCTCGAAATTACACTTACAACTGTAAAAGTGCAGAACTGGGACAAAACTATTGTTACCATTCCCACTTACAGCCTCATCAGTAACTCTTTTCAAAACTGGCGTGGCATGGAAGAATCGGGGGGCAGACGCATCAAACGGGCGGTGTATATTGATATGGACAGTGTGCATTTTGTGAGCGAAGAAGAGCTGATACGTTTCCGTAAAATCAAGATGCTTGGGCCCTATCTTGAGAAAAAGGAAAAAGAGATTGAAGCCTACAATAAGAAGTTCAATATGGACCCGGAAGTTCTCGTTAACGGTCGTCGGCAAACCAACCTTGGCATTTTCAGAGCTTACCTGAAAGCCTATCTTTCAAACCGTGAGGATATCCGTAACGACATGACTTTCCTCGTGCGGCACCTGCCTCCTTCCGAAAAAGGAATTCCTATTGAAATATATGTCTTTACCAGCACTATCGAATGGGCGGCTTATGAGGATATTCAGGCTGATATCTTTGATTTGGTGCTTGCGGTTTTGCCCGAGTTCGGACTTCGCGTTTACCAGTTTCCCAAAAGTGGAGATTTCGGCCGGTTAGCCGGAAAAAATCAAAACAGTTAAGAAGCGATGATAGGAACATTAGTCAATGTAGCAACGGTTGTAGCCGGCAGTCTGATCGGTATTTTGTTCAAAAGTCGTCTTCCCGAACGTTTTATCAGGATATTTTTTCAGGTCATCGGATTGTTTACCCTTTATCTCGGATTTTCAATGGCTTTGAAGTCAACCCATGTGCTGCAAATGATTTTTAGTCTGATCATCGGTGCAGTTATCGGTGAAAGCCTGCATTTGGACCGGGGGCTGGAAAAGCTGGCCGATAAAATGAAAAAGCGTTTCAAAAGTAATAATGAGCGCTTTTCAGACGGGTTGCTTACTGCATTTTTGCTTTACTGCATGGGATCGCTCACCATCCTTGGCGCCATACAGGAAGGGATGACAGGTGATGCACATTTGCTTTACATCAAATCTCTTATGGATGGCGTTTCTTCTATTGCACTCGCTTCTGGACTGGGCGTCGGCGTGCTGTTTTCTGCTATACCGCTGCTGATTTTTCAGGGGGGTATAACGCTGCTGGCCATGTGGTTTGGTAATTTTTTTCCGGCCATTATGATCACAGAACTTTCGGCTGTGGGTGGTATCTTGCTTCTCGGGCTGGGTATTGATATTCTTGGTATTAAAAAAATCAAAGTCATCAACATGCTCCCTGCGCTGGCGGTAATTGTGGTGTTGATTTGGCTGTTTCCGGGGACGGGATTGTAGATTATCGTCAAGTTAAAGCATGGGCGCTTTGGCCAATGGGGATGCTAATATTTCCACAGTTCACCTCCCTATTCTTGACAAAAATCATTTTCATCCTTTTTCCGACAAGTTTTGGCTTGTGTCGTTGGTTTTATTCATTTATTATTTCTAATATCTCCACATAGTTATCTAAATTACCTACTTTGGTAGTTTCTCCAACTGCTTTCCCAAAAATAGATACTGCTAACGGTGATTTTACGTTTATTTTTTGAATGCCATTTGCTTTTTCAGATCTTCTAATTTCTTTCTCAACTAATTGAATTTTAAGGTCTTTCCCGTTATTTAAGTATTTTACTTTTACCTTACTATTTAATTGTACCAGGTTTTCAAACAATTCAGTTTGCAAATTTTCTTTTTCACTAATTGCTTCAATTGTTTCTTTTAAATCTTTTTGAAGGATTGAAGCGACCTTTGCAACTTCATTTTCTATTATAGCAATGTTGTCTGTAAATGCTAAACTTGTATTTGATTTATCTTCAACGGCTGAATGATTATTGTTTTCAATATTTTTAATAAATTCAACTAATATTTTTGTTTCTCTTTTTGGATTTCTCCACCAGTTTGTACTCCATATTCTATGAAAAACAAAACCGTGTCCCTCAAGTATTTTTTGTCTGTGTCTGTCATATAAATATGCTTCTTGACTTGAATGATAAGCCGCTCCATCGCATTCAATTGCTATTTTAGGAACTCCAATAATTTTTGAATCATAAACTAAGTCAATTCTAAATCCTGCAAATTGTAGTTGTGGAATTATTTTAGCTTCATCAAAGTGTTCTATTAATTCTTGATAAACTTCTTCTTCAAATGGAGATTCAAGATCTTCGTTTAAAATACCAAGTGTTGAACTTTTAGTAGTATTGTCAGAAAGAGTATTTAGAATAGATAGTCTTTGTTCTGTATCATTATCGCTTACAGATTTGCAATAAGCTAAATATGCAAAGAAAACAGCTCTCCTATTGTTTGAACCTTCGGCTGATAAATACTCTTTATAGTTTAAAAATACTTCTTCTGGAATAGAGGAGCATACATAGATTTTGTATTTTGCTCTTGTAATAATTACATTTAATAGTTTATATCCTTTTTGATGATTTATTGAGCCAAAACGTTGAGCGAATTTACCGTCTTTATTTATGCCATAAGTTGTAGTTAAAATTATTACATCTCGTTCATCTCCTTGAATATTTTCCAAGTTTTTAACAAATAAACCCTTTTCTTCAAGTTCCAATATTTTTTCGTTGAATTCTGCATAACTATCAAATTTACGCCTTTCGTTAATTTTACTTAAAATAAGATTTCGTTGATGAATGTTAAATGTAGCAATTCCAATTGATGGATATTCTCCATTTGGCAAACGATTAATATTATTTTCTATGATAGACAGAACAGTTTCTGCTTCAACTTCATTTGTATGGTCAGAATAAGTACCATTAACTTGAATATATTTGATTGGAATATATTCAAAATCATTTGGTAAAGGCTTTAACCTTTGGTTGTAAAAAGCATAGTTTGAGAAGTCAATTAGATAAGGATGTCTTGACCGATAATGAAAATCCAAATATTTTTTCTCAAAGTTTAACTCTGAAGCAAAGTCAAGGAGTGATTCGCAAGACAATAAAATATTATCCCTATCAATTATAATTTCATCTTCATCTTCATAATCATCTTCATCTTCAATTGAGCCATCAAATATTTTACTAAAATAATTTGACGGAGGCATTTGATGTTCGTCTCCTGCGATTATAATTTGTTTTCCTTTTAGTAAGGCTGGTAAATTATCTTCTAATTTTAATTGACTTGCTTCGTCAAACATTACAATGTCAAAATATTGATTTTTACCTTTAAATAAATTGCTACAAACATCAGGAGTAGTTAAAATTATTGGGAAAAAGGCCGTAAATAGGTCTATATCGAATTTTACAATCTGTCTAAGAGATAGTCTTTGATGATTATTGCTTTTTCTTTTGTTGTATAAATTTTCTACTGATAGGTTTTGGTTTCTTACATCAAATTCTCTTGTTGCATCAATTTGTTTTGAGAACCAATACTCACGAATATATTTTAATTGTTCTTCTTCGAGACTATATAATGAATTAGTTAACTCTTGGTGGTCTCTATCATCTGTTGGTAAATTTATATTTGCAGCATTAATAAGCATAGAATTAAAATAATAAAGTAGAAATACTTTCTTCCAATTTACTTTTTCTAATAGTTGGTCTATTACTATTTTATTCTGGCTGGTGAGAGAATTATAAAATTGAAACCATTTAAACTCAATTGAAAAAAGGTCTTCTTTGTGATTAAAGAAAACACTATATGAATTTAGAATAGCTTTTATATCTTTAATTATTGATTTAAAACTACTTTCGTCAATTGATTGTTTGACCCAATTATCCTTTTCAATTCTTTTAACAAGATTAATGCAATATTTATAAATGTGTTTTTGGTCAATTAGAGTTTTTTTATTCGTTTTTGAAAATAGTGAAATGAGTTTATATGATAAACTCTTGGTCTTTTGTAAATCAAAAAAATCAGAATTGTCTTTATGGGTATTTAATATCAATCTGATTTTCGATTGTTTTCCTTCAAATTTATCTATATAATTCTGGAAATCTTCCTTAATTTTTTGTTCAATAACAAAGGGATTCTCTTCAATTAACTTTAAAGAATTTAAAAATGAAGTTTCTTTGTTTGGTTTGTAATCATTGTAAAGGTTTTGCCCTTTCCTAATTAATTCAAGAAAGTTATTGAGTTCAGTAGAGTCATATTTAAAAGCTCCTTTTTCAATGTCTAGTTTGTACTCTTCTTCATTTCCTTTTAATTGAGACAAAAATGAGCCAACAATATGTGTCCAATTCTTATTTCCAATTAATTTCTCGCCTAATTTTAAATGCTTTTTATTAATCGAATCAATGAGCGATTTAGCTTTATCAATAATATTATCTAATGTTTCTTTAGAATGTGTATATCTGTATCTACGATATTGAGTATTTTCAATTCTATCTCTTACGGAATACACGACATTTCTTCTTCCTGATTTTTGAACTTCTGTTATTTGTACATTCAAATTCGAAAGTCCTTTTTTATCTAGAGCTTCTTTTAAAACATTTAGAGCAGTAATTTTTTCACAAACTACAATCGTTTTTTTATGATTTTCTAAAGCATTAATTAAAATAGCTGTTAATGACTGGCTTTTCCCTGTTCCAGGAGGACCTTGAATTAAAATATTACGTGTATTCTTTAAGGAATGTAGAATGCTTTGCTGAGACGGGTCTGTTTCAACACATGATATTGGTTGAAAAGAATGTTCATTCATGTTTTCAAGGTCAATAGTTGTTCCTTCAAGGTCAAGTAAATTTGCATAATCGTGAATGATATTTTGTTTTTGAACTTCAAAAATTGAAAATAATCCTCCAAAGTCAATAAATGAATTGTTCGATGTAAGTGTTAGGTTTTCGTAATGTTCTTTGTCTGAGATTGGTTTTATATTTTCAAGTTTTTGCTTGAAAGTATCACGTAAGTCGTTTGGAGGGGTGCTGTTAATGGATTCTATTAAACTAACACAAATATCAATTAGTTCACCTTTATCTATTAAACCGTCATCCAGTAATTCAGGAGATATTGGGTCAATTTCTATTTGTGAATCACTTTGTAAATGATTAATAAGAACTTCATTAATATAAATAGGGTCGTCTTCGTCTCTAATAATAATCCAAGTATTAAACTCCTTGGTTCTTTTTATTTTCAATGACCAAATTAGTATTGGTGCAACAGTCAGTTTTTGATCAGATTGGTCTCTTCTAACAAGTAGAGGAAACCCAAATCCAAACGTATTTATGCCTTTCTCTGATTCAATTGCATCAGTTTGGTTGATTAAATTTTCAAATGATTTTGTGATTTTAACTAATTGAACTTGGTCATCTTCAAAAAGTGAATTCAAATCAGGCACATTGTCTTTCCAACTTACTTTAAATTTTAAGTGTTGTTCGGATAAAAGCGCATTGATAAAGTTTTGAGGTAAATTTTCATCTATATGAGATAATCTTGTAAGGTCAAATTTATACCTTGAACGTGCAGGTATCGCATTCAAATGGACACCTCTTCGGCTACCAATTTTCAGTCGGTTTTGTAATTCAAGCAGTAGATTTTTGGTTATCTCCATATCTTTCGGCTAATTTGAATGTTTAAAAATATGTTTTTTTATTTTAGTCATTTTACGGTTTCCCTTATTTTGTCAGAGCGTTGGCTAAAAAATAGCTCTTGGTTTTTTCAGGGTTTGCCTGTGTGTCGGCAAAAACCAAATGTGCTATTTGTACGTAGGCTCTTTTTTGTTTCATTTTATTACTCTCGTTCTCTTACTTTTGTATGCCGTACAACGTGTGCGGGTATGGCACGTGCCGCATTTCTTTGCTTAAATTTTCTTTAAAGTTACATCTTTTATTTTATCGTTCACCTTCCTTGTAAACCGTGATTTGCGGCACGGACTATACCCTGCTGTTAGTCGCTTTTTAATTCTTCCGGTAAAACTTCATAATAAACTGGATTATATTTATTCTTTTCAAACCTATTAAAGAATTCTACGTTAATTTTATACTTATGATGTTTTTTATTATTATTCAAAAATTCTTTAAAATTATCGTAGGTTTCAAAAATAGATTTCGCAAAAGGCTCACCTGTTCTCGTGTGGTTATCGTCAGGTGTGTATAATGGTCTAATATACGTGTTTAAATAAAAATCAGGATGATTGTTTAGGAATTCTCGTAGTATATTACTTGCGTCAGGCAAGAGGTGAACGTATTTATCTTCATCAATAAAATGAACACAAGTATAATAAAGCCACATTCCTTCATTTGTTAAATCAGGATTAGTTTTTAAAAATTTTTTTAAGTAAGTTAAAGCTTGCTTCTTTATGTCATTTTCAGACATAAAAAATTTATATTCTTTATTGTATTGATAATTTGTTATTAGTTTGTATAAAAGTTTTCTGATATGAAAAGGTATTTTGGCATTTTGGATTTTTTTCTTAAAAATTAATTCAAATTCTCCCTTGTTCTTATATAGCCTTTTTACTATTTTCTGCTTATGTTCTCCTTCTTCAAAAAGAGTGATTATAAAATCAAAATTAATTTCGTATCCTTCTTCTATAAGGAAAAACCACAATGCGATGTAATTTTCAAATTCTCCCTTGTTCTTAAAAGATGTATAAGGTAATATTGTTAAATATTCAATAATATCTGATAAATATTTATTTTCAATCCATTCCTTTATTTTTACTTCATCGTAATCGAAAAATATTCTATTAAAAACAGACCTTGATAATCTGTCGAATAGTTTATTTGAGAAATACACTAAGAAACTCTTTTGAAAACTAATTGAACGTGGATCATAGTTCTTATTATCATCTGGGAAAAGGATTTTTAAGAGACTCTTAACTTCATTTTTATTAATCAAATTTTCGTGTAAAGTATTAAAGTTATCTTCATCAAAACTATATGAGCCTAAATTGCTAACTGTTTCTTTTAGAATTACTCTTTTTCTAATTGATTCGTACACTGAAAGTGATTTTGTTTTTAGTAATTCTAAATGAAAGAAGTCAATTAATTCTACATCTTCTTTGATTGAATCATAAGAATGAATGAATGAATTTGTAAACCTTTTAACATCTCTTAAATTGGTAATAAAAGTAAAAATATGTTCAGTTATTTTACCCGTCCTACCTAATATTGAACTATATTCGTCAGGTATAAATTTCAATTTTTTTTCAATATCGACAAGTGTCCTTGTATCATTTTTATAGTATTCTTTTAAGTTATTAATTAATTTATTGGTTAATATAGAATGAGGGTAAGAAGGCAAAATTATTTCTTGTTGAAAAATCTTTTCTAAAAAATAGTCATTATTGAAAGCAGTATATTTCTTTATTGCATTATTAACATAGATTTTATCAAAAGCAGCGATAAATATAGTATTTGTAAAGTTCCCATTATTTCTGATTAATTTTACAACTTCAAAAATCTCTTTCGAATCCAACCTATCTATATCGTCAATGATAATAATTACTTTTTTATTTAGCTTCCTAAATGCTTTGTTAACATTATCAAATGTATTTAATATTTGATAATGTTCTTGGACAAAATAAGAAATAAGTTTTGAGATTTCCGTTTTATCATACTCAAAGATAATTTCTAAATATTTGTTTATTGCAGGATATATTTCGGAACTATAAGTCGATAATCCTTCCTTTAAACATTTAAAAAAGTCTTTTTGAATCAATTTTAAATCTGTACTCTTCCAAGGATTAAAGTTAATAATAATTGTATTTTTATTTGCTGCAAGTTCAACTCTAAGCATATTTAGAAATGAAGTTTTTCCATCTCCCCAGCCGCCAACTATCCCGTAAGATATTGGTTTATTTGATTCAAGTTCGATTATTTGCCTGCTAATTCGTTTTGCACCTTCATATCTATTTAATTCATCCTGTTGGTTTTCTTCCCAAGGAGTATCATTAAATATGTTCTTATTAACCGTTGTATTCTTGATTTTAGAATTTGTTTTAAGATAGTTTACTATTAAATGTAGAATCGAAAAGAAAGCAAGAATAAAAATAAAATCTAAATAAGCAAGATATTTAAAAAAACTGAAAGTGAGAAATTGATAAGAATTATCAATGAATCTAAAATAATAATAAATAAGGCCTACGGTTAAAATAAAAATTTGCTTTGGCCTATTTTCAATAAAACCTGCTAATAATTTGATGGATAAAAATAGTAGTAAAACAACAAATGATATTAGAAATATTATTTCAATAGTAGTATTAAAACTGGAATTATCCCAAACAAAGACAATTGAATTATTTAGCAATCTCACTATCAGTCTTTTAAATACAATTGTAAAAACTAATACTAAAACTGAAAAACTCCATAGTTTTATGTCGTTCTCTTTAAGTATATATTTAATGATCTTATTTAGCATTATTATTGTTCAAAATTTATTCGATTCTTGAAATTCCAACTAAGATCAAAATTAGTTATTGATTATCAGTTGTTTATATTTCTTTCAAATTTACACTTTTTCTTCTTATTTTCACCTTTCTTTAGAAGTCATCTAAAATATTCATCGATATTTTCATCAAAGGGGGATTACATGCAACGGCAGTCTGTCTAAAACCCACTGTTTATTTCACTAATATTAGTATTAATCTTAAGTTTTGACCAAATGTAAGCCTTTTTACGGAAGGGATGAAAAACCGGCAGCCAATTCTTCTCCAAAATTTGGATGGCTTAAATTGATTTGTTTTGCGTGATAAAAGGGTTATTTGAGTAACAATAATGAGCAAAGTCTAAACTATCAACAAACAAATCAATAATCCTGACTTCATTGTCTTGAATAATTGAGGCCTCCATAGAAACCGTGAAAGTTGATGTTTGATTTCTGTCTTGTCCTTTGATATATTTCATGCAATGAAGATACGTATTATCAATGGATTACAGCTGTTGATAAGTCCTATTTTTATTAATAATTTTGAAAGAAATTGGGGATTTTTAGACAGTCTGACGGTTTGGCCATGCGTAGTTTGGAATTTTGAAACGATTAACTTTCAATTTACCACTAATTTAATTTAATACTATAAGCTTCAATATCAGAACATTGCCCAAGTTACGTATAGCCTTTGTTGAGTGCTGACATTAATTTATTAACACAAATTTTCTAAAATTATTTCTATCAATTACTTTACTTTCTGCTTTATATGTTTCAATAAATGTTTTAGGATCATCTCCATCAAGTAGTAAATAATCTTTTCCTTTAAGAATTGTCTCTATTAAAGTTGTTTTTCCAACCTGTCTTGGTCCTATTAAAACAA
>VAOZ01085454.1_pt1 | contig 15327 bp, 17 predicted proteins | sample 3394041 | NCBI WGS metagenome assembly VAOZ01 (sample SAMN08290431, study PRJNA428436) | hydrothermal vent metagenome | isolation source: Deep-sea hydrothermal vent chimney | place: Indian Ocean: Southwest Indian Ridge
CGAATAGCTGCTTCAGCGGACTCCTTGTTCCAGTCCGCCGTCCAGACAAAGGCGTGGGCTCCGAATCTCAATGTTAAGACCTCCCGACGAAAATGGACTCGCCATCACTAGACGAGACCTTTACTTAGCTATAGAGCATTTCACGGATTTCCCTAAGAGTGCGTATGGGATCCGATTGCAAGATGAGCTCTTGAATTCGTGAGGTACCAACCCGTTCCAGCACCGCCCATAGCGACTCAAGGAACTGGATGCTCTCCGACACGGCACTTGCTGCATCTTCCCGGTATGGAAAGATATCCATGCTAAACTCTCCCCTGTACCCCACCTGGTCCAGCCAATAGAGGAGTTCCAGGAATTCTATTGTATGCACACTACCAACAACCAGATCGTCGTCCCAACTCCCGTAGTTGTCATTAAGGTGTACGTGAAAGAGTTTACCTTGGCGCGCTGCCTTTACGATGGACTCAGCGACAGTCTCACCTGCATATAAGGCGTGTCCTACGTCAATTGTCATCCCGACATTGGGGCGTCCGACCTCTCGTACAAGCGATGAAGCATCACCAACCGTGGCTAGCAGCGACCGTACTCGAGGCTCTTTAGGCTTGTATTCAAGGCAAAGGCGAACGTCAGATCTGTATTCCGCCAATTCCGTAACCCCCTCCAGCAGCCAGTCCAACGAATCAGCATAAGAGATTTGGAAGGGATAATCATGCCCATCTTGACCCATCCATACATTCACTTTCGTTGATCCAAGCTCCACGGCGAGGTCCATTGCCTCCTTATGTTCCTCGATTGCTCGACGTCGTATGGCGGGATCTTTGGAGGTCAATGAGCCATATTTCCAGACAGGGTCTGCCGTCACCTCCGCCCCAACAGCAACGCAGCGCAACCCTGCATTCGCCAGCGCACGCTTCACCGTTGAAATCGTGGCTGCATTGACGTGAGTAGGGGCATTTAATTCCACGCCACAAAGCTCAGGAACATTGCCAGCTACACGTATCTGCTCCTCAATGCCACGGTCTTTCTGGTAGCCACTCAGTAGGAACCGGTCCCCAAGATTCCCAAACGCCCATATTCCACATGCGTACTCTGGTTTGTGCATTTGAACCTCCACAGCCTTTTCTCGTGTCAGCAGATCCCCGGATATCCTGGGGGTAGTGGTTCTTGTCTGATGTCCGCCCTATATTGTGACCACCAACGGCAGAAGTGATTGGATCCTCAAGATAGTTACCCCCTAACCAGCTCTTACCTACTCAGGTACGCCTACTACTGAATCGTATTCCGGCCATCCGCGTAGGCGCCTATAAGCCGTTTGGAAGCGGTAGAAGGCCCGATCATAGTTCGTATCTTCCTGATGCCGCGGAGTCACCTCCTCCTTTACCCGAATGGTGTACTGTTGGAGCTCTGCTGCATCCCCTGAGAAAAGTCCCGAGGCAACCCCTCCAAGGAGCGCTGCACCCCAAGCAGACGAATCGACTTCCTGCGGGACAGCCAGTGAACGTCCTAAGACATCTGAAAGTAGCTGTACCCATGCCTGGTTTCGCGCGCCGCCGCCGGTAAGCCGAGCGGATGAGGAGACTGGGGAGTCTAAGGCAGCTAGGGCCTCCCTTATGGAGAAACTAACCCCCTCTAATGCCGCCCGGGCCAGATCAGTCCTCGTGTGCTCATAACTTAAGCCGACCCAAGCACTCATTGGGGTAGGGTCCATATGTGGGGTGCGTTCACCCAACAGGTAGGGCAGGAAGGTTAGGCCGTGCGCACCCGGTGAGCCTGTAGCGGAGAGCCTAAATAGCCCTGTCCAAGTCAGTCCCAGGCTCCTACGTACCCAGTCCAAGGCTAAACCGACATTGAGCGTAGCTCCCATGCGGTACCAGTATCCTGGCAGGGCATGACAGAACAGATGGGTTACCTTGTGTGGGTCTGGCTGCGCGGCGGTCGTTACCCGCAAAAGCTGGCCCCCGCTACCAAGGGAGAGCTGAAGCGCATCATCCTCGAGGATACCGTTAGCCAGTGCTGCGGCGGCCTGATCAGCAGCTCCGGCGGCAACAGGAGTACCCGTCCTGAGTCCCAAGGCATCAGCGGTTTGCCGGGTCAGTGCTCCAGCACAGTCGCCCGAGTCTAGAGGGTCCAGGAAAAGCTGCAGTGGAAGGCCAAGAGCGGTAATGATGTCTTTAGCCCATACTCTTCTTCTTACGTCAAACAAGAGCGTAGCGGAGGCATCCGATTTTTCAGCAAATGCAGTATTGGTAAGTCTGAGACGAAGCCAGTCCTTAGGCTGCATGACCCAGTCTGCATCCCGCAACAACTGTGGTTGGTATTTCTGAAACCAGAAAAGGGTGGGGCCGGTAAACCCGACCACAATGGGATTCGCTAATTGTTCGAGCTCATCCGGTGACAACCTGGCACGAAACTCGGCAATGAGACCTTCGCTGCGGCGGTCTGCCCAAATAACCGCCGGGTATACGGGCTTTCCATCCCTCTTGACCAATACCATCCCATGCATCTGCCCCGAAATACCGATACCGACGATATCTGCAGGGTTGTATCTTGCGGTTGCTTGGGAAACCGCCTTTCTTGTAGCGTTCCACCACGTCTCGGGATCTTGCTCTGCCCACCCTGGTCGTGGATTATCGATTGGGTAAGCGCTCCGCCCCACGCTTATAACGACGCCGCGTACGTCCAGCAACAGCGCTTTGATACTGGAAGTACCTAAGTCCAAGCCCAGGATCAGGGGGCGTTTCATTCCTTGGCGCCAACGATATAGGAAACCGCCTCTTCCATGTTTGTAGCCTCTTTCAAAAGGTCCGCTACAACTCTTCCTTGTCGAAATACTGTGATACGGTCTGCCACAGCAAATACGTCTGGCAAGCGATGACTCACGAGTATTACGCTCACCCTCTTGTTTCGAAGCGTACGTATTAGATCAAGAACGTGCTCAACCTCTGCGGGGGCAAGTGCTGCGGTTGGCTCATCCATGATTATTAACTGTGGATTCGTAGTAAGGGCGCGAGCAATAGCTACAGTCTGTTGCTGACCACCGGACATCTTTCCCGTCGCCGCTTCCAGGTCTGGCACGCTTGCTCCCAAAGCTTCCACAAGCGCGGCTGCTTGCTCCTTCATGGATTGGTGCTTCATATACACGGGGATTCCCAGCAGGCGACGGGTCAACTCTCTGCCCAGAAAGATATTCTCGATGGCGTTGCGCTTTCTCGCAAGAGCAAGGTCTTGATAAACCATTTCGATTCCCCTGTTGCGCCGTGCCCTGGTATCAAGGCCGGTCACGTCCTCACCCTGGAACTCGATTACCCCAGCGTCGGGAACGTAAAACCCGGAGAGTATTTTCATGAATGTCGATTTGCCGGCACCGTTATCACCTACAAGCCCAACGACTTCACACTCTTGTATATAAAAGTCGACACCCTTCAGTGCCTCAATCCCTCCAAAGCGCTTGCGGATGCCCTTGGCCATTAGGAGCGCATTGCCGTCTCTCGGAGAAACGCCTGTAGTCATGATCTTCCTCCGCTCAAGACCCGTTGCATCCATGCCCCAACCGAGATACGCCCACGCAGTACGCTCATTGAAACTCCGATTATGAGTACCGCCCCCGTGGCGATGTTCTGATAAAAGGACGAGACGCCCATAAGATTGAGCCCGTTAGAAAGTACACCCAGAATGAGCGTCCCGACCACTGTCCCGACCACTGTCCCGCTCCCCCCGAAGAGATCTGTACCCCCAAGCACTACGGCTGTGATGGCCGTGAACACAGCCGTACCTCCAACCGTTGGATCACTCGCACCAAGCCGCCCCATAGTGAGTAAGCCTGCAATACCAACAAGTAATCCAGATAGTGCATATAGTTCAATTTTGTGCTTGACAATCGACAGTCCAACGGCTTTCGCAGCAGGCTCACTATCACCCAAAACAAGGGTATATCTACCAAAAGGTGTGTTCTGAAGGACGCCGTGCATAATCACAATAACCAGAAGAAACACGATTACTGCTACCGGCATCAGACCGATGCGCGCTTGGCCCAGGTACAGCAGCGCATGCGGAAGGCCGTATATGACTTGCCCATTGCTGATCAGTAGGGCGGTGCCGCTAGCAACGCTCAGCATTCCCAGCGTTGCAATAAACGATGGCAGGCCCACGATAGCGACAAGAGATCCATTGATGACACCTACGATTAGACCTGTTGCTATACTGGCAGCCGCGCCCATATACCAAGGTAGCCCAAGGTAGCCCACCGCAGCCGCACCCACCACGCCGGATAACGCCAATACTGATCCAACTGAAAGGTCCAGTCCAGCCGACATCATGACAAAAGCTTCTCCTATCGAGACGATTCCCATTATTGACGACTGCAGGAGAATATTAAGTGTATTACTAAGGGTTATGAAGGCCGGAGCTATCAGGGCCATAAAAAAATATAGTAAGATCAGAATTAGAATAGCGCCAGCTAGCTCAGGAGAGGCACGAAGCCTCCAGAAGGAACGCTCGGCTCTTCCCAGTTGGGGTCCGGAACGATGCGGAATGCTCATCAGCTCAACCTCTAAAACCTGTGCCACACCGAAGTTGGGTAGGGGGGCGTGGGGATAAGCTACCTTATCCTGGCCTGGTTATGAGTATATCACAACCATCATAACATCGGCCCATTGTTCCGCGCCCTCACCTAAGCTACTGACTAATAGCCAGCGTAAAGGTCATTGAGCAGCGGGTATTTGGTCGGACCTGCGGCGATGACCTCTTTGGCCACAAGCAGAGTGGGTACGTATTGTTCTAACGCAACACTCTTACCTGCCAATAAATCGTGGGTCAAGGTTATAGCCAGCTTTCCTTCAGAGTAGGGCATTTGTGCAACCGTAGCCGTTTCCTGTCCCTTTTGGATCGCCTTGATGTTGGCTTGGTCGCCGTCGGTACTAACGATCACCACTTGTCCGGTTTTTCCGGCCGCCTCGACGGCTCCTACAGCCCCCAGCCCCATGACATCATTCGCCGCATAGATGGCGGATAAACTGGGGTAGCGCTGCAAAGTATCGGCGGTGATATTGTACGCCTTGGTGCTACTCCAGTTGCCCGGCAGTGATACCACGATTTTCAGATTAGTAGCAACTGATTTTAAGGTGTCCGTGAATCCTGCCGTTCGCTCGATTGAAGAGACGTTGCCCGCCAGACCCTGAATGACAAGAACTTGACCCGTTGTGTTGGAGCGACCAAGTTGCCGAGTGATGAACTCGGCCGCCTTTTTCCCCGCAAGGTAGTTATTTGAGGCAATCTGGAAGGCAACCTTAACTCCTTCTTGTGCAGCAAGGCTGAGGTTGAGGTTCCCGTCCAGATCAACGACTGGTATCCCTTTGTCACTGGCCTGGCGAAGGCACGTCAGCAGGTTCGCCGAGTTTTCGGCTGCCGCAATCAACGCGTCTATATTGTGTGACAAGAGGGTTTCGCAAACGTTCAATTGTTGCAATGGGGCCTGATCCGACGGTGCCGAAACTATAACCAGACGCACTCCAACTTCCTTCGCACCCGCAAGAAGCCCCCGTTCCATCGCGGACCAATATGGATTCGCAAGGGTCTTCAAGACTACCCCATACACCGGCTGGCTCTGCGCAAAGGCGAAAGTACCGCCCACCAGCATACTAACTCCCAGCACTAACAATAACCATGCCTTCTTCCAGAGTTTCATGCTTACCTCCATGGATCTCGGTTGTATTGTGAAGATAGTTAACGCTTCGTGCCTACGCACCCTGCGGCCACCATTCCTGCCAGCCTTCGCCCCATCCCACTTCTGGCAGTGGTTCGGTTCTTTAAGAAGTGTTCATCATGCACCCTCCCTCTTTGTCCTAATTACCTCTAGCGGGCACCACAGACGCTCTTATCACTAAGTTGTGTGGGAAAATCAGGACCCTGCCTGTGATATCCGAGGGTTCACCGTACATCACGATTTGTGCGGCGGCAGAAGCCATGGCCTCAATCGGCTGCGCAACTGCAGTCAAGGGTGGATCGGTTAGATTAGCCCACTCTGGGTCATCGAATGTGATCAATGAGATATCGCCTGGAACTCGGGCTCCCACCACTCTCAAGGCGCGAAGCGTGTAGGAAGCAAGGCGCGACGTGGTAGCGAGAAGCGCCGTAGCTTTCGGTGTTCGGCCGGTACTGAATAGAGAGGCGATTTGTGTTGAGATGGATTTGATCAATTGGCTAGGCTGCGTGGAGTCGTCATATATCTCTAGCTGCTGATCCGCAGCTAGATCATGGCTCTGCAGAGCACGTCTGTAGCCGCGGATTCTCTCCGCCATGTTGGTCAGTCCGTAATTATTGGCAACGATCGCTATTTTGCGATGACCCCTCTCAATCATGTGATTCGTTGCCTCATACGCCGCTTTTTCGTTATCGATGCCAATACTTGTAGCGGGGCTCGAGGTAGGGATACGGTCAATGAAAACCGGTTTTACATGGTGGTTCGTCATGGAGAGGAGCTCGCTGCTATGCTCGTCTCGCGTCGGGGCAATGATAAGCCCTCTTACACGCAGGCCTATTAGTGACCGGACGCGCCTCGCCTCGATGTCCGGATCTTCGTTGGTATCCGCAAGGATTACTTGGAACCCCTGCTTTTGCAAGTCTCGCTCGGCAAACCGTACCAATCCAGAGAAGAACGGGTCCGTGATATCGGGTACCAATATGCCAAACAGCTCGGTCCCATTGTTGCGCAGCCCCCGCGCATTGGCGTTCGGGATGTACGAAAGCTGTCCAATTGCCGCCCAAACAGCTTTTTGCAGCTCAGGGCTTACGTTCCTGTTGCCACTTATCGCGTTAGATACCGTGGCCACCGAAACACCTGCAAGCTTTGCAACATCTACGATCGTCGCCATTTAGCCCCTCTTAAGCTGCTAATTCAAGCTGTAGAACGATTAGCTAAACCTTTTATCGTTATCTTAGTAGCATATCAGCAGAATGTCAAGCACGTATTACAATGAAACCCCGAAGGAGAGCACCACAGGGGGTTATGGGTTTCTCCAAGTCGGCTACTACCGGTCCCCGGCCCAAGGTAGACGGACGCGGAACGCGCCCGGCAATAGCCCGGTGCATGATGAATACCTCGTGGGAACAAGCGCACCAGGTAGGGCCGCGGCCCTACCTGGCCGCCGTCCGTACGGCTATCAGCGCACGAGACGACGCCTCGCGGGAGGCGGCCTTTACGCACCTGGGCCGGATCGCCCTGGAAGTGAGCGACTGGCCGCTGGGAGACCGTCAGGAGTTCGAGATCCGGCTCCGCAGCAGCGGTTCGAGGATTATGCCGAGCGGCATTCGAACGCCTTATTCGCTATCCAGACCCGGCTTGACCCTAGAGGACGGCGGGTACCTGGATCTCGAGCTGAAGACCCCGGCCGGGGGTATCCCGGGCTTCGAAACCTCCGGAGGCTTGTTCCGGTGCTACAGCGGCCTGCCTGGGTTCCGCAGGCCGCATGTTTTCCAGGACACCGTGCATCCGCTGCTGGATAAGCTCGACTACCTGCAGGCCGTGGCGCTCTTTCCGCCCGCGGATGCTCCGGAGCCGCGGCTGAACGACCCGGACCCCATCTCAAACACCATTCCTGGTACAATGAGGTGAAGGTAATGATGGATACCGAAGGAAAGCTCACCAAGCCTGGGATAAACCAACCGAGCCTGTTTACAGCGCCGCGAATCAACTCGGAAGCGGCACGGATATTATCGCCTGTTTTGCTGGCGCTCTGGCTGGGGCTCGACATGGAAAGGATACCGTGCCCAGGTATCTCTAGGAAAAAATTCAAGACCGTGAGTACCTTGTCAAGACAACATCTCGCTTGCACATAATTACTTCGTCCGAAGCTGCCGATCACGCTGCTATTGATATCCCTCTCCAGCAGCGAGACACCTACTTTCGAGTCCTTGCGTGGGAAATCGGGCTTCATGAAATGTTCTGGGATGTCATAGATATTGGTGAGGCCGTCGCGCATCCGACGCTGGGACGAGGGGCAATTAAGGGGAAGAAAGTCCGGGACATAGCCCGAGAAGGACATGCTGCCAAGCTTATTCGGATTAATCTCGATTGCGGCCAGAATTGCATTTTCCACTCGCGTGTGGAAAACAATGAGAAGGTCTCAGAGGGTCTTGGCAAGGATGTGGAAAGGGCACTGGGCGGATGACAAACGACGACCGCAGACTTATTGAGGACTATCTGCCGACTCAAGCGATTAGCGCCGAAGCGCCGCAGGAAGAGGTCCGTCCGTAAGGGACATATCTCGACGCTGCACCTCTGGTGGGCGCGGCGACCGCTAGTGGTGTGTCGAGCGGCGGTCTGGGGAAACAAAGAGAAGGCCCGGCATGTCTATGGGCAAATGATGGCACAAGCCTTTCCAGAGGCAAACAGGGTGCTCAAGCCCGGGAGACAACTGACCGTCGCCTATACTCGCAAGACAACCTCAGGATGGTCTACTCTTGTGGATGCACTTCGCCAGGCCGGATTTACAGTAACTGAAGCTTGGCCTCTTGATACTGAGAGTAAGTCGTGCCTCCGCACTATGGAATCCGCCGCCCTTGCTTCCAGCATCTTTCTCGCCGCCCGCAAGAGAGAGAGAGCGGAGACCGGCTCTTACGAAGAAGTGGTCCAACCTGAACTTGAGCAAATCGTCCGCGAGCGAGCGGATACGCTCTGGAAGGTGAGTATCACGGGGGCGGACCTGGCCGCCAGCGAAGGAATGTTGTTTGATCCCGGGAGGAAATATAGGATGATATACGTTTCAGGAGAAACGATGTGCTGATACGGCAGAAGACAGTCCTTGCGCTCCTATCGCGGGCAAACAAACCGTTGAGCCCAACGGTGTTTGTGAAGCTCGCGTTCCTGCTGCGCCAAGAGACGGGCCTGAAGAACGAGCCGACCTTTTACGACTTCGTTCCGTACAAGTACGGTCCTTTCTCCTTTGCCCTGTATCGGGAACTTACGAATCTGAGACGAGACGGCTATGTAACACCCGATGAGGGACGCGTCGCACTCCACGAGCGGACCATCGGCCTTGCGGAAGAGAAGATTGATGAGTTGCCGGCCGCATTTCATGAAGCGGTGGACGAGGTTGTCAAGCGGTACGGCGGGAATAGCCAAACAATGCTTGTGAAGGACGTGTACACTCGCTACCCCTGGTATGCGGTCAAGAGCGAACTGACCGGCTTGCGGCCGAAATCCTCGGTCCGCGCGAAGAAAGCACGCCCCGCGGTCTACACCGCCGGATATGAAGGGAAGTCAGTCGACGCCTTCTTTGATCATCTTTTGAAGAACGGGATCCGATTGATTATCGATGTGCGGGCGAATCCAGTCTCACGACGGTACGGTTTTTCGAAGAGGCGGTTCAGCGAGATTGCCGGGCATCTTGGCCTGGACTATCGACATATGCCCGCGCTGGGCATACCCAGCAAGTACCGGGTCGATCTTTCCGACTTCGATTCCTACCAGCGCCTCATGAAAAAATACGAACAAGAGATGATCCCAGGACTTGGGGACGAGATTGATGAGGTCAGCAAGTTAATGATGGGAACGCCCGCCGTCCTGGTGTGTGTGGAAAAAGACGTCCGGTGCTGCCATCGGAGCCGGTTGGCGGATGCTGTTTCCCGGAAGACCAGCCTGGAGGTGAAGCACATATGATAGCACCGGGCCGAGGAGAGAAACTCAAGGTCTTGATTACGATCAAGACATACCCCATTCCGTCGAAGAAGTACGACGAACTGGTATGCACCGCAGGCGTGACCGAGACAGGCCAGTTTATTCGTCTGTACCCAATCAACTTCCGAGACCTTCCCTATACACAGCAGTACAAGAAATACCAGTGGATCGAGGTGATCGCTGAGAAGCACCAGGGGCGTGATGTACGCAAGGAAAGCTATTGGCCTGACAGCGACTCGATCAAGATTCTCGGCGAGCCGATTCGCAGCAACCCCGGAAACTGGACAGCACGGGCCAAGTATGCGCTGGCAAGGGAATCCCGCTCAATGGAGGACCTTCATGAGCAGCGGAAGGCGGATCGAACGTCGCTTGGCATCTTCAAGCCCAGGAAAGTGAACGATCTGGTCATCTCCCCTGATGATCCTGAATGGCCGCCGAAGTTCCTCCACGCGTTGCAACAGCAACGACTGTTTGAATATCGCCAGAAGACCCTTGAGCCGCCCCGCAAGGTGCCCTTCAAATTCCATTACTGCTTCGAGTGTGACGACCCGCGTTGCAACGCCAATCATCGAATGATGATCGAAGATTGGGAAGTAGGCGCGCTCTTCTGGAAAATGGTGGATAAGGGATATTCACACGAAGAGGCGTCTCGAAAAGTCCGTGATAAGTTCTTGAATGACCTTTGTGGCCCTGGCAAGGATACCCATTTCTACGTAGGCACTATCCTGGCGCATCCGAAAACCTGGGTGGTAATTGGGGTCTTTCATCCCAAGATCAAGTCCCGAAAGACAAAGCCGGTAGTGGAGCCGACTCTCTTCGATGAGAAGGCAAAAACATGAGTACACATACCCTTCGTCCATAGACAGAACTGGTGAAGCTCCACCCTCGACGTGGAAGCGGCGGCGCTCACTGAGGCGGTGTTCGCTATTGATCTTGATGCTGTTGCCGTGGGAGATTCGAACGCCCCTGTTGTGAACCGCGACCTGGAACATGAGAGGCAGTGGGAAAAGTATGAGGAACTGCGGCAAGTATTAAACGAAGTTCGCGGTGTGCTTATTAAATGCGCCGAGTTATTGGCTCAGGTGGCTGGTGTACCCCCATTAATAGTTGAGCGGAACGACCAAAGTTACAAACATTAGTGACGCGGAAAGCCTAATTCTAGCTCGTCGGCGCTGCGCGCCGACGAGCGCAGCGACGATAGGCGGTCAAAGGGAGGCATACTAAGGTTATGAAGCTAAATAGCTGTCGAGACCGGCTTCAGGCTGCTTTGGCCCCTTCATTAAGCCCCTATGAGGCGCGCAGCGCCGTCGAACCGGCGATCATACGTTCATCGGGAACCGGGCATCGAGCCTGGCTCTCAATGGGCCGCATATCGCCACTACGCGTTAGCTGAATACAAAGGAGGATGGGCCAGATGAAATGGCGAAAATGGTTAGAAAACTGGGACATGACATCCTTAAAGTTTTCTGTGCCATTTCTGGAAATGGAATGGAACCCAGCAGAGCCCGACAAAGATGCCGCATGGGAACTGTATATTGAGCTACTGACAAGAATCACAACTCAACCACTTCCAGAGGGAGACGGGGATGAAAAAACTGCATTACAAAGCGTTCATTCACTTTTTGGATTAACGAGATCAATTATTAGATATCATGGGAGAGATTGTAAGGAGTTTACAAAGATCGCAATTGTGGTGCTCAATCAGATAATCCGTCCTTTTACAGCTAAATGGCACAAAGCATTAGTAGCTGGTGAATTTCGAAGACCAGATGTATGTAAGAACTTTAGAGAAGAACTCAATGGGTTACAGGTAAAGCTCCATATTTATACAAAAATGTTATCTCAAATGGCGGGCGTTGAGGATTTGACGAATCTGGAGAAAGAATAATGCGAATTCCGAGACATAAGGTTTTTATCAGTTACCATCATGCAAAAGACCAGGCTCGTAAAAGAACTCTCATTCGGCTCAATAGAGGCAACGATATTTTTATAGACGTATCAGTAGATACGGGTAATATTGATAAGCATCTTAGTGATCAAGCGATTAGACAGAAAATCCGCGATGAATATTTGAGGGATTCCAGCGTAACTATCGTTCTAGTGGGTACAGAAACAAAAAAGCGTAAACATGTTGACTGGGAGATTTACTCAAGCATGTTTGATGGTAAGGTCAATAAGAGATCTGGTATACTTGTTATAAATTTGCCATCTACAGGCTGTACAAACTTTTATGCTACGCACGGCGAGAAAGAGGAAAATATACTTTACCCTAGTGTTAGCGCATCAGACTGGACAAGGATTACATCTAGAGCTGAGTGCGAGAGACTATATCCATACATGCCATCTAGGATTATAGATAATTTAGAAAGCGGCGCGAAAATATCTGTTGTTAATTGGGACACTATCACTGCTGATACAGAAAAACTAAAACTTTTAATTGATTTAACCTATAAGGATAAGTCAAGTTGTAATTATAACCTTAGCACCCCAATGCGTCGCGCCAACTCGTAGCATAAGATTCAGTTAATAAGACACTCGTTCGGGCGCAGACGAAGCGCAGCGTTGTTTGTGCCGCACGGCTTAGGTATTGGAGGGTATCCTGAGGCAGGAAGCGTAACGATGACACAGACCGGGATCGTTCCCAGCCTAGCGATGATCAAGGCCAACTGGGACCTGGATCGCCGAGATTATCTGGAGACCTTCGTACCAATCCTGGGCGAATGCCTTCGGTCTATGCCTGATGGTGTCGTATCTGTTCCCTATCTCCAATCAACTCTCCGAACGCAATTCTCGCTCGATCTGCCGCAGAATGTCGTAACCACCCTACTTCGGCGGCTCGCGAAGCGACACTTCGTGACCCGATCGCACGGCGTCTATCACAAGGATCAAACGAAACTCACAGATCTTTCCTTTAGTCGGGTCCGCGATGACGTTGTTAGGCAGCACAAGGCGCTAGTCGCCCACCTTATTCAATTCGCCTCTGAGCGGTTTTCGCTTTCGTGGACGCAGGAACACGCAGAAGCTGCCCTTATTGAATACCTTGAGGCCAACGAACTACTGGTTCTGAATGCATTCCTCGCGGACGGGCCTGTTTCGACTGGCTCAGGGCGCGTGACTAAAGAAACGTATGTTGTCGCGGCCCTCGTCGAAGACCTGGACAACTCTCGAGCACCGGAGTTCGCATATCTTGAGACTATCGTCCAGGGCGACATGCTCGCCAAGGCAGTATTCCTGCCGGACCTTGGAGCTGTTGGTCGGCGCTTTCACAAGACCGAGGTCTATTTCGATACATCCTTTCTGATGTATGCGCTCGGCTATGCTGGCGAGCCCCGACAGTACCCGTGCACTGAGCTCCTCACCCTCCTCTACGAATCCGGTGCAGACCTTTGCTGCTTCCGTCACACTGTAGACGAGGCCTGCGGAATCCTGGATGCTTGTGCATCGCGGATGGCGCAAGGTCAACTGCGTACTGCCTACGGACCGAGTATCGAGTACTTCCTTGGCACAGGCTTCAGTGCATCCGACATTGAGCTGTTTCGCGCTCGAATCGACAACAATATTCGTGCGCTGAGGATCCAAATCCGAGACAAGCCCGCCTATGAGGCAGCCTACGTAATCGACGAGGAAGGGATCCAGGAGGAACTCAACCAAGAGATCGGCTACCAGAATCAGCAGGCGCTCTACAAAGACGTAGATTCCATCGCCGCCATCATGCGCCTCCGTCGAGGCAGAGAATTCTCCTCATACGAGATATGCCATGCTGTTTTTGTCACGACGAACTCAGCAATAGTTCGGGTCAGCCGCAAGCATTTCAATGGGGAGTCCAATCCTGGCGCGGTTCCGCCTTGTATTACTGATCACGCGCTTACAACGCTGCTTTGGCTAAAAAAGCCGCTCAGCGCCCCGGATCTCCCTAGACGCCGCCTAATCGCCGACTATTTCGCAGCGCTACAGCCCAACGAGCGATTCTGGAGGCGTTACCTCTCGGAGATCGATAAGCTCGAGAAGACAGGGCAGCTATCCCAGGAAGACTACTTTGCCCTTCGCCATTCCCTTGGGGCGAAGAAAGCCCTCATGGATTTCACTCGAGGAGAGGAAAAAGTGTTTACGCAGGGGACCGTCACCGAGATCCTGGAGTTCGTGCGTGCCGAGATGCGGGAAGGGCTCGAATCAGAGCTGGCAGACGAGCGCGACTTGCGGGCGCGCGCTGAGGAACTCACCGCTGCGGTCGAGGCGCGAGAGCAGAGAACCCTTACGGCAATCGAGTCCCGGGCAAACCGCATCGCGGCGGTGACAGTCACAGTGGTGAAATACGGAGTTCTCGTTCTTCTGGTTGCGGGAGTCGTATCTACGTTCCCGTGGGACCTGCCCAGCCTCTACACGTCCTAATACAAAGTATGTCGTCCCCGCACTCCAGGTGTTGCTCCTTCTCGCAACAGTCGCCAGCCTGATATTCGGTTCTACCGTGGAAGGACTTCTTCGCCGGGTCGAAGTGGGGGTCGCAAGGGCGCTTTCGCGTATGTTCAAGGGGCTTATCTCGAATAACTGATTGAGATTGCTCACCGGACACCTCCCAACAAGGCGATGAAGCTGACCGGCTATGCAACGGATGAGAGCCATAAAGCAAGACGGGCATACGCTGAAGGAGATCCGCCGGATGGTAGTCATCCGGGTACGCGAATACGAACGCCCGACCGTACGAAGTCCTCGTTTTGGCCTGGAAGCGGTAAACGATGTTGAAGGCTTGACGTAACCACGGGCCGGCGCGGTTACAGCAGGATCCGCTCGATCTCGTCCAGCTCGATACGGTCACCGGTGCGGTCGTACAGCTTGGTGGTCCTGGGACCGGCGTGCGCCGCGATGCGCTGGGCATGCTCCAGGGCGCCGCCGTTGCTCAGGTAGACGGTGATGCCGGTGGCGCGGAAACTGTGCGGGCTCAGGGGACTGTGGTCTTACCCCGGCCTGGCGGGCGCGTGCCGTGAGCATGCGCTGTACGTCCCGGGGGGCCATGGCGGTTCCCTTCAGGGTGCGGCGGTCCTTCGCCAGGCTCTGGAACAAGGGGACGGCGGGCCCAGTCAGCCCGGGCGGCCTCTATGTAGGCGTCCAGGTAAGCCTGCAGGCGGTGATGCGCGGGCACCTGGTGCTGCTTGCCGCCCTTCTCCTGCAGCCGTATCCAGGACCTGCGCCCCAGGTGCCGGTAGTCCCGCAGCCGCATGCCGGTCACCGCTCCCACCCGGGCGAAGGTGTAGAGCATGGTCCCCAGCACCGCCAGATCCCGTAAGCCCTTGAGGGTGCCGGTGTCGATGCTGGTGAGCAACTGCCGGGCGTCCGCCGCCTCCAGCACCGGGGTCTTACCCTTCGTGATCACGTAGCGGGGCCCACGCACCGGGGCGGCGGGGCTGTGCGGCAGCGCCCCGCGCCGCGCCAGGTAGTCCAGCAAGGCCCGGATGGCCGCCAGGTGCTGTTTCACGCTGGGGGTGCTGCCGGGGTGGGTCTCTATGTAGGCGGCTACGTGCACCGGGGTCAGCTGGGAGAGCTCCAGGCCGTAGCCTTCCATCCAGTTCAGGAACCGGGTCACCGCCCGGGCGTAGGCCGTATCCGGGACCGGGCCACCTTTTTGGCGCTCCTTCCGGCCGGCCAGAGCCCGGTAGAGC
>VAOZ01041337.1_pt1 | contig 15298 bp, 16 predicted proteins | sample 3394041 | NCBI WGS metagenome assembly VAOZ01 (sample SAMN08290431, study PRJNA428436) | hydrothermal vent metagenome | isolation source: Deep-sea hydrothermal vent chimney | place: Indian Ocean: Southwest Indian Ridge
ATGGAATGAGATGCATGGTGGTTCCATGGATCGAAATTCCAACTCGGAAATGGGCCAAAGTGGGGAAGCCGATCACCGCTCACGAGTTTTGCAATCGGCTCTCATTTAACAGCTTTTTCCATAACGCTGGAAACAGCATTGGCGATACCCCTCATGTCGCCCTCGATCAAACCCGGATGCACCGGGAAACACATGAATGTCTCGCCCAACAGGCGGGCAACGGGCAACGGCTGATCCGGCGACAGTCCCGCCCGCACAAATGCCTGTTCGCGGTAAATTTCACAGCAGCTCCCGTACGAATGCGGGACGCTCGACCGATTGATCTCCCTGACAATCCGGTCTCTATCCCATGCGGGCTTGAGTCTCGAAGAATCAACGAAGACATACGCACGGTAGAATGCCGGATTGATATGCGGCGGAATTGTGGGGATGGTCAACCCCGGCACATGACGTAAAGCGCCAAACAGTGCTAAAGCATTGGTCCGGCGTTGCTCCAGCCAAAGTGGTAACTTCTTTAACTGAATACGACCGATGGCCGCCTGCATTTCCGTCATGCGCCAGTTGGTGCCGAATGACTGATGCAGCCAGCGGAACCCCGATTCTGAATGCGGCTTGTGAACAAGGTCATAATCCTTGCCATGATCTTTCAGGGACCAGGCTCTCTTCTGAGTCTTCTCGCTATGGGTCACCAGCATACCACCCTCGCCGCCCGTGGACATAATCTTGTCCTGACAGAAGGAAAAGGCCGCGGCATCGCCAAAAGAACCCACCTTTTTACCATTATACTCCGCGCCATGCGCCTGGGCACAATCCTCAATGACCTTCAGCCCATGCTCCTCCGCATACGCCATCACGGCATCCATGTCACACGGCCAGCCACCAAGGTGAACCGCTATGATCGCTTTTGTCCGAAGCGTTCGCACCTGTTCAATGGCCTCAACGGTGATATTTCCACTGCGCGCATCCACATCGGCCACCACCGGTCTGGCCCCACGCATCGCTACGCAACTGGCTGATGCGATAAAGGTTCTGGCCGGCACCACCACCTCGTCCCCCGAGCCAATGTTCAGCGCATGCAGTGCAGCTTCCAGCGCTACCGTGCCATTGGCCAGCGCAATGCCGTACCGGCAACCGGTAAATTTGGCAAACTCCTGTTCAAAGGCGCTGCCTTCACCGCCCGTCCAATAATTGACTTTACCGGAACGAAGCACCCCGACCACGGCGTCAATCTCGTCCTGATCGTAGTGCGGCCAGGAGGGGAAAAGGGCATTCTTCATTCCGCGTCCTTCAGCCGCATGGCAGGCACACCCACCACGGTTACACCATCTTCAATATCATGGATGACCACGGCGCCGGCACCCACGGTTACGTCTGCACCAATCCGCACATGCTGAATCACACTGGCGCCAATGCCAATCCAGCTTGCATGGCCGATATGCACCTCACCGGCCAGATGTGCACCGGGACAGATATGTACGCCATCGCCAATCACGCAATCATGGTCCACCGTCGCGCTGGTATTGATGATAGCGCCCCGACCGATATGTGCATCGGCATTCACTGCGACCTGCGCAAACACCACGCATCCCTCTCCCAGGCAGGCGGACGGGCTCACCCATGCCGTTGGGTGAATGAGGGACGGCAGACGGAACTTCCTGTTTGACAACTGTTCGAGTAATTTCAGCCGTATATCCGCATCGCCCACGGCCACCACGGCATCCGCATATTCCGGCTGTAATGCTTCCGTATCAGCAAAAGGTCCGGAAACAGGCCAGCGCAATGAATCGGCCAGTGCTTTGAATCTGTCATCAAGGAATGCAATCTTCTCCCATGCATCCATAGCCTCGGCGGTCTCCGCCGCCACTTTCCCATGCCCGCCGGCGCCAATAATTAACAGACCGCTCATGTCGACGTTCCTCCGAATTTCTCCATCGTCACATGCCCGTCCTGACTGATCCCTTCACTACGCAACACCTTGATCAACGTCATCCACATAATCTTCATGTCCAGCCGGAAAGACTGATGATCCACATACCAGACGTCATATTCAAATTTCTCCTCCCAGGTGATGGCATTGCGTCCGTTGACCTGTGCCCAGCCGGTGATGCCGGGCTTTGCCTCATGGCGTCTGGCCTGCTCGGGAGAATACAGGGGAAGATACTCCATGAGTAGCGGTCGTGGACCCACCATGCTCAAATCTCCCTTCAGTACGTTAAATAGTTGAGGTACTTCATCAAGACTGAACCGACGCATCCAGCGGCCCGTCGGCGTCAATCGCTCCATATCAGACAACAGTTCGCTTTTTTCATTCATTGCATCGCTCATCGTGCGGAATTTGTAGATATAAAATGGTTTGCCGTACAGTCCCGGGCGCTGCTGCCGGAACAGCACTGGATAACCCGTACGCCAGCGAATCAATAAAGCGATTAAAGCAATGAGCGGCAGAAGGAGGAGCAACAGCGTCAGCGCCATGAACAAATCAAAAAAACGTTTCACAGCAACTCATCGTAATAATCCAGCCACGCCTGCGTCACCTGCTCGCTGGAAAAATCACGGATAGCTCTTGTACGGGCGCGCATTCCCATGTGTTTCCGGAATTCTGCGTTACCTGCCAGCTTACGCATGCAATCGGTCAATACAGATACATCACCGGCTTCATGCAGAAGGCCATTGTTCCCTTCGGTGATGGTATCCGTAATCCCGTAAATGCTCGAACCAATCGATGGAATACCAACGGCAGCCGCTTCCATCACAACATCGCCAAAACTCTCCCGATAACTGGGAAGACAAAAAATGTCGGATGCGGCCATATAATTTTCCGGATGTTCCGTAAAACCCGTCAAATGAATATACGCCTGATTCTCATTACAAATTTCCCTGATTCGACGACCTATATCCTGTTCCTCTTCGGGACCAACCATCAATAAATGGACATTGTGCATTTCGCCGCATAAGGCGTTAAATGCCCTGGCCAGGTCCAATACGCCCTTGTCGCGGTTGAGCCGTCCGACAAACAAGAAGACAACGTCATCCTGCCTGATGGCATACCGGTCACGAACTTCCCTTCTGGCTGCGGGGTTCGGGTGGAAACGCGATAGATCTACGCCACACATGGAGCCTTTGTCCAGCACGCTTATGCTGCCCGAACTCACAATCCCCTGCGAAACGAGAAAATCACGTTGTGAGGGACTGTCCGACAGCAGATGCGTAGCTGCAAACACCATCAAGCGATCCATCGCCTTCAAAAAAGTGCGAACCGCTCCCGTACGCGTTGCCCATACCTGGCCCGTGAAGATATGGCTGCGCAGGGGGATACCCGTTATCCATCCGGCCAGCATGGCCAACAGGCCCGCCTTGGGCATCAGGGATTGCACCAGATCAAAACGTTCCCGGCGAAACAGGTGAATCAGGGAGAATAGCGCCGTTATATCTCTCCACGGATGAATTTTCCGTTCAATCCGAAACGGAACAACTTTGGCATTGATCCCGCGATCCGCCAGGAAATCAGGATGATTCGTGTTCACTAACACAGTTACATCATAGTGATGCACTAACTCTCGCAATTGCGCCAATAGGAAGCAGAGCACCGCACTTTCCACTGTTACGACAAGGCATATTTTCTTGCGCTTTAGTGGCATTTTTTCCCGCCGGGCCTTGATTTACAACGGATTAGTGCGTAGCCGTGCATGCGATTGACATAAATTGGCTCCCTAACCTGCATTATTCATGAATAATGCAGGCTAGATATAGATTTGCCATCTTCCCTCAATTCAAACATCTCCTTTATCTTTTCAGGAATGCAATCATGCACAATACGGTTATATACGAGCCTCTTGCAAAAGGCTCATACATCACGCCTTTCCACCCACAACGCAGTCTACTGAATCAGGCCGTATTCTCCATACGATACAATAAATCCCTGAATGTGCCAGGATCTGATAAAGCCCATATCCGAATCCATCAAGTGCTTGCACATACATAGCGCAAGCTCTTGATTCATCTTGATTGGCCACAATACAAACCACCGCCAGAGTCTTGTCGCGCTGATCCGGCGTGTGCTCAATCAAACGCACAATAACGCTGGCATGCTTCCGGGACAAAATTTCCGTTGATGTCCATGTTATTTATAGTTAGGGTTCAAATATCATGGATAAAAAACGAATTCTTCAGGATAAGGTTGTCAAGCTGTTAGAGATGTTCCCGGTGGTTGCTATTGTTGGTCCACGTCAATGCGGAAAATCAACATTTGTTAAAAACCTCCGGCCGGACTGGAAGTATTATGATCTGGAAAGTCCCGATGATTACCAGTTGATCACCCATGATCCCGTTGCATTCTTTTCCATCAACCGTTCCCACATCATTATTGATGAGGCGCAGCAATATCCCGAAATATTTAAAACGCTCAGGGGCGTTATTGATGCCGACAGGAAAAATAAAGGGCGTTTTATCATCACGGGCTCCAGCTCTCCAACCATTATAAAAGGAATTACCGAAAGTCTGGCGGGCAGGATTGCAACCGTTGAAATGGGTGCCTTCAAGCAATGTGAATATTATGATAAAAATCTCTCTGAATTTTACTCGATCATCGGATGTGTTGGAGGGATCCATGATCTGATACATCTCCAACCGTCCATAAACCTTGAACAATCCATGGCCGTTTGGGCCAAGGGAGGCTTTCCGGAACCCCTCATAGAGAGTGTGAAAAATGAGGAATTTTATAGGCAATGGATGGAAAATTTTATTGCAAATTATGTCAATAGAGACATCAGACACCTGTTTCCACGCCTTGATATTCACAAATTCAGGCGATTTCTTACACTACTGGCTCAATTTTCCGGTCATCAACTGAACATGAGTACTATGGCGAGGGCATTGGAAACAAGCGTCCCAACGGTCAAAGAGTATCTGGACATCATTCACCAGACATTCCTGTGGCGAAATTTGGATGCCTTTACAAAAAATCCAGTCAAGAAAGCACAGAAATCAAAAAAAGGATTTTTCAGAGATCAGGGTATTCTGCATCATTTACTCAGAGTCGCAGACCTGGACAGCTTACTTCTCCATCCTGTTGCAGGTTTCTCCTTCGAAAGCTTTGTGATCGAAGAAATTATCCGTGGCTTTCAGGCGACCATGGCATCACAGATTGAATTCGCCTACTACAGGACGGTGGATAAATCGGAAATCGATCTGATCATGGAAGGAAACTTTGGCATGATCCCGGTGGAAATCAAACTTGGATCCACCGTAAAACCACAACAGCTTCGCGCCCTGAACAATTTTATTACTGATATGGGCGTAGAATATGGAATTCTCATCAACAGAGGAAAAAGAATTGAACACATTACCGAAAAAATCATTCAGATTCCGGTCAATTATGTTTAACCTGGATCCTGCAAGTGTTTGTACGTACAGAGTGTAAGGGATTGGTTTATATGGCATATTGAAAAAATACGTAGTCACCTTATTGGTGATGAGCGTTTTTTCGATATGCTAGCCCTGCCCTTTACCCACAAATCGTGACATTATAAACCTTTGCGATCTTTGCGGCTCTGCGAGAAACCTGATTTTCAATCCTTTATCTCGCCAAGAAAAGCTGGCCTTTTTCAGTTTTGCCTGTGCCGCAAGCATCCGGTAGCCTGGGAAAAGAAGTTGGAAGTGCGTGCGGCCAACTGCTTTTCCAGGATTGTCTGACTATAAATCCGTGTATCGCAATATGGTCTTGACTATTATACGACACTATAGATAATAGACAAGAATGAAACCAGTCATCCGCCTCTATGATTCACTGCTGCTTGAGCATCTGGCAAATAACCGTCAAATGATTTTCGTCAGTGGCCCGAGGCAGGTTGGGAAAACGACCACCTGCCGGAATCATGCAAACGTCTATCTGAACTGGGATAACATTGATGATCGGGAACTGATTCTGACCGGCCCGGCGAAACTGATCCATCATCTCGGTCTGAACCAACTGTCCAATACCATGCCAACGGTGCTGTTTGACGAGCTACACAAGTACCCCCGCTGGAAGCAGTTTTTGAAAGGATTTTTCGATACCTATGCCGATCAACTTCGAATCGCCGTGACCGGTAGCAGCCGCATGGACATGTATCGTCGCGGAGGTGACAGTTTGATGGGCCGCTACTTCCTCTATCGAATGCACCCTTTCTCCATCGCCGAGACCCTGACGCGGGAAATTCCGAATGCAAAGTGGCCCATTCGCCAACCGGAGAAAATCAAGGCGGACGACTTCGATGCGCTTTGGCAACATGGCGGCTATCCGGAACCGTTCCTCAAACGTAACCCGCGCTTTAGCCGACGCTGGCAATCGCTCCGCCTTGAGCAACTGGTCAGGGAAGACATCCGTGATTTGACTCACATCCAGCAGATTGGCCAACTGGAACTACTGGTCAAACTGTTGGCGGGCCGCTCGGCACATCAGTTGATTTACGGGAGTCTTGCCAGGGAAGTACGGGTCTCCGTGGATACGGTTCGCCGCTGGATTGACACCCTGTGCAACCTTCATCTTGGCTTTCTGGTCAGGCCGTGGTTCAAAAACATCTCCCGTTCCCTGCGTAAAGAACCCAAGTGGTTTCTAAGGGACTGGGCAGCTATTGTGGATACGGGTGACAGAGCGGAAACCTTTGTCGCATGTCATCTCCTCAAGGCCGTGGATGGCTGGAACGACATGGGTCTGGGCAAATATGAACTTGGCTATCTACGCGACAAGCAAAAACGTGAAGTGGATTTCGTAGTCATACGCGACGGAACACCATGGTTCCTCGTCGAAGTAAAGTATCATCAGGAATCAATGAGTCCGGCGCTCAAGTATTATCAGGATCAACTCGATGCGCCTTTTGCTTTCCAGGTGATCCTTGATGCAGATTATATTGATGCCGACTGTTTTGCCAGGCCTCGCGGCCCGCTTGTTGTTCCAGCCAGAACACTGTTATCGCAGTTGCTGTAACGCATTCTGTATGGGGCACGGGCATCCATGCCGCCGTATCTGGCTCACCACGTGTAAAATATCGCGCTGCTCATCACGTGTTCCCGGCAAAGCTTCGGCACGGGAATTCCCGACTCCGCTTGCTTCAATATCCCTATGATCTGACTGTCACTGAATCTCGACTTCTTCATCGTAGAATCTCCTCCAATTCATAATGAGAAAATTCTACTTCTGAATACAATTACTTTCTGGGGGATTACCATATCAGTTGGATTTCGGTGAAAGAATGCGTCTGATCATCACAATCGTTATCCTTCTCAGATATTTCAGCCACGAAAAAACCCTTACACTACGATACACAACACTGTTGATTTTTCGATCCTTATAGAGCCTTTTAAAATTATCCTGCACGCCTTTTTCCATCGCCCATAAATCCGCGCTCAAACCAGCTTCGCCAAAGGGAGCTTTATGCAAGGTTGCTAGAGGCATATCCAGCCGAGCCACTTGATAGCCACCACACACAGCCTGAAGCCACAGATAATAATCCTCGGCATGTCGTTTTTCTTCTTCGAAGCGTAACGGAAGCGAACGTTTCAGCATCACCGAGGGCGTTGAAAAAGCGTTGCGCATCAATAGACCCGATTTTGTAATCATCGTATAACTCACTTTGGAGTTAATATCATATTTATCATGTTTGCCTCCGCGAGAAATCCCCTCCCATTCGCACAAATGGCCACACAAGGCAATATCAGGCATGGCCTGCATCCAGTTATATTGAATCTCAAGCTTTTCTGGATGCCATGAATCGTCCGCATCAAGAAATGCGATATAGGGCTGTACCGACGCCTCCCAGCCAGCGTTCCGTGCGGCGGAGGGACCTCCGTTGACCCGGAGAGAAATCACTTCAATTTTCAATTTATTAGTATACTTTTGCTGAAGATCGTAAAGCTTTTTTAGCGTTGCGCCCTCATCAGCGCTTGCATCATCCACAAGAAACAGTTCTTGCGGCAGCATAGTCTGTACCATCATAGAATCTACTGCACGATCAATAGTATCAGTGCAGCGAGAGCAGGGTACCACTACACTCACAGGTATATTATCCATATGGTTCTAAAATGGAGGGCTGAAGGCGCATGGGATGACCCTCATTATGATCAAGAAAACCATCTTTTGTCAGCATAAATGCAAAAAGTAATTGGCCGCCCTGAGAAAATAATCCGGGATAATGTAGCGATCCTATAAAGAGGATAAACATCGGAAGTTTAAAAAGTTTTAATATGGATCCCCTAGAGAGGAGTATCATAGAGAGAAAAAACACAACTATACCCAAAATGCCTGATTCTGTCATAAAGGTTAACCACCCGAAATCCGAAGAAGTTGACGGAGTATAGGCAATCATCTCATGACCGAAGAAAAGCAATAATGGGCTGTGGTAATTATGGGTAATCGCGTTAACAACCTCCGCTACTTTTATTGTTAGAATTTGTCCACAGTACTCAATTGACAGCCTTTGGAAACCGTAGATATCACCCAGCACCAAAAGGGCGCAAGATAATTCTACCAACTTAGCTGCGAATATATTTCCGCCTTGGTTGCAAATACGGACAACCATAACAATAAGATATAAAAATATTCCTGTTCCGGACGATAAGAGACAAATCGATATAAATAAAAAAAAGGCATCTTTTCTTGAAAGATGCCCAGGGTGGACAACATCAATTACCAAATAAAGAACAATCAATACCGTTGATGACATGCTTGTGTTACCAGCAAACGACAGAGGCCTCTGATACCACCCCAATAGATGAGTGTATTCTCCAGTCGATCCAGATGGAGACAGGTGAAAATTTGGCATCCATGACGGATCAATAAATGTATTAATAAGAACCGCTTCAAGAACAATCGAATAACATATGAACCGGAATAATTTTACATCAAGAACCCTGTCAATCTTATATAATACCAGAAAAAGATAATAGATTAGAAATCCGAAAAAAAACCTGAAATCTTTTAGAAAAACCAACACATTACTTGCTAATAAACAGCCACTGATAAAATAGCCTGTTATAACAAACAAAACAAGACCCTGCTTCCATTCGAGGCGTAAATGATGGACTGCCAAAAGGCTCAAAAAAAGTGCAAGTAACAATGACGGTATCGAAGTGGTGATATAGCTAGCAAAGATCGCCGTATAAACGCACAGTGCTGTTAGCAGCATCATCACTTTATGCTCCGATAGCCCATAAACTTCATAGGCCAGATTCATGTTGGCGCAGACACCATGATAATGCACACATTCGGCAACACGCTGGAAAAAATCATCCGTACACACCGGACATGGAAAGACGACGCCACGACCAGCAGATTTTTTTTACCCTCCCGCCAGGCAACAACACCAGCATAATACTCACGCATACGAACAGCTCCGGTATGTAGGGAACCTCTGAATAACTCATTCATGGTCGCACCAATGTCATTTCGGGATGGCATGCAAGGCGCAAGGCATGGCCATTCCATGCCTAAGCTGAGCAACGCCGTCAGGCCAGGCCGCCCTAAACGGCATTGTCCCGTAAGGGTTGCGCCCCGATTGCGCGGTCGCAACGTCAGCCAGCTTGGCATCGTAGCTATGGCTACGACCTGCGCTGGCTTCCTTGTGATCATCGCAACCGGGACTGCAACGCGACCCATGAATGAGTTGCTCAGAGGTTCCTTAGCATCGCAGGCAGGAAGTTTGTGCTTAGCCACCACTTCTTCCTACCTGAAAATGCCTTTCCTGCCATACCTGAAAAGCCCGTTGTTTCCAAACAAACCAGTCCCAATCGCCGTTGATTTTTTGCTTAATAATGCGTAAGCCATCCACACTCAGTACAGGCAAGCGCGGCAACATCAGGGGGTCTATATTGGCATCATTCGTCGAAATAAAGCTGGTCCAGCCAAAACGGTAGCCTGCTTCTTCGGCCATATCGCGCACGCGACGGTTCACGTCACCGTGTGGATAGGAAATCCATATAACCTCCTGCCCCAGCGCATCCTCCAGATAGTGCTTGCTGGAAGTCAACTCCTCACGCAAGCGGATATCGTTGCATCTGGTCAACGGAACGTGCGTTGCCCCATGACTGCCAATAACAACATCATACTCTGAAATCAAACGCCTGATATCCGTTGCGCTTAGAAATAACCGATCTCTCCTGCGCACCGCATCGGCAATCACAAACACGCTGAAAGGAAGCTGATACCGTTGCAGGATGGGCGCTGCCACATACAGATTATCCCGATAGCCATCATCAAATGTAATGCCAATACTGACGCCTTGCTGGCTGTTCAGATTCTTCTCTTCCGTTGCCACCGCAGGGTATGTCCGGGATAACCACTGTGCCTGCTGTTCAAACTGATCGGCAGTAATACTATAGAGCTTCTTATCATCGTCAGGAACATCAGAACCAATTGCATGATACATCAACCAGCGAGTACCCGAAGGCGAACTCAACAGCAAGCGGCGTAGCGACCATACCCTTGAAAAACCATCATACAGCGGATAGAAATTCAAGCACCTCCCCCCTTTAATTTAAGGGCAATATTAAGGCCCCATCTCAACCATTCGGAAGGCGCCACTTCCCACTCGCCAAGATGCTCAATGATCTCGCCCCCAAAACCACGTTTGAAATGATCCACGCCCGCGGCAGCCGATGAAGCGGGATTAATACCGCCGAAATCAAAAGCAGTGATGCCCCTGTCAGCCAAACGCGACATCAGCTCCGCCATCATCGCGTAGGCAGCGGATATAGCTCTTCCTTCCTGCCCTGTTGCCGCAGACATATAAAATGATTTTTTTCCAAAATTCAAGGTTAGACATGCACTGACATGTTGCCCCTCTTTACGGCCTGTGAGAATAGACACGCCCTCGCCAAGCGCTTCCACCATTCTCCTTGTATCATCAGCAGACGTAGCCAGTGCGGCCAATTGTTTTCTGTCGCACATTTCCTGGTGAATGTCATTGAGTGCGCGAATGTCTGTATCACCACGGCCTTCCGTCCATATCAAACCTTCCCGTTCGGACTTTTTGACATAATAGCGATGCTTGGAAGTCATCTGGCGCAAAAAGGACTCTCTGGCCACAGGGGTCATCTGAATGGTATAGCCACTGAGTAATTTAAATACCGGACGTTTACATACCTGTGCAAACAACGCAGAAAGCTCTGAATCATGGGCGCGATGCTGGTGCATACGGATAAGACTACGCGCATAATCGGATTGTAATGTCGCCATCAGCGTTGCAAGCATGTTGGGCAATTTTCGTCTGCTCGATCCTGGAAACTCCAGCGCGGGCCCACCCGGAATCCAGAGCATACTGAACCCTAAGGGTATTGCTTTACGCAATACCTGAGCCATCGCAATCACCCGCTTATTCTTGTCAAACGCGGCATAACGACATGGAATCCAACCTTGAAATGATTTATATTCTCCCCAGTCATGCGATTGAAAAATCGTATAATCTTTCGAAGTTAATAAGTACTGATCCCAATCATCAGAGGAACCTTCAAATCGATTCCACATCACCATAAAAACTGCACCACCCTTATTTTCTTGTACCATTCCGGCGCATCTGCTTCGACTTCGGCAGGCAGATTGGGCCATGAAAAGCACGACAACCCTTTCTTTTTCAAGCGCTTGTGAATTTCAGGCATATCCTTCTCTTCCGCAAAAAATGGATAGCCATAGGGAACCACATATTCTTCCAGCCTGCCAAACACCGGGGAACATGGGCAGCCATGCAGATATTCCTCCAGCCAAATATACAACTCCCTTCGCCGCTCAATTTCCTGTGGAACATCGGTCTTACTGATGTCCCTGTTAAACGCTGCGTAAGGCGCCGCCACAGTAAACTGACCGAGTGGATCCGATGCATAGGAAGGTTCCATGCCTTGCACGGGCAACAACCGGTCTCGTGCAAAACGTCCGATGCCAATGATGGCTTGCATGCAAACCGGGCCGCAAGCGGAGCTAAGCCCACGCATAAGCTGCTTTATTCTCCAGCGCCAGGAAACAGGTGTATTATCAAAAGGCAATTGAGGCACCGGAGCTATATCCAGCTTCGCGTTATTCACAACCAGAGCTGCACCATTCAGAAGCGGAAGCGTTTTTCTCAAACTAAAGAGTCCAATATCACCACGAGCGCCCAACAACGCTCCTCTGGCATCGCGACTGAACAGCCCATGCGCATTGTCCTCAATCAGCACTGCATCATATTTCCGACAATATTCATGGAATGGCGTAAGATTCTGTGGAAACCCGAAATAATTGACGGCGATGATCGCTTTGGCAGGCGTCATACCCTGATAATCAAGCACCGGCTTCAAGGCCTTATCAACGGGATAGTAAAGAGGTTCCACGCCAAGGTTTATTATGGCAGGAATGATATCCGCGCAGATCAGCTCTGGCAGCAAAACAACATCGCCTTTACAAACACCGATGGATTGCAGGGCTGTATGAAGCGCCTGACGAGCAAGGCTGAAATATATGACAGGGCGCTCGCCCAGTATGTCGTCAAGACTCCATCCACTCATGGTATTTGGCGGTTGGTAAATTTGGGCAATTCTTTTCAAAATAGCTTCACTCATACCGGACAAGCCAAAGAATCAGGGTGCAACTTTCTGTGTCAGTCTGTAATACAGCGGAAGCAATAAACCTGCCGGCAAATAGGAAGCCAGATATAAGGCCTTCCCTTTCAGACTTATCCCCTGCATCCGCGTCAATTCGCGTCTTGCATCCCTTCCAGACCCGTCCTTCCAAGAGGCAACAGCTTTTCGGAATGTGATTTGCTTCCTCAAATCAACAATCTCTTCCTGATATCGATTGTCAAACCCGGGGAAAACGCCACTTAATTTATCCAGAAATAACTCCATTTCCTGCCCCAGAAGCTCGCCTTTTCTCCAGGTGACGCTCTCCGAGTGCACCCGCCATTTAGCCAGCACTTCATTGATCATGGCCAATTTCCAGCGGCAGGCGATCCGCGTGAACACATCCATTTCCTCAATCATATTGAACCTGGGGTCAAACCATCCTCCTGGAAGACCATCAAGAGCAGTTCGCCTGATCACAACCGTCTCCAGACTCAAAAAGTATCCGGTTAGCATATGGGGAAAACACATGCCGGACTCCGGTTGTGCAAAACTGTAGACCCTCCTGCTTTTGCCACGGGCATTGAAAAACAGTGAATCGCTGTACACCAGCCCAACCTTATGATCTGCGAATAGTGGTATCTGTTTCTCCAGTTTTCCCGGCAGCCATAGGTCATCGCAATCCAGAAAAGCAATGAATTCCCCTCTCCCCTGTTCCAACGCTTTGTTCCGTGCAGCACCGAGCGGGATGGTCTCCTTACCCCTGAAATAGCGCAACCGTTCATCATACGATTTGGCGATTTGGGCGCTTTTATCCGTCGAGGCGTTGTCCCAGAAAACAATCTCCCAGTCAGAATAAGTTTGGATATAAACGGAATCAATGGCTTCCTTCAGATATTTTTCTCCATTGAGACAATTCATGATTATAGACACCAGGGGGCGGCAATCTTTCATCCGGTCATTTCCAATCAAATTTTACATGACTCGGCAGACAATTCGCCCGCTCTGATTCGTTTTGAGAATGCGGCAGATCAGAGCAGTTGGCAATCAGCGCAGGTCCATCACTGATCCCTCGAAAGCCATACCAAACCATGGGAGGAATACGAATAAGCCGATAGCGATCCGGCAAACCCAACTCAAACACTTCAAGGATACCATCATCTTTTGAAGCATCCCTATCATCAAAAAGGACCAACCGTATCCGCCCGACCGGTACGGCAAAATGCTGGGTCATCTTCCGATGGCGCTTCCATGCCTTGACAGAGCCGGGGTTGACCTTTGAAAAATAGATCTCACCAAACGCATCAAACCACGCCGCATCACTGCGCAGCATGTGCATGACGGCCCCGCGTTCATCCTCAATCGTGCGTAACGGATAAACCCCGACACCTGAGATACGACTTTGTTCGCTGCTTACTTCGCCCATAATAGTTCCTGATCGGAAGCAAGTTGTATGTAAACATGAATTTGTTTCATCGTCAGGGCGTACATATCCGCGTTGCCGGTCGCAAAACGCCGGTAGCAGTCGCTTGTAAGGCGAACGGTTGTCTTGATGTCCAGCACGGCATGCCAGCCCAGATAATCCAGCGCCTTGTCGCAGCACAGCTTCAAAAGCCCCGCCTCGGTCATGCTGGAATCATCCCTGTTGACACGCCATTTGGCCCCGGGCCACCGTTCGCCTAGGGCGCCAACCAGATCTTCCACTGTGCAGTTCAGCTTCGCGTTCGGCCCGAAGTTGAAGGATTCACCGGCCACCCTATCGTCCCCCTGCCAAAGCTGCGCTGCCAGCCAAAGATATCCGCTCAACGGCTCCAGCACATGCTGCCATGGCCGGGTGGCCTCAGGCTTGCGCAGCACCACCTCATCTCCGCTCATCCATGCACGCGCACAGTCCGGCACAATCCGATCCTTCGCCCAATCCCCCCCGCCAATGACATTGCCGGCCCTTGCAGTTGCAAGGCGCGGGGCGCCGGTCTTGTTGAAAAAGGAGTGGCAATAAGAATGCACAATCAGTTCCGCACAGGCCTTTGATCCACTGTATGGGTCATCACCGCCAAGGGTATCCGTTTCCCGATAACCCCATGTCCATTCCTGATTCCGGTAGCACTTGTCACTGGTGACAATCACACCGGCCCGGATAAAATCATGTTGGCGAATACATTCGAGCACGTTCATGGTACCGATCGCATTTGTCATGAAGGTGTTGACGGGATTCAAGTATGATTCCCGCACCAGGGGCTGGGCCGCAAGATGAAACACGATCTCCGGCTGGAACTCTTCCACGGCGGCAGCCAATCCATCATAGCACCTCACATCTCCCCGGTAGTCCTTCATTTTTCTGGTGAGATCCAGCGCAGTGAAATTGGAGGGAGTTGTGGGAACATCAATGGAGAAGCCTGCGACCTCAGCCCCCAAATCGAGCAGCCAGGCAGACAACCATGAGCCCTTGAACCCGGTATGCCCGGTGACGAGAACGCGCTTTCTGCGGTAAAGACCCTGGAAAGGCTGATGGTCAGAGTTTACTGGCATGTTGATCTCCTTTCATTTTTCTCTCGCCAAGACGCAAAGATCGCCAAGTATAATCGACATATGATTATGTTTTCCCTTTGCATCCTCTGCGCCTCTGCGAGATTAACGATTTTCAAGACCTTCCTCTCGCTAAGACGCAAAGATCGCCAAGTATAATCGACATATGATTATGTTTTCCCTTTGCGTCCTCTGCGCCTCTGCGAGATTA
>VAOZ01113387.1_pt1 | contig 15188 bp, 17 predicted proteins | sample 3394041 | NCBI WGS metagenome assembly VAOZ01 (sample SAMN08290431, study PRJNA428436) | hydrothermal vent metagenome | isolation source: Deep-sea hydrothermal vent chimney | place: Indian Ocean: Southwest Indian Ridge
AAATAATCAGATATTTGCAGCCAATTTTGTTAAATCATTATTTATTTAAAAATTAGACTGTTATGCCAGTTAAAATGAGATTGCAACGGTATGGAAAAAAGGGAAGTCCTTATTTCCATATTGTGATTGCGGATGGTCGTGCACCACGTGACGGAAAGTATATTGAGAAAATCGGGTCGTACAACCCGACCAGAAATCCTGCTGAAATCAACATTGATTTTGACGTTGCCCTGAATTGGCTGCGAAAAGGTGCCCAGCCTACGGATACCGTGCGGGCTATTCTTTCGTATAAAGGCGTTTTGTATAAACATCACCTGATGAAAGGGGTGCAAAAAGGTGCTTTTGATGAGGCTCAGGCTGAGGTGAAATTCCAGGCCTGGCAGAAAGAAAAAGAGGCTAAAATTGCTGCCAAAGTGAGTGGTTTGGAAGAAAAAACGCGTACGGAGAAGAAAGCGCATTTTGAAGCCGAAACCAAAATTCGCGAAGCACGTCAAGCCGAGTTAGACAAAAGAAAAGCCGTAATATTGGAAGCTGAAGCTGCTGCTGCAACCTCTGCCAAAAAAGCTTCCGATGAAATCGCAGCTGCTGCTGCCGGGAAAAAAGCGGAAGAAGCTCCTGAAGCTGAAGAAAAGAAAGAAGAAATTCCCGTAGTTGAAGAAAAGAAAGAGGAAACTCCTGCGGTTGAAGAAAAGAAAGAAGAGGCTCCTGCAGCTGAAGAGAAAAAGGAAGAAACCAAAGCTGAGGAGAAAAAATAATCAGCTAATCTTTAGAATTAAAAAGTCCGGTGTAAGCCGGACTTTTTTTATGCACGGTTTTCGCTATTTTTACCCGATAAATTAAAGACCTTACCGGTGACAAAAGATATGGATGCTTTTCAGGATTATTTTTACCTTGGACTAATTACCAAAACCCACGGCTACTATGGTAAAGTGGTGGCTTTTATCGATGCAGATGCCCCCGCTTCTTACGAAAATGTCGCCATGGTATTTTTGAATATTCACGGTGCGCCGGTGCCCTATTTTATTGAGGAGCGTTCGCTGAAAAATAACAAGCTTATCATTAAGTTTCAGGATGTTACGACAGAAGAGGAGGCTGCTGAGCTGGTGAAGAAAGAGATATACCTGCCCCTTTCGGCACTGCCGGAGCTTTCGGGGAACAGGTTTTATTACCACGAGGTGAAAGGATATATGGTGACGGACGAAACTTTTGGTGCTGTGGGAGCGATTGAAGAGGTTCTGGATTATCCTGCCCAGACGGTGATGCAGGTTTTTCACGAAGGCAAAGAGGTGTTGATTCCCATCAATGATGCGGTGATCCTGAGTCTTGACAGGAAGAACAAAAGTATCCTGATAAAAGCACCCGAAGGGCTGCTTGACCTCTATTTAAATGCATAAAATGACACTTCCCGACACACGGCCTTTTCATTTTCAACAGTTTAGCCTGTTTCACCACCGGTCAACCATGAAAGTGGGAACGGATGCTGTTTTGCTGGGAATCAGGACGAATCTTAACGGGGTGGAGGAGGTACTGGACATTGGGACGGGATGTGGCATAATTCCGCTTTTGCTCGCTGCACGCAACACAGAAGTAAAGGTCGATGCTGTGGAGTTGGATACTGCCTCTTTTGAGGAGGCATCCGGGAACTTTTTGCAGTCACCTTTTGCCAATCGCCTGCATGCTTTTCATGCTGACATTAAATGTTTTGTTCCGGTGGCAGGGAAAAAATATGATTTGGTTATCAGCAATCCGCCGTTTTTCATTAATGACCGGCGGCCTGAGCATCAAGGCCGTAAGTTGGCCAGACATACGGATGCTTTACGCTATGACCAGCTTGTGGTAGCTGTATTACGGCTTGTGAAGCCCGAAGGCCGTTTTTCCGTAGTGTTGCCTTACCGTGAAAGCAGGGTGTTTCTGGAGCTTGCGGGGAAATCAGGCCTCAATTTGCACCGCCGAATGCTGATTTTCCCAAAACCCTGCAAAGAACCTAATCGCATAAATATGCTGCTCGGCTTTTCTGCCGCTGTTGTGGAAACAGAGAAATTCATTATCCGCAATGAAGACGGCTCTTTTACGCGGCAGTACATAGACACAGTAAAAGATTTCTACCTTCCGTCCTGAAAGTAAACAACTTCTGTAAATATAGAAGGGGTTTGTTTGGCGTAAGAATTATTTTCTTCCTGTAAAGACAATATTTTTCGGCTGTTTTTTGAAAGTCAGCGGCAATACCTGACGGAATATTTTCCGGAATTCTTTTTCAAATCCTACTGCATTTTCCTTTGCCACAAAATCATACTGCAAATAGTTAAACAGTACGACACCCCTCAGCTGTAAATGTCCGGATAGTGCTTTCAGGAATCCGGCAGTAAGAAATTTTTCCGGGGTGCGATGGTCCAGAAACAAATCAACGACAATGAGATCGTATTGCTTTGTCTCTTTGGAGAGAAATTCAGCTGCATCCTCAATATGTAAATTCAAATTCCCCAGGTCATCGAGCCGGAAATGCTCTTTTGCCAAAGCAATCACTTCTTCATCTATTTCCACACCCGTGATGTGGCAGCTACAATATTTTTCCTTTTGTAAAATCCAGGCAACACTTCCTGCACCGAAACCAAGTATTAGAATACTTTTAATCTGCCGGTAATCAATATCCAATTGCCGGAATGCATTTCTAAAAACCTCGTGAAGTGTACCGAAAGAATAGTTGGCATGGGGTGCGTTGAGTACCAGCCTGTTGTTTCGCCGTATGACTTCGAGGTTGCTGTAAGGTGTTTTTGTACGCGCCACAGGAAACCATTCAGGAAAATATTTTTGAAGCCGGCGGTGCATCTTAAATTCCTTTAAACAGTGGTTTTCTTTTTTCGAGAAAGGCCTGTTTCCCTTCTTTAAAATCGTGACTCAGGTAAACCTGCTTCACAAATCTCCGGTTGGCTTCATCCCGGGTAATCTGTTCCACGGTTCGTGTGGCGAGCTGATGCATCTGTGCTTTGATAAGCGAGATAGCCAATGGGGCATTGCTGATGATGCGGGAAGCCATGGCTCGTGTGAATTTTTCCAGCTTATCAGTGGGGACAAGGTGGTTCAGAATTCCCAACTTCTCTGCTCTCGCTGCGTCCATGACATCGGCAGTAAAAAACAATTCCATGGCAATGTTGCTGCCCACACGTTGTAGCACACGGTTGACCTGATTAGGATTGTATGGCGCACTGATCTTAGCCGGTGTAATGGCAAAAGAGGCTTTTGGGCTGCCCAGCAAGATATCGCAGGCAAAGACAAGCTCGCAGCCACCGCCCCACACGCTGCCATCAATCATGGCAATGACGACACCATGAAAATTTTCGATGCGTCTTAGTATCTTCTCTAACGCGTATTCATAAGGAACAGGCTCGTTTTCCGGCGAAGGAAGCTGGTCGATACGCAGCCCGGCGCACCACACGTTTGCCTCCGGATTGCTGCGTAAGATAACGACCCTGGTTTTGCTCTCTTCAAATTCATCGAAAGCGGTGACCATCTCGTCGATCATTTTTAGGTTGAGCGAATTGCTTTTTTGGTCGTTGTCGAGCCAAAGAGTTCCAAGGCCTTGTTCTTGTTCTGTTTTGATAAATTGCATGGACTTATTTTTAATCCTGGCAAAGGTAAGGAAAGTCTTAGGGATTGCTTTGGCCACTTTATCCGAAACTTAACCATTTTTAAGGTTTTTGTCGCCTCAGGCCATGCCGCCCAACAGGAGAATGTTTTACCTTTGTCCGTAAAATGCGATTACCATGTTAAAACGAAAACTTACCTTACTATTTGTGGCAGTGCTGATGGCCGGCATTGCTTTGGGTCAGACTTTCCATATCCGGGGAACCGTCCCCGGAATGAGCAATACGGATGTCTATCTGTTGGAGGATTTTGCCAACTCACAGAGGATGGTGGACACCACAAAGACCGATATTTCCGGCACTTTCGATTTTGTAATGAAACCGGATATGCCTGTGGGTATGTATCGAATTATGACCCCCACGGGGCATATATTCAACGTGATTTATAACCATGAAAATGTTGAATTTGTTGCTTCCGGGATGACAGCCGACGATATGATACAGGTAAAACAGTCATTGGAAAACCTGATTTATTACAAATATTTACATGTTAAGACAAATAATGGGTTAAGAATTAACGTGTTGCGCCCTGTGTTGGATTATTACCCGCAAACTGATACTTTTTACCGGGTTATCCGCAGACAGGTAGAAAAGTTGCAGGATCAGCTGGCAACCGTAACCTATAACTTAATAAGAAATAATCCCGGAACACTGGCTGCCCATTTTATTGCCATGGACGAGCCGGTAAAATTTGATTTGAACATACCCTCTTCAGCACAGAACAATGAGCTGAAGAAAACTTATTTTAACCACGTTGACTTTAACGACACGTTGTTGTTGCGTACTCACTTGTTTACAGCTAAACTGGTAGGTTACCTTTCACTTTATCAAACCCGAAAAATGGACAGGAAAGCTATAGAAAAGGCTTTCGTGGCACCGGTGGACACCATTCTGAAAAAGGCGCAGATCAACGAGAAGATGTACCTGTTTACGCTTCACTATCTTGTGAATGGTTTTGAAGACTTTGGTTTTGAGAATCTGTTGCAGTACATTGCGTTGCATCAGCATTTGGCTGATTTTCCAGACAATTCACTTCAAAAACAGGCTTTACAAAAGAAACTGGATATCATTATAGCGCTCGCCATAGGGAAGACAGCCCCTGACTTTACAGCCCACACGTTGAAAGGAAAACGAATACAGTTGAGTAAAGTGAAAGCCGGGCATACGTTGCTGGTTTTCTGGGCAAGCTGGTGTCCGCATTGTAAAGCGGCCTTACCAAAACTCATCAAATATTACGATCCGGCGCATCACGAAAAACTTCAGATTATTGCTGTTTCGGTGGACGACACTAAGAAACCGGTGATAAAAGAAATCAAAAAAGAAGGCTATACATGGGTTAACATTGCCGAGCAAAAAGGTTGGGACAGTCCCATTGCCGAGCAATACGGGGTATCTTCTACACCTACTTTTTTCCTGTTGGATAAAGACAAGAAAATTATTGCCAAACCGCCCGGCATCAGCGAAGTTGTTCGCCTGTTGAAAGGTATCGAAAAATCACCGCAATAAACGGATGCATGAAACAAAGCAGGTCTGGATAATTTTTACCTTTGTTCGCAAAATGCAGCAAAGATATTGAGCAACAAGACAATTATCAGAGGAACGGCGGCAATAGGCTTTGCAGCCATTTTGTGGGGATTTGATGGCGTGGTGCTAACGCCGCGTCTGCATGGGTTAGATGTGGGTTATGTGGTTTTTATGCTACATGCCATTCCGTTTTTGCTCATGAACATTTTCATGTTCAGTGAATACAAGCAGCTCAAAACTTTTGCACGCCAGGACTACATAACTTTCTCGTTAATCGCTATATTCGGTGGAGCTATAGGAACTATGGCCATTGTAAAGGCGCTGTTTTTGGTCAATTTTCAGGATTTGTCGGTAGTGGTTCTGCTACAGAAGTTGCAACCTATTTTTGCCATTACTCTCGCAGCTATCCTGCTTAAAGAAAGGATTAGAAAAGGTTTTGTCTTGTGGGCTTCACTTGCCATTGTGGCCGGTTATTTTCTGACTTTTGGCTGGCATCTGCCCAGCATGAATACTGACAAAAACACCATCTACGCCGCACTGTTTGCTATTCTCGCCGCTTTCTCCTTTGGCAGCTCTACTGTATTCTCCAAAAAAGTCCTGCTTCACTTTAACTTTATGACCGCCACCTTTTTCCGCTATGGGTTTACCACCATTTTTATGCTATTTTATGTCGTGATTTTTGGGAAATATGTCGAAATAATGCACACCAACCGCCTGCATTGGATGTTTTTTGTGCTGATTGGTCTGACCACCGGCTCCGGTGCAATTTTCATATACTACTATGGCTTGCGGCGCGTCAGAGCCATTGTGGCTACCATTAGCGAACTCCTGTTTCCCGTATCCGCTATTTTTTTCGATTATATCGTGAATGGTAGTGTTCTCTCGCCCGTGCAGTTTGTCAGTGCCGCCGTCATGGTCTTTGCCATTATCAAACTCAGTACCTGAATTTTAACATATTTTTTTTGGGCGGGCCGACGCGTAAATCCTTCACGCATTAGGTCGTTAAAGCAAGCGAAGTGGGAACAACCATTTTGGCAGCGTAGCACCTGACCAGCTTACTCCTCTTTATCATTTCTTAACAATTTTCATTTGCAAAGCGAACAAAGTTTTTCTTATCTTTACGTATAATTTAAAAGGAAAAAACTATGATGGATGAATTAAGCCTCGTTTATACGGGTTCCAGAGTCGAAGGACTGTTTCTTGAAGACCTGTTAAAAGAAAACGGCATCGGCTGTATGCGAAAAGATACTCTGGAAGAAAGTATCAGCGCCGGATGGGCACAGGGTTCGCCGGAAGATGCGGTGAAAATTTACGTGGAAAACTTTAACTATGAGAAAGCAAAAAAAGTTCTTGATGACTATTTTGCTTCTCGAGATAAAAAATAACAGAATAGCTTTTCTTTTCTGACATCTGCTCTGCGTTTTATGGAAACAGTACTACTGAATTATTTCGTGCTCGACACACAGTTGCACTCTACGTGTGACTTCAATCCTCACATCCTTGAAAATGGTACTGGAATTTACGAGATTTTGAGGATAGAACAAGGGTTACCGGTGTTTTTGCAAGAGCACATCGACCGTTTCTTTTCATCCGCTGCTCTGGAAAACATCCCGGTAAATCTCTCCGGAAAGTTTATCCGGCAGGCTGTGAAGATGCTCATCGGACAAAACAGGATGAAACAGGGAAACATTAAATTTTTTTATCACTGGAACGGCGAAGATGACCAACGGTTTATGGCTTGGGTAATTCCATTTCTCTATCCATCGATTCGGCATTATGAAAAAGGCGTAGTGGTGGGGAATATGCCGGCAGAACGTGAAAATCCCAATGCTAAAAAAGTGATGCGTAACTTGCGCAAACAAACCGATGCGCGCATAAAAAAAGAAGGCTTTTGGGAGGTGGTTTATGTGAACAGAGAGGGTTTTCTTACCGAGGGGAGCCGCTCTAACATATTCTTTGTCGTTGGCAGCCATGTGCTGACACCGGAGCTGTCGTTGGTTTTACCCGGAATTACCCGCGCAAAAGTATTGCAGATTGCTGTTGAAAGAGGCATTCCGCTTGAAGAAACCATGATTAAACTTTCTGAACCCGGGAAATTTGATGCTTGTTTTCTCACCGGCACAAGCCCTAAAATATTACCTGTATCGCAGTTTGATGACATAACTTTTGATGTGCAAAACAAGCTCATGCATTCACTTATGGATCGTTTTGATGAGATGATGGCTGAGGATATACGCATGTTCTGCTGGTAACAGAAACAGATAATTTGTACTTTTAACCAAAATTTTAATCGATGGTAAAAAGGAGCGGTTGGTTTGCATTGTTGTGGTTGATAACGGGGATAACTTTGCCCGGTTCGCTCTTTGCACAGAAAAAAATTTCCTCATCTTTCTGTCTTCATCCTGCCGAAAAGCAGCTTGCAGACAGTATTAATAATATCCGGCTAAGTCATGGTAAAAAGGCATTGCCGCTTTCCATATCTTTGTCGTACGTTGCCCGGACGCACGTTGGCGATTTGCTCATCAATCATCCCGACACCAGTATTTGTAATTTGTCCAGCTGGTCAGATAAAGGAAAAGGCCGGTGGGAAGCAGTTTGCTATAACCCTTATGTGGTAAACCATAATGGTATGTGGAAGAAACCGCAGGAGCTGACAAATTATCGCTACCGAGGCTACGAAATGGTAGCCTATTCGCAGGATAGACTGGTTGTTGACAGTGTCCTGTCCTTATGGGAAGATAGTCCGGAAGCTATGGCTATGATACTGACAACCGGCGTGTGGGAGAAAAAGTCATGGGAGAGCATGGGGGTCGGCCTCAACGGACATTATGCATCGGTGTGGTTCGGACAACGATTAGACAAGGCAGGCAGGCCGAAGATATGTCAACCTGTTAAAAAAAACAAGAAAAAAGCATCCACCGGGTATGCTTTTTATTTGATTTACGGAAGTTATCCGGGAATGAGCTCTGCTACTAAAGTAATGAACCGTTTAATAGCCAACGGATTCAAAGGTGCAGGTGTCCTGAGAAATCATAAACATAATCGTGTTTACCTTTACCGGTCAACCGATTTTCAACAGGTTAAAAAGGAGAGGCAGAAATGGTTGAAAAAATATCCCAAAATGTGGATTCTGCAACAATAACTTTAAACAACTTCGTTTATAAACCGACAAAAGAATATGGCTGAAAGATTTTTTTTGGAAGAAGTAACAGGAGATGATTTGGAAAGGGAGTTTCTGAATTTTCCTGATTTGCTGTTTAAGAAAGAGAAGAGACGAATCAGACCGCTGGACGATGAAATAATAAGAATTTTTGACTCCAAAAGAAACAAATTATTCAGAAACGGTGAAGCTGTTCGCTGGTTATTGAAAAACGAAAATAGCAAAACCGTAGGCAGGATAGCTGCATTTTACAATATAAAAACAGCAAGAAAACACGAACAACCTACCGGTGGCGTCGGGTTCTTTGACTGCATTGACGACCATGAGGCCGCCAATATGCTTTTTGATGCCGGCAAAAACTGGCTCAAAAGTAAAGGTATGGAGGCCATGGATGGCCCGGTGAACTTTGGCGACAGAGATAATTTCTGGGGCTGTCTGAAAGAGGGATTCTACGAGAATACTTTTAATATGCCTTACAACTTTCCTTATTATAACGAACTCTTTGAAGAATACGGGTTTAAGAACTATTTTAACCAGTATGTCTATTACAAAAAGATATCGGAAGGTGCTTCCGAAATGGCGCATGAAAAGGCATTACGAATACTGACAAATCCCCATTATCGATTTAATACCTTTCGGTGGAAACGGTTCGAACAGTATGCCGGAGATTTCCTGACTATCTACAACAAAGCGTGGGCACGGTTTCCCGGGGTGAGTGCCATGCGTCTGCCACAAGCAAAAGTATTGCTGCATGCGCTTAAACCGGTTATTGATGAACGTGCCATTGTCTTTGGTTATCATAAAAACGAACCGGTAGCCTTCTTTATTATGATTCCTGATATTAACCAGATAATCCGGAACTTTAACGGAAAACTAAACCGGCTCAACAAAGTCAGGCTTTACCTCGGACTGAAAGTATTCCATAAAACCAACCGGTTGCTTGGACTCATCTTCGGAGTGGTACCGGAGTTTCAGGGAAAAGCGGTGGAATCTGCTATTATCCTGCGGTTTGAAGAAGAAACAAAGAAGCCTGGCTTTCCTTATATGCATCTTGAGATGAACTGGGTAGGCGATTTTAATCCGGCTATGATGAAGATGGTTGAACGAAATGTGGAGGCAAGGATTTATAAAACGTATGTTACTTACCGTTACTTGTTTGACAGAAAAAAAGAATTTAAAAAAATACGGAAAGTGGGGTAGCCTGTTACACTATTTTTCTTATTTTTAAGCTTCCGAAAAATGGTGAAAAGATGACAATTATAGAGAAAATTATTGCTGCGCATTCATTGGTAAAAAATATTAAACCCGGTGACATTGCGGATATAAATATTGACACTCGTGTAGCGCGGGACTTTGGTGGTCCCGGCGTTGTGAAAAACATGGAAAGTTACGGACTTTCCATTGCAGATCCGTCTAAAACCTTCTTTACTTTTGATACCAATCCAACAGGTAGCGACCAAAAATATGCTGCTAACCAGCAAATAGTACGTGTGTTTGCCCGGAAACATGGCGTTAAGGTTTTTGATATCAATTATGGCATCGGAACACATACCCTCATACGTGAAGGATTGGCATGGCCGGGATCTACAGCGGTTACTACCGACTCGCACGCCAACATCCTCGGTGCTATCGGTGCTTTTGGACAGGGTATGGGCGACAAAGATATAGCAGCTGCTTTCCACCGTGGGAAAGTCTGGTTTAAAGTACCACGTTCTGTGAAAATTAATTTGTCGGGGAAACTGCCGGCAGGAGTTACTGCCAAAGATATTATTTTAAATCTGTTGCATAAATTCGGTGCCAATTCTTTATTGGGAATGGCTGTGGAATTTTATGGCGATGTTGTGGATAAACTGACGCTGGACCAACGGATTACCATTGCATCTATGGGTACGGAAATGGGCGTTATTATTCTGCTCTTCCAACCCAATCAGGAAGTGAAGGATTTTTGCGATAAAGCTACCGGACGGAAACTGGAACCTGTTTTGGCAGATGCAAATGCGGTTTATGCTCAGGAATATACAATTGATGTCAGTAAATTTGTTCCCATGGTAAGCCGTCCGGGTAAACCACATGACACGGTAAACATCAATACCGAAAAACGAGTGAAAATTGATTCGGCTTTCGTAGGAAGTTGCACAAACGGGCGTATGGAAGATATGCAGGCTGTGGCAAGAGTACTGAAAGACAGGAAAGTGGCTCCTGGTGTGGTGCTTAAAATCGTACCTGCTACCGACACCATCTGGCGGCAGTGTCTCCACGAAGGGTTGATGACCATCTTTAAAGATGCCGGTGCTTTGGTTTCCAATGCCGGCTGTGCCGGATGTGCTGCCGGACAGGTTGGACAAAACGGTCCGGGTGAAGTAACCATTAGCACCGGTAACAGGAACTTTCCCGGAAAACAGGGCAAAGGACTTGTCTATCTCGCTTCACCGGCTTCAGTGTCCGCTTCGGCTGTGGCCGGATACATTACCACCGAAGATGATATCCCTGAGCATCCGGCGCTTTTTGATGATGAAAATACGGAAGCAGATTATAAGCCGGCAGCACATCCGGAACATGTCCGGATGGAAATGCCCACAGAGGTAAAAGGCCGCGTGTGGCTTATCGATAAGGATGATATTGACACAGACATGATCTTCCATAACCGCTATCTCCAGATTACCGACCCCGAAAAAATGGGGCAATATATTTTTGATAATCTCGAAGGTTATGAATCTTTTGCCAAAAAAGTAAAACCGGGCGATATTGTGGTTACCGGCAAAAATTTCGGCGCAGGCAGTTCGCGGCAGCAGGCCGTGGACGGTTTTAAAGCTCTCGGCGTGCAAGCCATTCTTGCCAGGTCGTTCGCCGCTATTTATGAACGAAATGCCATCAACGCCGCTATGCCTGTGTTGTCGTATGACTCTCTTGAAGAAATTGAATTGCAGGATGGTGATATCATTAGCCTGAACTTTGAAACCGGTAGGCTAACTAATAAAAAACCCGGTAAATCGATGCAAATCACCCCTTTCTCAGCAGTTCAAATGGAGATATATAAAAACGATGGGCTTTTTTAACCTGTTTACATTAATTTTTTTTGTAAAAAATAATCTGAGACATGGCAAAGCCTGAAATAACAAAAGATATTCTTATTGAGGAGCTGGTAAACAATTATGCTTTTTCCGTACGTTATTTGATGGAAAAAGGAATTCGCTGTATCATGTGCGGCGAACCTATCTGGGGTTCGCTGGAAGAAGCTGCCAAAGAAAAAGATTTTTCAGATGCTGATATCGAAGGATTTGTGAAAGAAATGAGCGATCTTGCCGGAAAAGGAGAGAAACGATTTGTTCTCTAAAAGAAAATTGAAGTAAGGTAGAAGGAAATAACTTCAAAAATCTTTAGGTGTTTGTATGGAAAGTAAGGCACAAGCATAACAATGCACCCGTTCGGGATTATTAAATAAAACATCAGCCAATCTATACCCTTTCGGTGTTATTTAAAAATATTTTATTATATTTGCACCCGTAAAGGTATAGTAGTATGACACAAATATCATCGTTTTTAAAATATCATCGTAAGAAATTAAACTTGACACAAGAAGAACTTGCCAATAAAGCAGGTGTTGGAATTCGATTTATTCGAGAAATAGAGCAAGGAAAACAAACTTTACAATTAGATAAAGTTAATCAAGTCTTATCTTTATTTGGATTTTGTGTATCCCCAACAAAATTACATATTGACCCATATTTTATTTTTTGGAACTTTTTTAATAAGGCTATAAAAATTACGTTAAATAATAAGATAATAAAATATGGAATAATTATAAAAGAACTTTTTGATAACAATGGAAATAATATTGTAGCCTGGAAATTTGTTTCAAATAATAATGCCATAAAGTATCAAAAGAATGAAGATGATAAACTAACAGAAACAATCTTACATTCTGATATTCAGAATATTGAAGAGCAGTAATATGAAAAAAGGATTAGTATATAAAAAAGAAAAATTGGCAGGTGTAATTTGGGAAGATGAAAATGGTTATCATTTCCAATATGATAAATTATATTTAGCAAATCCCAAATATGGCGGAATAAGTAAAACTTTGCCATTACGAGAGGAAGTATATGATAATGAAAATATGATACCTTTTTTTGACGGATTAATACCAGAAGGTTGGTTACTAAAAATAGCAGTAGATAATTGGAAGTTAAATCCAAGAGACAGAATGAGCCTTTTACTAACTCTATGTCAAGATAATATAGGTGATGCAAGTATTAAAAAAGAAAATTAGAATGAAGTGTTTAATCTGTTATAAGCCTCTTGATAAATCAGAAATAGATTATCATAAAAAATGCTTAAAAAAGGAATTTGGTTTAAAGCAAATGCCTTCAATAAATATTAATGAGAAGGAATTAAAAACTTATGCAAAAGAATTAATTGAAGCAAATATTGCAATTACAGGTGTTCAGCCTAAATTAAGTTTGTGGATAGAAGAAAGCAAACAAAACATTCGTTTTACAGTTGTTGATAACAAAAGTAATTTTATAATAAAGCCCCAAAGCGAAGTATATCAATCTTTACCTGAGAATGAAGATCTTTGTATGCACCTATCTTCTGAATTAAATATTCAAACAGCTAAACATAGTTTGATTAAATTATCATCAGGGCATTTAGCTTATATCACACAAAGATTTGACAGAGAAAAGGGTAAAAAAATAGCGAGTGAAGATTTGTGTCAACTTACAGAAACACTAACCGAACATAAATACAGAGGTAGTTATGAGAAAACAGGGAAAATTATTGGTAAATATTCATCACAACCGGGTTTTGATGCCTTGAATTATTTTGAATTAATCTTGTTTAGTTTTATTACCGGAAATGCAGATATGCATTTGAAAAATTTCTCGATGTTAGAAAATATTGACGGTAAATTTACTTTAAGTCCGGCATACGACTTGTTATCTACTTTTTTAGTAATAGACAATGAAGATGAACAATTGAGTTTGACTATAAACGGAAAAAAGAATAAAGTTAAGTTAAAAGACTTTGACATCTTAGCGAAGAGCTTATCTCTCAATGAAAAGCAAAAAGAAAATATTTATCAAAAATTCCTCAAAAAAGAAAAAAACATTGAATGGTGGGTTAAAAATAGTTTTTTACCAAAAAAGAAAAAAGAAAAATTACAAAACCTTATTGATACACGATTGAAAATATTGAATATACAAATAGCCAGCACACAACAAAAAATATAGTACATTTGGCAGATATCACTAATAGAGAAGATGATAGCGATAAATAAACAGAGTAGTAAATTGAAAGTCTGGTGTTTCAAAATACCCAACGCCTTATATACTTACCGTTGTGCATTATATTATGAAGGATGACGAATGTTAAAAGAAATCTTTAAAATAATATCATTTTATGACGAAGTACGTTGGAATTCAATTTCAAATTACAATCTCATAAACTTTTATAAAAATGACCTTAATGACGACACAAAACTACTTACTCATTGGTTGTGTTATATTTCTGACAGGCAAATGGCATTTGAGAGAATTTGGGAAGTTGGTGGGTTTGTCTTTTCGGAAATAACGAATAACTTCAAAGAAAATGGCGACTTGAATTTATTAAACCCCAATGAACCTAATAGTTTTATTAAGAAAAATGGAAACGGTGGATATGCTTTTGTGAGCAATTCAAAAGCAGGTGGTAATTCAATTTTAAAAAAGTCGTATGGATATGGTGAAACTGATATTGTTGAATTCACTCCAAGATATTATCCATCAGATTATTATTCTATTCTTTTCACTTTTGATGTTCTAAAAGAATATAATTTTTCTTTGACAAATTATATCGCAGAAAAAATAAATAAATACAAAGAAAAAGATGATTTGATACAAAGAGTTTTATTCTCTCTTTATCTTTTGACATACTTTGATATAGGACAACCAAGTAAAACAGACATTGCAGACTTTAATAGAAATATTAAGAAAGCAAAAATCAGGACAAAGAAGGTGAAATCTATATTAACAGATTGTTTTGAAAAAGAATTTATAAACTTCAAAAAAGATATGATTTTCAAGCAAAAAAGGGCTTGGTGTAGTTTAAGAGATTTCTTTAAATCACCAGAGTTTAATTCATATTTCAAAAAATCATTAGAGAAAGAAAATATTGATTTTGAAGGATTAGAATTGTTTTCTTTAAAATCATTTCAACAATTTGAATTGCCGGGTGATGTATGGAATAATAACTCGAGATTCAGAAATTGCATTCTTGAAAACACAAAATATGAAAAATCCAAAAAGAGTTTAAACAAAATATTAAGAGATTATTTTGAAGCGAATAAAGTTGATTTGGGCAATAGTTATCCGGAACAGTTTGATATAACATTTGATTTCGTACCAAGAATGTGCGAAGACAATAATTGTGATATTTGTCCAATTGGATTATTAAAAGGAAAAAGAAATTCAAAATTCGATAAAATTTGCGTTATTGATACAAAATATTATTGCCCGGTAGCATTGACAAATTGCAATTATAAAATTGATTGTTTTGGGGAAAAATGTGAATTGATAAAAAATACAATGCCCAACAGCAGCTATACCTTCGCACCTTGAAACACTATCCTCCAGCGTGGATTTTGAGCCGGGGATGCCCAGTAAATCGCCGTAAGTAGCCATCATCACATTGCTGCGTTTGCTATATTCCAATAGCTTGTCAATAAATACCGGCGAAGCAAGGCAGGCCGGACAACCCGGTCCGTAATGAATATGGATTTGCTCCGGCAACAGACTTTCCAGATGATATTTCTGAATGGTTACTTTATAGCCGCTGCAAACAGCCATAATATGAACCGGAGAAGTTGCCGTTTTCTTTATCTCAGC
>VAOZ01193579.1_pt1 | contig 15159 bp, 13 predicted proteins | sample 3394041 | NCBI WGS metagenome assembly VAOZ01 (sample SAMN08290431, study PRJNA428436) | hydrothermal vent metagenome | isolation source: Deep-sea hydrothermal vent chimney | place: Indian Ocean: Southwest Indian Ridge
AATATAATTGCATTTTTTATTGTTTGTTTTGGTATGATTTGTTTATAATCTGGATATGTACCATTTGTAAGTCTTGTGGTTACAGTGTTACCATCCCATTGAATAGCTAATTGATGCTCATCAATTAGTATTGTAAGTTGTGTGTTTGTTGGTATTGTTTTTAATATATCTGAGATATTTTTTGCAGGTACAAGAAAAGAAATATTTTGTGGAATGTTAGATGGTATTGGTTGTATTTTTTCAATTAAACGAAAAGAATCAGTTGTTACTGTTGTTAATGTGTTAGTTGTGAACGAAAAAAATAAACTCGCAAGTTCTGGACGTATACTTGATGTTGATGCACAAGAAATAGTAGTTTCAATAGCTGAAGATAATATTTTTCCATCTAATAAAAAATTATTTTTATTAGATGGAAGTGGAATACTTGGAAAATCTTCATGTGAAATTGTTTTTACAATACTTTTAATATGATCTGTAGAAATAATTACAGTATCACCTGTTTGTTCAAGTGTTATAACACCATTATTGTTTAATGTTGGTGTTATTTGTTGAATAATATTAGCTGGAATAGCGACAACACCATTTTCTTTTATTTTTCCAAAAACTTTAAAATCAGCAGCTATTTCAAGATTATTTGCTCTAAATTTAATCCCATCATCTCCTGCGATGATAACAATACAAGACAATACAGGTAAACTAATGGAATTTCTCTGTGTAAAGAATATTATCTTATGCACAGCTTCAGAAAATTCTTTTTTTTCTATTGTTATAAACATATATTATATAAAAAATAAAATTAGCTCTTTATTAGCACTGTGGAAACTGTGTATTTACGATTAAAACATAATATAATCAACATATCTTTAAATTTCTGAAATATTAAAACATGTTGATTAATATATAATAACTATATTATATATATTAACACATAATATATTATTACTCTGGTCTATAAATATACTGCTTTTATTAATGAAATATCCACAATATTTTATATACTAATTAACAATTAATGCACAGACTATACATATTTATTTTAATAATGAACGTATATCATCTAATTCTTTTTCCAAATAAGGATCTTTTTCCAACTCTCTTTTAATTTTATCACACGAATGAATAACTGTTGTGTGATCACGTCCACCCAACTCAATACCTATACTTGGGTATGAAATATTAAAGTCTTCACGGAGTATATACATAATTATCTGTCTTGGCCTAACAATCTCTCTCCTTCTAGTTTTTTTATAAATAACATCTCTATCTATGTTATAAAATTCACATACTTTAGAAATTATTTGTTTTACAGATACAGATTTATTTGATTTTGAGAATGAACGTAATAATTGTCGTACTTCTAAAAGATCAGGTGGTAATTCTTTTGTTTGTGTATAGCACACAATTGTATTAACAGCTCCTTCAATTTCTCTTATACTACCTTGTATTGTTATTGCAATATATTCAACAATCTCATTAGATAAATTAATTGAATTGAAAGATAATTTTTTATTTATTATAGCTATTTTCGATTCTAAATCCGGTTCACCAATATCAACCATCATACCTGCAGAAAACCTACTTCTCAATCTTGCCGCTATATCTGGAATAGCCGATGGTGCTCTATCTGATGAAAAAATAATTTGTTTATTTGTGTCATATAATGCATTAAAAAGATGAAATAATTCTTCCTGTGATTTTTCTTTTTTTGAAAGGAAATGAATATCATCCATAATAAGTAAATCATATTGACGATACTTCTCTTTAAACCTATTTGCTGTACCTTTTTGTACAGAATCTATATAATCAACAGCAAATCTTTCAGATGTTAGATAATATACTTTACGATTAGGATATATTTTTTTAAATTGATTTCCAACAGCTTGTATTAAATGTGTTTTTCCACGTCCTGTATCACCATAAATAAAAAGAGGATTATATGTAATACCTAATTCACGCATAACAGCTTGTGCTGCTGTATATGCCATTTCATTAAAAGAACCAACAATAAATGAATCAAACACATATCTTGGGTTTAAATTATCATTTCTATCAACATAGAAATCACTAAGTGGGAGTGTTGTTGTCGGTTTCTTTTTTGTAATATATATGGGTTTTTTATACTCTTCTTTAACGATTACATATTCAATATTTCTAAATTCATAAGATACAGATCTGATAATTTTTAAAATTATCAGATTAAATTTTTTTAAATACCATTCTTTAAAAAACTGACTTGGTACAGCTATATATACAACACCATTTTCTATTTTTATAATAAAACTTTTCTTAAACCATGTATTAAAATTTGCTTGAGAAATAGAAAGTTCTATCTGTGTTAACACATACTCCCATAATTCTTTTAAATTAAGTGACGAGTGTGTCTTTTCAAATGTATTCATATTGTTGTCATTATACTCCAAATGTTTAAATTGGATACAATAACAGAAAATATAGGTATTTTGCATTTTTTATAATAACCTGTTAATATCATGTGGATAGTATGACAAAAAGAACGTATCAACCAAAAAAACGAAAACGTGCAAAAACACATGGATTTCTTTCACGTTCAAAAACAAAATCAGGCAGAAAGGTTATTCGTAATAGAGCAAGAAAAGGTAGAAAAGAACTTACTGTGTAAATAATATGTCAGCAGTATGTAAAATGGACAGGAATGATGTGTCCGCCCTACTGCATTCAAAAAAACCAATAAAGTCAACACATTTTTCTGTTATATGTAGTAATAAGATAAAAGGACACGCTATTATTATTGGAAAAAAAATTGAAAAACTTGCTGTTAATAGACATAAAACAAAACGACGTATATTTTCAATACTTAATACAATAAATTCTAAAAATACAGGATATATTGTTTTTGTAAAAGTAAAGATATTATCTATTCCATATAAAGATATACAAACAGAGCTACTATCACTTATAATGAAAAATATAAACTAATATTGTTTTTATGATATCAAGTCTTTTTCATACCTTTTTCTATAACCCAATTTATAATTTATTGGTTATTTTAATACATATTATACCAACAGGAGATGTTGGTATTGCTGTTATTATTATTACTATTATTATTCGTTTTATCCTCCTCCCTTTTTCTTTATCTGCTGCGCGCACACAACACGCAATGAATTTTCTCACACCTGAATTGAATAAAATTCGTGAACAACATAAAGATAATAAACAACAACAAGCAAAAGAAACAATGGCTCTTTATAAAGCATCAAACGTAAATCCATTTTCAAGTTTTATTGTTATGTTTCTTCAGATTCCAGTACTTTTAGCACTTTATATGGTTTTCCTTTATGGTGCACTTTCTACAATTGATCCACATATTCTTTACTCATTTGTTTCTTCACCGACAATTATATCAATGAAATTTTTAGGTATATTTAATATGGCATCAAAAAGTATTATTCTTGCAGTATTTGCTGGTATTGCACAATATTTTCAAGCAACACTTACAATTAAACGTACTAAAACAATTCAACAAAAAGGTAAAATGAAAGATGTAAGTAATATTATGAATACACAAATAAAATATGTGTTTCCAATAATTATTGCGATTGTTGCTTACTCAACATCAGGAGCAATTGCACTTTATTTCACCACCACTAATATATTTGGTATTTTTCAAGAGAAATATCTTCAACGTTCATTAGTTAAAGTAAAAACTGTACAACAAAATAATAAATAAAAATTTTATTATTTAACTTATATATTTATAAATATAATTTGAATATATACACTAAGGCTGAAGTCTAAATGACCATAATGATCCATCTCTTTTATTTATAAACGATAGTATATGTTGTTTTGGATCAACCGAGGGAGCGATAATATCAAACGGTTTCTTATTCTCTTTTGTAAGATTAAACAATAATTTTACATACCTATTTTTCATATTGATTTTCCATATATTATCTGTGAATGAAATTTTACCTTGGTACCAATCATCTGGGTAAGATGCTACTGGTGTTTTTTCAGGAATACCACAATATATAGCAGTATCATCTTGTGACCATACACATTTATTTGAAATAGTAGAAATTGGTAAATTAATCATTGTGTGGTTCGGTATAGATATTATTCCCATTTTTATTAAACCATCTGGACTATCATAATTTATAAGCGCCTCTGTACCGGCGTGGTTTATCAATGCAGTCAATCCTTTTTTTGGTCCAGCAACAGTAGTAAACATACCTGTCTTTTTATTTACAATAAATGCATACCCACCAATATCTGCAGACGGTTTAGTATATATGAAATAATTTTTCAAGCCCGCAAACATAACCCGTATATTTGTAAGTGGTGTTTGAAAAGCTGTATATATATTAGCAGCATCTTTTTGTGCACTTTTTATTATTGAACCATTCTCTCCAGAAGAGACCATAAGAATATTATCAGTTCCTTGTGTAAGTATTTGAGTTAATTCTTGTGGAAGGAAAAAACCACCAATTCCATTCTGTGGAAGCGCGTATGTCGCAATTTCACCATTACCAGTGTTTCCTGTGTGAGATATATAACGTACGTATACCAATGATCCGTCTGATAACCATACTGCTGAATTTATTCCTGGGATAGTTTTATTTGAAATACGCGTTTGTCTACCTGTTAAAGAATTATATTGATATATATTACCACTCTGTTGGTCTATATATTTTATAATAACTACTGCGTTAGTTAGTGTTGATGTGCTGTTATTTTTGATATCAAGAGAAAATATTGCTGGTACAACAGGGCCAGTGCTTATTTGCACAAGCCTTGCGAGTGTGTTTGTTGTACTGGTTGTAGTTCCTGTCCCATTGTTTATACTACCAGTGGTATACCTATTGTTATTAGTTATATTTGTTGAAGAAGTATTCTCTTTTACAACTGGGAATGATGATTGTGTAGTAGTGTTTGATTTTGTAACAACAACATATGCACTATGATTTGCGAAGAATAAAACATACACACCGATTCCAATCGCAATGATGAAAAAAAAACTTATAATAATGAGTGTCTTTCGCATATTAGGTTTATATTAAAATTGGGTTATATGTTATACATAATAGTATTAATTAAAAAACAATATTAATTGTATAAATACACACCAGATTTGGGTCTGTTGTGCTTTTACAATTATATTCAGCTATATTAGTATAATCCTTAGCTTTTTGGCTTGAACAACCACCGCTCACTTTTATGCTCTCAACAAGTCTGGTGCCGGTAGGGATAGTTTCTTTACACAACTGTGTATTTTGAGACTGTACCGCCGGCTGTGTTATTTTGACACTGCTAGTTCCAAGTTTCATAGATAATGCTGATGGATTAATAAATTGAAAGACAACATATGGAGAAAGTACGAGAACAAGACCAAAAATTGCCATCATTATTTTATGTCTGCCAGCTTCTTTATTAGTGACACTTGCACCACTTCCCATCCAAAGGAAACCACCCCAAACAATCTCAAGAACAGCTAATATAACAGCAATACCAATTGCATATGTATACAAACTATTTACAAAAGGAACTAATGATGTTGATGCTGCATAGTTTGTGAATGCCGGGAAACTTGTCAACGGTGCGAATACGCTGGTAGTGAGCATATACCGTATATTTTTTTTACTGTCTTTAAATCTAAAAATATCCATAATTATATTATAAGCCAAATAACCCAAAACTACCTCCTGAATTTGATCCAAATAACAATGATAATTGTGTTTTTGCGCTCTCGTACGTTGTGTTATTTTGCGCCAAGACACTTAAAATAGTGTTTCCACTCCCTATACCCTTAGGGCGTACAGTTAATAAATTACCTGTCTGTACATTTGTGCCGTTTAAAAACCATGTAATATTCGGATCTCCATTTTTGGTAGAAAAACCATATGGAACTGCCGCAAAAGTTGATTCTACTGAACCAATTGATTTTATAGAAGAAAGTGTATGAGTATAATTAATACCAGTGAGAGGATTATCTTTATATATATAAACAGTAGGCGTACCAGCCATTAGTGTAATCTCTCGTTGCGCAGCTCGTGTACCACGTTGGTTTTTTACTAATACAGAGAACACCTCTTTCCTGTACGGAAGAGGAGCATTCACTAATACCGAATCATTTCCTATACCTGAAGCAGCAAGTGTTTGCCCGTTACTTTTCCAAACATATGAAAGAACAGAAGGATTAGTTCCGTTAGTTTGTATATTTGGTATAGCCACAAGCCGTATATTCCCTGTTGTCGGAATAGTTGGTGAACCAAGATATCCTAAAGGTGCCGTAGCCAATGGTTCAACCACTAATGCGACGGATGCTGGATGAATAGTAATCGCTTGTTTGTATATATGCCCGTTTGACGTCACTGCTATAACTATATACATAGGAACACCAACAGTACCAGTAGTAAATGAAATGGATTTTGATCCTGTACCGACACCAATCTTTTTCTTATTTATATAAACAGAAAATATACTGTTAGTAGTTGAAATTGAATTACTTGAAATAGAAATTGTTGCACGTGAATATGGCTGAGGATATGTTGGTGTCAAATTGATAAAAAATGGTGTCAAATGAGTTGTTTGTGCGAATATATTATGTGGTACAACAATAAAAAATACCCCTAACACAATAATTATTAAAAACTTTTTCATATTATTAAGTATAACGCATTAAGTGTATTTATAGCGAGTATTATTTCAATCTGTACTAATCTTTTTTAATAAATAAAATCATAGATACTTTGTTATTATTGTGTTACAAATTGCTGTGATAGCAATCTTTGTTGTCTGTTATATGCGAGCAATCTTTTTTTATACTGTAAAAAAGCATCTCTATCGTCTTCCATAACTGTCATAATAATGATAGTAATACCTATAAGTAGTGATGGTATTATATTTATAAAAGGAATAAGACCAACAATAAGACTTATAACCGCTGCCACTAAGCGTTTTCTTGATCTCGTGTCCAAAAATGATATGCCTGCTATAGTGAACCAAAAGTAAAATAACATCCACGCGAAAAAATCGATTGCATCAGATAAAATATCACCGACAAAACCAATAACTGCCGAACCGATACCAGTGAAAATTTCAGCGCCTCCTACAGCTAAGGCTGCTACCGCGCCACCAGCTACACCAAGTGCCTCCGATACACCACTACCTAAAAAGGATGTTTTATTTGTTATATATACACTAGTTATTCCACCAATAAGTAATGGTGCTGTTATAAAAAATATTGAGAATATAAAAATAAATATACTGAAGAAAAACGCCACACTAAACATAAGAACTGCGCGAGTAATGGGCATTTTTCTTGTTGGTGGTTTTGGCTGTAATAATTGCTTCATATTATCCTAATGTTGTTTTTCTTGCTCTGCGTCAAAACGGTTTTTTTCTTTACTTATAGATAGAAGTTGTGAAGGATCTGAAGTGATAATTTGATCTTCAGTATAGGAAGCTACGATTTTAATTGCCACATGTTTTAATCCTGCAAAAAACAATCCTTCACCAACGCCAGACTCTAAAAGTAAATATTTTTCCTCATCCGTGAGGTTAAATGTTTTTTGCAGTAGATCAACTGTTGTTGGGGATTGTTTAAGCAGAATCTGCAATGATGAGTTTGTAAGAATAGGTTTTCCATATGGTGAGCGCAAGAAATCTTCAACATCTTGCGTAATAGTGGCAACACCAAGATAGTATTTTCGTCCGCGCTTAGCAATAGAATACAAAAACGATGCGGTATCTTCTGATTTCATCATCCACCACGCCTCATCAATAACAAGTAATCGCTTTTTTAAATTATGTCGTACAACATTCCAAATATGTCTAGAAATTATATACATAGCTACTGGCTTAAGCTCGTCTTCCATATCACGAACGGAAAAGACAATAAATTGTCGATTAATATCAATATTGGTTGGTTTATTAATAAAACCGGACCATGAACCACGTGTGTATTTCGCAAGACGTTCTACAAGCGAATCACTTCCCTCCATACCTATCAATACTGTTTCAAAATCTGCAAGAAGTGGTGGTTCAGTATTTGAAAAATCAGTTTCTCCAGTGATATTTTTTAGGGCGTAAGTTTCAGCAATTGCACGATCTACAATAGAATCTTCCTCGGGACTAAGCCCGCCGAGCATAATTCTAAATAGACCAACCAAAGTAATAATATTGTTACGTAAAATATCCTTCGGATCCTCGTCCTCTTTAACTGGCGGTAGATCAAATGGATTGATATGATGTTCAGAAGAAAGTGAGATGTTGAAAGAGCGACCATCGGTTGCCTCTGCAAGTTGTTCATATTCTCGTTCAGGATCAATAACAATCACATCAGTACCAAACATAAGAGAACGCAAAATCTCAAGCTTAGCAGCATATGATTTTCCAGAACCGGATTTTGCAAAGAATACTGAGTTATAGTTTTCTAGAGAGAATCGATCAAAAAGAATTAATGAAGCATTATGCCGATTTATGCCATAGAGAATACCGCGATCACTAGTCAGATCAAATGATGTGAACGGAAAAATAGAAGAAAGTGGTTCAGTGTTTAATTTTGATTCAACCATAAGTTCATCATTTTCAAGCGGTAGTATTGTACGAAACCCTTGTTCCTGCTGAAAAAGTGCCGGCTTTGTATAAATTAATTGTGCGTCTAAAATACTGCGGATACTTATCTCAGTTTTACTTAACTCTTCTTTTGAGTCTCCATATATTGTTATATATAACCCAACATCAAAAAGACGCTCCCTAGCTTGTTGAAGCCGATCACGTAGCATCTCCAGGTTTTGATATGCGGCATCAAGTTTTGGATCTCGTACTAACCCATGATGCTCTCTTTCGTTTATTTGACTCTGTACATCTGCAACTTTTTTCTGAAAGTTATGAAGCGCTTCCTCAGTATCAATAGGGTGTATAAAAATGGAAACGTCAAGTACTTTATCAAGATTAATAATAGGAGAAAACCATCCATCACTTAAAAACGCCGGGTATGACACGGTATAAAATGTACGAGCAAATTTTTCATTAAGTGATATTTCTTTAGAACCTATTTTTAAAGCAGTCGGTGCAATTGTATCAATAAGATTTAATTTATTCTGCGTATAAATATTCCCAGGTAGAACATTAGAAAAATCTAATGCCCCTCGCTCTTTTTTATTTTTATTGAAGAAATTAAAAAGTGACATAATTTTTTATGAAAGACGAATAGGGTCTTCTATCTCACCAGGGTTAAATGACCTGAAGAAAAGCTCAATAAGTTCTTCTGTACCGAGTGAAATAGTACGTACTCCTGTTGTCGATATACTTGATGCAACTAACGCCATTCGTTCTTGCAGTTGTGTACGTGCCTCTTTAAATATCTCTTCACTACCAGTTGTCTGTTCACTAACCTTATTTTTATTATGACTGACAAATCCTGAAAATAAATGTTGTGCAGCTTCTGTGCTATTTTGCGAATAAGGAACAACAATATAAAATGATTTAGTCATAATGTTGGTGTTTTCCGTAAAAGTTTTAATAAATGACATATATTCCCGTAACTGAATACGCAATAGTTCTGTTTGTTGTTTCTTCTTTTTTTCCTCTAAAAGAGAAAGATATGGACGAATATCAATTTTACGTGACTGCACCACTATTTGTATAGAAAAATCAAGAGTGTTAAGAAATGTTTGAAATCCACTGATAATAGCATTTTGTTCATTGGAAGATTTCAATTCAAAATTAATTGATGAGCACATCAAAACCCCACGATACCCTCCGTTTTTAAGTATAATAACTCCTTCACGAATATCTTTAATCGGAACGAAGTTTTGTGCTGATGTTGCATTTGTTGTAGACATAATAAATTACATTTGAGTATTTTCTGGTATACGTGCGACATCAAGTGATCCTGCAAGCTCGCGTAATTTACTTCGTGTAAGCCTAACAACACGTACTGGCGTCTTTTTTTCGTGTACTGCTGTTGGTTGTGATTTTACAGATGTATATTTTTTCCATAGGAAAAAGCGTGAGGATGTATAATATTTAATTGCTGCTTCAACAGTATGTTCGAACGGTTTATTATTTATTTTATAGAACGCTAACGCACTGGCAAAACCGACTGTTGGTATTCCTAACAAAACCGCAATAAAAAACGGCAGATAACGTAATAATAAAAAAAGCAATCCGATACCGCCTGCTATATAAACAAATTGTTTAAGAGTGAGCGGACCGATGATTTTACTCTCCATTTCAATAAATTGTGGTACTTGATGCTCCATGTATATATTAGTATATCTGAAAAATGATACACTGTCTGTGCTGTTTTCCACTTAGTTGGCGTCACACTAACGGTTCTCTGTAAGGATCAGCAGTATATTTTTCCACGATTGGTTTTTTAGGTGGTGTAGGAATACTCTGAATTGTTGAATGTTCTGGATATGGTGGTTGTTGAGTTGGTTTTTTAATATCCTGAATAGGATGCTGTATTTTCATTTGTTCTCGCAGTGGTGAAAACACCATTATTTCTATATCATGCATAATGTTATCTACGTTATTTTTATCAAAGCCGTTATTTATCAATACATCGGATACTTCTTGAGGGTTCTCCACCCCGATAAGCATAAGAAGTAGCTCATTTTCAAGTACTGCAGATTGTTTTGTTTGAAGCTCATATCGTTGTGCGAGTGTTGTAGCGACGACTACATATTTTTTTTCTAACAAAAAACCTTTAACTTCTTCAGGTACATTATCTATAAACGCTCGCAGGCTTTCTTGTAGCGTTGGCACCTTTTTTGAATCTACATCAGTATAGGTATCTTGGTGTTTGGAAGTTTTTTGTGGTGTATTCATAGATGTTTATTTATAACTTTTTAAAATATATCGTAGACTTATGAATCTTGTTCAGAAATATCTTTTTTATCTTTCGCGGACTCTTTGAGTATTTTTTCAATCGTATCAACAAACTTTTCTTTATCATCTTTTGTTGCATCCTTAATAATCTTTTTTGCTACGTCTTTACGCCATTTACTACCGTACATACCAAGACCATAACTAAGTTCTCGCATGTTCTTTGCATATAATATCTGGGGGAAGTTTTTTGATTCACGTTCTTTCATTTCGGATGTCTTTTTTGCAACATTTGCTTCACGCTTTGTTTGTTCGGTAGTAAATTGTTTATTAACATCCTCAGTTTGTTTTGTTTGCTGATTTATTATATCGTTCTTCTGTGTTTGCAATGTTTGCAGATCTTGCTTGAGTTCAGCTAAGTCATTAGGTGATTTTATAAAAGTAGAATTAATGGAATCTTCTATTTCTTTAATTTTAGTATCTATTTTTTTAAGTTCAGCGTCACTGTCTTCATTTATTTTCTCTATAGTATTATCAAACTTTTCTTTTTCGTTTGTGTTTATGTCTTGAAGTATCGTTACCCCTTCTTTCATTCGTTCCGTCTCTTCCTTATCTGCTTTTGTAGGTCTGAGACTCTTCGAATATTCCTCAGTTTTCTTAATCTTCTCTTCTTCTGCGCCTCTATACCCTCCTGTTTTTGTTTTTCCCGCACCAATTCCTAACGCACTAAGTCCACCACCAATCTTTGTGGCACGTACATCAAAACTTGATTTTGCTGCCCTATCCAACATATCGCCACCAATTCTTCCAAATACCGCACTTCTCCCAATTTTTGAGCTTCTCCATTTTTCAGAAAGACGTTGACCACTCCATCCGATTGTTTTCTGACCTAACCATCCTACCTGACCAAATGTTGCTCGCCCGCTTATTTTGGTTGCGAAACCAGCTGCTTTATTAGATAAACTTTTTGCTACAATGAGAGATACAATAAGTAAACCAATTATAACGGAAAAAGTTAAAAGTAATCCTGACATTGATGTCGTACCTGGACTGCTCACAGCCGTCCCGTAATTTACTCCGCCAGTAATTGAACTAACAAATGTGCTTTGTGCCATTTTTGTTACCACAAGAAGAAATAATAATAATACAGGAGCTAATATTGTTTGGCTTGCAAGAACATGCCACCATTTTTTTCCATAAGAGCTTATAAGTGGTATGCCGGCAAGACCGATGAAACCGATAGGTGAAACAATTAAGAGAAACAGTAACACTACAAATCTGGAAATAAGCATGATTGCAATAGCTCCAAATACAAATGCCAATATGAGAAACATAATAATTCCCAGCAATGCGATCTCTACTTTTTGTCCTGCAGGGAGCTTCGCATTTACTGTACTATATATACTACTTGTTTTTACTGCAGTCATTACTGCGTTTGATATTGGCTCAGGGCTTGCGTTAAATGATGTTGGGATAGAGCCACCGTTTATTTGTGCATAAAATTGCGTCGCAAACACATTTCCAGTATCAACGATAAATTCGGTAAAAAATAGTGAAAAATTCAGTAGTATGGCAACGAGAAGCAGTTTTGGTAATACTTTTTTTGCTCCATAGGTTACATTATCAAGTATCGTTGCGATACCGATGGCGATAAAACCAAATACAAGCAAAATGTTTCCAAGGTCGCGGAATAAAGCCCATGCTGTTTGTAGACTTCCAATATCCTTAATATAATATCCCATGCGAACAACAGTGTAATACATCGATGCTCCCATAAGTGTTGCTGCAAATTCTACAAGCCAATGGAAAGGTGTCATGAGCATAAGAAGCATATCTGACAGAATTCCAGGTGAACTGGTATTAGACGCAAATACAAATGAAGTTGGGAACACAATAAATATGAACATTAATACAATTAATGTTGTCAGCTTTTTTTGTGTAAAATATTTCTGTAAATATATAAGCATATATTATTCTTCTATGAACCACCCCAGTTATTTGAATTAGACGAATTCAAATTATTGATACACTGCTGCACTTGTGTTTGTAGTACTTGAAGTTCAAGGTTTGCACTTTGTGCAATTTTGTTCATAGTACCAACAGTTGTTGTCATACCTTCAAATGATAGACTATTAGTCTGCGCTTGTGAGATTTGTTGTACCGTTGGTAATGTACCGTCCGTAATTATTTTTTGAAATTCTGCGCCAACTGCCGCTATTGATGTTGCAGACCCACTGTTTATCGCAACTTGTGCATTAGATTTTATTTGTTCAAGTTTAATAAGCCCGGTTCTCGCTGATGTGATAGATACTTGTGTCTCCGAATACTTAATGATAACACCATTAAGAGATGCTTTTGCGGTTACAATATTTGAGTATGGTACAGGACACGAGCTGTTTGGTGATGTGTAGTTAATCAATGAGCGTAGAGCATTTTCTGCACGACTTTCTGAACTAAGAATCTTTTGTAGGTTTGATATATATTGATGTATGTTACTCTCTTTACGGTTTATAGCATTTTGTAAAGATGTGTTTATTTGGCTAAGGCTTCCTGTTGGAGTTCCGTTTTTGTATTGACTGATATAAGATGAACTGCCTCCTTGAGACAGAGATGCTATACCAAGTAATCCACCCCCACTTCCACCTCCTATTGCTTTTGAAACAAGGTTTTGTGCGAGATTACCTATAATTTCACTAATTTCATCAGCAGATACAAGAGAGCTAATTCCTGAGCCAAGAGCTTTATCAAGCTGTGCTTTAATTACACTACCAGGTGTTTGTATAGAACAGCTTGTACCATCACTATTACAGTTTGTTTTAGACAAAAAGCCTTGTGCCCAATTTGCTTCTACCACTTTGTTTGTTTGAGCATTTGATACACTTGTATTAAGTGCGTTATTTGCTCCCTCGTATGCATAGTATGGATTATTGTTACTGTTTGCATTTATTGCTTTCCATCCATTCCATCCACCTGCACCGAAGTCTCCATTGAGGAAAGCGTGCGTGTTTGGTACTGTATTAGACAGTGTTTCGGTGTGTGCAGACCAATAATTAGAAGCTGTATTTTTAGTGTATGTAGTATTTACAGCATTTGCGATAGTTCTATTATAAGATTGAGAGTATGATGAACCGGTTCCTGCGCCAGTAACAAATCTGTTTTCAGCAAAATCACCGGTTTGCCCGATATATTTTTTAAGATTGGTCACAAAGCCAGGTCCACTAGTACCGTTTTGGTTAATATGATGTTCTGCGATATTTGTTACAAGATCGCTTGTGATTGATCGTAATGTAGATTTTGCTATTATCCACGCAATAGGGTCAAGTGCATACTCTTTTGTAACAAGTGACGCGGTAAGAATATTTCCAGCTACGATTTTAATGCCATTAATAATTGTTTTTGCCACTACTGTCGGGTCAAGTACAATACCCAAAAATGCATACACTGGTCTTGGCGCGGAAACAAACATACCACCAGCAAGAATAAGAAGCATGCTTATTCCTATTAATGTACGCTTGGCATCTTGTTGTAAATTATGTACACTCATAGTTTTTGTTGTTGCTGTGTTGCAGTTATTTCATCCATTAGATTTACAAATGATGCTCCAGGATCTCCAGGCTTAAGCACTACTCCAGAAGAACGAAATACATCACCCATATCGGTAAACGCCTGAGCAAGTGCCAATGCACTTTTTTTATATTGAGAAAGAGCAAGCATAGTAATAATTGGGTCGGTATTTATTTTTGCAAGATTATTTATTACACTTGCCATACTCGCGTAAGCATTAATCATTTCAAGATGTGCTTGTACGACTTCTGTTGGAACTGTCATTTGTGCCAACGCAGCCGCTGCAGCACTACAGATATCAGCGATTGCTTGAATATGTGCAACTGCCGATGTATTAGAATTTTGTGCTGCTTCTTGTAAATATATAAGCACGCCTTTATCTTGTGATATTGTATGTTTAGAAAATGCCTGTTGCACTCCCGCAGCATACGCGCGCATTGCGGCCGTACCTGACCCACCTATTTTAATTTGAGAAAGTGTGCGATATGGTGTCGGTGCAGTTACTTGATTATTTAGCTGCAACATAGTTTGTTTTACAACTTCAGTGAGTTGCTGTTTTGAAAGCGCTGACCCTCTATTTAATTCTTTTTGTGCTAAGTATATAGAAAAGAAATTTTTCGCAAATATATCTGTAAGAGATCCTTGTGTTGGCACAGGACCATATCCAGTATTGTCGGCTTTTACTGTTGTTGATGTAGCCGTCTTCGGTAGAGTAAATGCTTTCGGTACTATAAGACCTTTTGCAACAGCTTCCCCATCTGTCATACCAAGTCCGAA
>VAOZ01118475.1_pt1 | contig 15091 bp, 11 predicted proteins | sample 3394041 | NCBI WGS metagenome assembly VAOZ01 (sample SAMN08290431, study PRJNA428436) | hydrothermal vent metagenome | isolation source: Deep-sea hydrothermal vent chimney | place: Indian Ocean: Southwest Indian Ridge
CTCCCTCTTTGTTCTTACCGCATTCTGCCATCTCCTGCAATCAACAATCTTTCGTTATTGCCGTGTTCAACTGAAGATTTGTAAGATTTCGTTTTTTTTCAGGCTTGGACGCTTGAAGCGAAGTGATAGTTGTCTTGTCCGTCCCTGCCTTTTCCAATTCCGGAATACCGGGTAAAATTTAGAACCGGTATAAATTGTAATCTTGTCTGGTATCCTTTTCAACAAGTTATACCTTTGTCCTGAAAAATATTTAATACCTTAAAAAACATATATGAAAGGTGGTGAATTTCTTATAAAAGAGATAAAAGCAGAAGCTGTTTTTATTCCAGAAGAACTTGATGAAGAACAACTTATGATTGCTGCAACCTGTGAGGATTTTGTAGAAACAGAGATTGCCCCCCACTTTGATGCCCTTGACAAACACGAAGAAGGTCTGATGCCTTCGCTTTTGAAAAAAGCCGGTAAAATGGGATTACTCGGTATTTCCATTCCTGAGGAATTTGGTGGATTTGGTCAGAACTTTCTTACCAGCATGAAAGCAAACGAAGCTATTGGCTCAGCCTACTCCTTTTCGGTAGCCTTCATGGCACACACCGGCATTGGTTCATTACCGCTGCTTTATTATGGAAATCAGCAGCAGAAGGAGCGTTATCTGCCTTTGCTTGCCAGCGGCGAATGGCTGGCGGCTTACTGCCTCACCGAACCCGGTGCCGGTTCCGATGCCAATGCAGGGAAAACCAAAGCCGTTTTGTCGAAGGATGGTCAGCATTATATGCTGAATGGACAGAAAATGTGGATTACCAATAGCGGTTTTGCCGATTTACTGACCGTTTTTGCCAAAATTGATAACGACCGGGTGCTGAGTGCTTTTCTGGTCGAATCCTCTACCGGGGGAATTACAATGACTCCCGAAGAGCACAAAATGGGAATCAAAGGATCTTCTACGCGCCAGATTTTTTTTAACGATGTGAAGGTGCCCGTGGAGAACCAACTGGGGAAACGGGGCGAAGGCTATCGAATTGCCCTGAACATCCTTCATTTAGGTCGTATTAAACTGGGAGCTACCGTCATAGGTGGTATGCGCAGGGCCATCAACTATTCGGTAAGATATTCCTTGGATCGCAAACAGTTCGGGGTAAGTCTGGCAGATTTCGGAGCCATAAAATACAAGATGGCCGAGCAGGTAATCAAAACTTTTTCTACCGAATCAGCTGTTTACCGTGCCAGCAAAGATATTCAGGATGAGATTTCCACTTTTCTGGATGCAGGAAAAACCTATGGACAGGCTAATATTGCTGCTGTGGCAGAATTTGAACCCGAATGTGCATTACTTAAAGTATATGGCTCTGAATCACTGGATTATATTGTTGATGAGCTGGTGCAAATTTACGGCGGAATGGGCTTTTCAGCGGAAGCACCGGCCGACCGCTCTTACCGCGATTCGCGAATCAACCGTATTTTTGAAGGTACTAATGAAATTAACCGTCTGATCATTGCCGATGCGGTGCTTAAACGTGGTCTGCGTCATAAGATTTCACTTCTGGAAAAAGCGACTGAATTCTTAGAAGATAAAGAAACTATTCGGCCGGTAGATATTTCATCAGCAGATTATTATCCCCTTCATCATGCTTATGTCAACCAGTTGAAAAAGGCTGCTGTCATCCTGTTTCCCATGCTGAATGGCACCTTTAAAAAGCAGCTGGCTTACGAAGAGGAGATTATGATGAATATGGCCAACATGCTCATGTATGTGTATGTGCTTGAATCGACACTGCTCAGGGTAGAGAAACTTGAGAGGAACGGGTTGAAGCCAAATATCTCCGTTTATCGCGACATTTTGGATGTGCTGTTGCACGATGTCATACATATTTTTCGGAAAGAGACCGTTGATGCAGTCAGCTCCTTCATGCAAGGCGAAGAAAAAAAGGAGATGCTCAACATTATGCATAAGCTCACCTTCTACGATCCTGTCGATGCTAAAGAAGCACGCCGGCGTATTGCCGATAAACTTATTGAGGATGAGCAATATAAATTCTAAATTCATGTTGTCACGACACGGGTATTGTGTGCAGGTTGTGTTAATATATACCTGACACGTCACCCGTCTTGATAAACCGGAAAGAGTGCTATTTCCGGACAAAAAGATTACGCTTCACGGGAGAAATTCCGGAAGCGTAATCTTTTTATGCGACGATGAAAAGCGCTTATTTCAGGATGGCTTTTCCAATGACAAGCCGCTGAACCTGATTGGTTCCTTCATAAATCTGACAAAGTTTGGCATCGCGCATCATCTTTTCTACAAGATAATCAGTTGAATAGCCCTCTCCTGCCATAACCTGAACGGCATCGGTAGTAACCCGCATAGCCACATCCGAAGCATATAGTTTCGACATAGCTGACAAGATGTTTTTAGATTTCTGACCATTATCGTAGGCCCAGGCAGAATGCCAGGTGACTAACCTGGCGGCTTCAATTTCTGTGGCCATATCTGCCAGCATAAAACTTACACCCTGGTTTACTGTAACGGGTTTCCCAAACTGAATACGATTTTTTCCCCATCGAAGAGCCGTCTCATAAGCAGCTCTTGCATTTCCCACGCTGAGTGCAGCAACTCCCGTACGTGTACGCTCAAAAGTTTTCATGGCAAGAATAAATCCCTGATTTTCACCGCCAATAAGATTTTCTTTGGGTATCTCAACATCCTCAAAAATAAACTCGGTTTGAACGGAAGCACGTTGTCCCATTTTCTGTAGGTTTGAAACAACTTTCACGCCGGGTGATTTTGTATCTACAACAAAAGCGCTCAGACTTCGTGCACCCTTTTCAGGATTCACCATAGCAAAAACCGTTACAAACTCGGACACGGCTCCGTTAGTGATAAAACGCTTTTGACCGTTCAAAATATATTTGTCACCATGCAAAATGGCTGTGGATTTGATGCCTGCCACATCCGAACCTGCGTTAGGTTCGGTAAGCGCATAAGCAGCTACTCCTTTGGCTTCAATAATTTGTCCGAAAAATCTTTTCTTCTGTTCTTCACTTGCTCCAAGCAAAAGTGGCGTAAGTGCAAGAGTATTGGCATCCATACAAATACCGATGCCCACACATCCGGCACCCAGTTCTTCCGATGCCAGAGCACTCTCGAAAATATTGTGCCCGCTACCACCATATTCTACAGGAACGGGGCCATTCATCATCCCTTCAACATAAGCCTTTTTAATGATGTCCCATGGGAACTCTGCCAATTCGTCATACTTCCTGGCATTGGGAATAATTTCACGTTGGGCAAAATCCCGGACTTTCTCCCGGAGTTCAACCTGTCTGGGTTCTAAAGAAAAATCAACCATTTTTTAATTTATTTTGTTAAACAATTTAGTTTTACATCTTTTTGCAAACGTTTTCAAGAAGTGAAAACAAAAATAAGTTTTCTCTGGAATTTTTTCTATTTTAGTGAAGAATTTTATGACTGAAAACAAAAAAAAGACACATTACATGAAAGAAAATATGTATTCAAAAGGCTTTAAGGCTTTTCTTCAGCTTGAAAGGGCGTTGTCGGAGAATACTGTAAAGGCTTATCTGCATGATGTCAGTCTGCTGTTCTCATTCCTTCAGGTTAAAAAAGGGCAGCTCTTTATAAAAGATATCACATCTGATGACCTACGTGATTTTTTGCATTACATTATCGAAATGGGGCTGGGAGTATATTCTCAGAGTCGAGTGGTTTCGGGCATCAAGTCATTTTTTAGCTATTTGATGCTTGAAAAGATCATTGCAACAGACCCGGCGGCATTACTTGAATCGCCTAAGTTGGGAAAAAAGTTGCCCGATGTGCTCTCTGAAACTGAGATTGATACATTGATTCAATCGGTTGATTTGTCGAAACCCCTGGGAGAACGCAACAAAGCCATATTGGAAACACTCTATGCCTGCGGTTTACGTGTTTCGGAACTTACCAGCTTAAAGCTTTCCGATTTGCATTTTAACGAAGAAATTATCATTGTAACGGGCAAGGGAAACAAGCAAAGAATGATTCCCATCGGCGACAGCGCACAAAAGCAGCTGCTCACATATATTCAACAACTGCGCGTCCGTATTGCTCCCCGGACAGAAGCGGAAAATATTGTCTTTTTAAATCAGCGGGGAGGCAAACTTACCAGGCAGATGATTTTCCTCATCATTAAAAAGCAGGTTGAAAAAGCTGGTATCCGTAAAAAGGTAAGCCCGCATACTTTTCGTCATTCATTTGCCACGCATCTCATCCGCCGGGGAGCCGATTTGAGGGCTGTTCAGGTATTACTGGGCCATGTATCCATCAGTACCACAGAAATATACACTCATCTAAACGATACCGATTTAAGAAATACCATCTTAAATTTTCATCCACTGAATATAGGCGAAAAGACAGAATAATCTTCGACTTTTCCCGGTTGATAACTATCTGGTAGTTAGCTGTAAAATTTCATTGTGTTTTTAATAAAAAATTTTAACTTTGGCAAGCTTAAAACTTGCCGGTATTATTTCATCTTGACCCCATGAGTAAGTTGCGAATTTTAATCATAGAAGATAATGCATCGGATGATAAACTTCTCCGGTTTGAGCTTAGTCGTGATTTTGATTTTGAAGCAATCACCGTTGAAACAGAACAAGATGTACTTGAAAAACTTTACAGCTTTCGTCCCAACCTGATTCTTTCCGACTATTCCATGCCCGGATTTTCGGGTATGCAGGCACTTGAAATTCGTAATAAAAAATCACCCTTAACGCCGTTTATCGTTGTTACAGGTTCCATTAATGAAGAAGTCGCCATTAACTGTATCAAGGCCGGTGCTTCCGATTATGTTACCAAAGACCATCTGATTCGTTTGAATGTGTCCATAAAAAGTGTTTTGGAACAACAGAAGATTCTTGTGGAAAAAGAAAAAGCAAAAAAGGACCTTTTTGAAAGTCTGGAGCGTTTCAAAAAATTTGTAGAACATGATATCTCTGGTGACTATATCGAAGACAAAAACCGTGTGCTGTATTGTAATCAGAAACTACTTGATGTTTTTGAGTTTGATAACCTTGATCAACTTAATGCCTATGGCTCCGGGAATCTGTATGACGATTCGGAAGTCAGGAAAAAGATTGAAGACGCCCTTTATAATAATGGAAAGATAGAAAATTTTGAAGCGCGTATGCATACGCGTACCGGGAAAAAGATTGTGATACTCGAAAATGCTTACAGTGAATTTGATGAGGAAGGTAATCTGGTTCAGATTCAGGGTTACCTTATTGATGTTACACAGCGGGCGGTTGCTGAAGAAAAACTAAAACACTCTGAAAATCTTTTTCGGACTCTCACTGAAAATACTTCTGTGGGGATTGTTATTTACAATAAAGATAAATTTCTATATGTCAATCCTGCTACTTCCCGAATTACAGGATTTAGTACAGAGGAAATGAAAAAAATGTTTTTTTGGGAAATTGTTCATCCACTTGATAGGGAATTGGTAAAAAAAAGGGGCAGGAGACGGATAAAAAGACAAAGTGTTCCTAAGAATTATCAATTCCGGTTGTTAACAAAAGAAGGGGAGACACGCTGGATTGATTACACCGCCGATTATCTGCGATTTGAGGGTGAAGATGCCAGCATTGGCAGCATCCATGATATAACAAAGGAAAAACAGGCCATAGAAGAGATAAAACTTCTTTCCTTGGTTGTTTCCCAAAGCCCTCTTTCGGTTATGATCACCGATTTAGAGGCAAAAATTGAATATGTGAATGACAGTTTTACACGGATCACCGGTTACAGGTTCCAGGAAGTTATCGGACAGAATCCCAGATTTTTGCAAAGTGACAAAACTTCGAGACGCGTTTACAATGCATTGTGGGACACCTTAAAAAAAGGCAAAACCTGGCGTGGAGAATTTATTAATAAGCGTAAAAACGGAGATATTTATTACGAATATGCCGTGATTGCACCCATAAAAAATGACCAGGGTAAAACAAGGCAGTATATTGGTATGAAGGAAGACATCACTCCCAGAAAAAAGCTGGAGAATGAGTTACGCGTAGCCAAGGTAAAGGCGGAAGACGCAAACCGGTTAAAGTCTGCCTTTCTTGCCAATATTAGTCACGAATTGCGTACTCCGCTGAATGGTATCCTCGGGTTTTCGGAGCTTATTCAGGAATTGGACGATGTTGAATCTATTCAGGAAATGAGTCGTTATATCAATGAAAGCGGGCAACGGTTGCTACGTACACTGGATATGATTATTGCCATATCAAGGCTTGACTCAGGTACTTATGAGATTAAAAAGGAAAGCGTAGATGTGATAGCAGAATTTCATAATATTTATACAAAGAAGTTGTCCTTTGCTCACGAAAAGAATTTGGAAATGACCTTTGAAACAGCTTTTGATCAGTTCGTTCTTGTGGGCGACCGCACCATTATCTCCGCTGCACTTGAAGAAATTGTGGATAATGCCATTAAGTTCACCAATAAAGGCAGCGTTGAGCTGAGAGCCGGCAAAACAACGGAAAACGACAAAGAGTATATTTATTTCGAGATAAAAGATACGGGAATCGGTATTTTACAAGAAAACAGGAAAAGCATTTTCGAAGACTTCCAGCAGGCCAGTTCCGGCTATGGGAGGAAATACGAAGGTAACGGGCTGGGTTTAAGTCTTGCCAAAAAGTATGTTGAACTTATTGGCGGCTCCCTGAAGCTGAACTCAACTGTGGGAATCGGCTCAGTATTTACTATTTATCTTCCTGTTTGACAATGTGTTAGCAAATGAATTAAACATAATGAATTAAATTTATAAAATGGAAAACAGTTACCATCAAAAAAAGATACTGTATGTGGACGATGATTTACAAAGTCGTTTATTAGTCAGGCATCTTATCGGCAAATTTTATGACATCGCTCTTTGCTCAACAGCAGAAGAAGCTTTACAAATTCTTGAAACCAACAATTTTAGTTTGTTTTTGTTGGATATTCGTCTTGAAGGAGAAATTACAGGGATAGAATTGCTGATAGAAATTCGCAATATGCCCGGACATGAAAGAACCCCTGCGGTTGCTGTAACCGCCTTTGCCTTTGATGAGGACAGGGAACGTATTTTATCCTCTGGTTTTTCAGGTTACATGGCGAAACCTATTGCTTTAAATCAATTTAAAGAAATGGTTAAGAATTACGTTGAAAATCAAGAGGCTATCCCCTGCTAAATTGTTTATTTGGTTCTCCCGTATTCAATAATAAATACACTATTTCATCAATTGCTTTTCAGAGCCTTAGAATGCGGAAGGTTCCGTTATCTTCGAGTTTGATAAGTGTGGATGGACGTATGGAACGGATACGCGACCGGTGGACATCCACCACATAATCTACTTTTTCTTTGATGAGTTCCGAAATTTGATGAAAAGTACGGGGAGAAGGTTCTCCCGAAATATTGGCTGAAGTAGAAACAAGAGGATGACCAAGTCTTTTAATCACCTCAGCACAGTAATCTTCATGAACAATCCGAATTGCTATGGTACCGTCAGAAGCAAGGAGTTTTTTCGGCAGTTTTTTGGCCTTGTTAAAAACGATGGTTATGGGAGATGCCGCATTTTCAATAAGGTCGTAGGCGATAGAGGGGACTTCCTCAACATATTGATTTATCTTGTCGGCGTTGTCTAACAAAACAATCATGCTCTTTTGCTCCTGGCGGTTTTTCAGTTTAAAAATTCTGCCGATAGCCTTTGAATTGGTGGCATCGCAGCCGATACCCCAGATAGTATCCGTTGGGTAAAGCAGGATTTTTCCCCGCCTTAACAGAGTCACTGATTTTTCTACTTCCTCCTTTAATTTCTCAGACATAACAACAATTGTTTTATACCAATGGTTTCGGCACACTTGAAATGTTTCTTTGGACAAGCTTTTTTACCATGCAGGCCACAGGGACGGCAAGTTAGCTTTTCAGTAGTTTGGATGACAATTGATTTTGCGGAAAGCGGGCCAAAACCAAATTCCGGTACGGTGGAACAGAAAACAGCGGCCACGGGAGCATTCATGGCCGAAGCAAGATGCGTGGGGGCCGAATCGTTGGTGTAGTTCATTAATGCATCACGCATGAGGGCAGCCGATTCCAAAAGTGAAAGCCTCCCGGCGAGATTCAAACTGTTTGCATGAGCGGAGTCTTCTATAATACGGTCAATTTTTTTTCGTTCTCTGTCAGAACCGAGAAAATAAACTACGAGGTCTTCCTCTAATTGCTTTATGAACCCTGCCCACTTTTCGGCAGGAAATTCCTTGGTAAACCACAGGCTGCCAGGAGAAACAGTGATAAATTGTTTGGTTTTATATTGCGAAGCCTGCGCAAAATCATGTTTTGAGGGATAAAGTTTTGGCTTAAAAAGAGATGGGTCTGTGTACGTTTCAATCAGTTTCAGATTACGCTCAGTTTCGTGCGGGCTTCCCTCCTTTGAAGATATTTTATGTGCGAGACGATGCGTAAAAAAAAGTGAAAATGGATTTTTTCTAAATCCGGCTGTTTTCTTAGCTCCGGCAAGGACAGTCATCAATCCGGTAGAGGCAAACCGCTGTGTGTTGACAACCAGATCATACTTTTGCTTACGAACGATGGTGACAAGCTCCCAAAGTTTCCTGTATTTTTTCTCTGATTTATCCCACACCATAACGTGCTTCAAATAAGGATGGTAACGCAACAGGGCTTCGTTTCCTTCCTTCAGCAGAAAATCAATACGTGCCTGTGGAAAAAAGTGATGTAACTTCTCAATTAACGGGGTAGCCAACACAACATCCCCCAGCGAGGCCGTTTGTATGATTAAAATTTTTTCCATCTCCAATGGGGTTTAAACAGCTACCTGAAAATCACGTAAAGCTTCATTTAGCGAAGTCTTGGTATCGGTAGAAGCTTTTCGTTTTCCGATAATCAACGCACAGGAAACCTGGAAATCGCCTGCAGGAAAATGTTTATTGTAAGTTCCTGGGATAACCACCGATCGTGGCGGGATATAGGCTTTATACTCAACGGGTTTGCCGCCGCTGACATCAATAATCTTAGTACTTTGCGTAAGTACTACATTGGCACCCAGCACGGCTTCTTTTCCCAGCCTGACACCTTCGACAACAATAGAACGGGAGCCGATAAAGCAGTTATCTTCAATAATTACCGGAGCGGCCTGAACCGGTTCCAGCACACCGCCAATGCCCACGCCGCCGCTCAAATGTACATTCCTTCCAATTTGCGCACAGGAGCCTACGGTAGCCCATGTGTCCACCATGGTTCCGCTATCCACATAGGCACCAATATTCACATACGAAGGCATCATAACCACACCGGGAGCGAGATAGGCGCCATAACGGGCAATGGCATGAGGGACTATGCGAACATTTTGAGCGGCAAAATCTTTTTTCAATGGAATTTTGTCGTGAAACTCAAACATACCGGTTTCCATGGTCTCCATTTTACGCAACGGAAAATAGAGAATAACAGCTTTCTTTATCCATTCGTTCACCTTCCATTCTTCCCCCACAGGCATAGCCACTCGCAATTTGCCTTTGTCCAACGCCTCAACTGTATTAAAGACAGCCTCTCTCACTTCGTCCGATTCGCGTAAATTACGGTTTCCCCATGCTCTATTTATCAGTTGTTCAGCAGTATCCATGTGATTCTTTTTTTGAGCCAAAATAAACATTTCCGCAATAGACAAAACATTTTTTTATTCTGGAAATATTTTTATACTTTTAAGCCACCAATTAAAGTGAAAACTCTTTCCTATTATGAATGCACCTGTTATCAATGGGTTCCGAACCTCAACAATCAGGATTTTCTTTCTGATGTCTTTTATGGCCTCGCAACAGGCTTTTGGCGCAGGGTTGTGGTCTCCAGTTGGTGCCAGGCAAGCGGGACTCAACCATAGCTCTGTTGCGCTGAGCGATTTCTGGAGCATCCAAAACAACCAGGCCGGTATGGCGCTGATAAAGAATCTGTCGGTAGGCGTTGCTTATGAGAACAGATTCCTCGTTCCCCAGATGGGAACTGCAAATCTCGCCCTGATTTATCCTTCGAAATTCGGTAATATGGGGATTAGTATGAGCTATTTTGGCTACGCTTTGTATCATGAAATGAAAGTAGGGCTGGCTTATGCCCGTTCTTTTGGCCCCTGGTTAAGAGTGGGTGTACAACTTGATTATCTGCAAACCGGGCTGGGAGATATTTATGGCAGCCGAAGCAATGTAACCTTTGAGCTGGGCATGCAATCTGATGTCAACGCGCATCTTACGTTTGGAGTCTATGTCTATAATCCGGTGCGCGTTAAATTTTCAGACTATGCTAACGAAAAGATTCCTGCGGTCTTTCGCTTTGGCGCAGCCTACCATTTTTCCAATAAGCTGCTCACCACAGTTGAGATAGAAAAGAATACCGATTTTCAGCCTGTAATCCTGAGAGGCGGTATAGAATACAATGTTAAGAAACAGTTCTTTTTCCGTGTCGGCTTCGGAACTGCTCAGGATATTTTTTCTTTTGGATTCGGTTGGAATAAAAAACACATGCAGTTCGACATTGGCACTACCATGCATCAATCGCTGGGTTTCTCGCCGCAGACATCATTTGTATTTGATTTTTAATGAAACGTCAACTCACATATTATTTCTTATTGTTGTCAATATTAATGTTCAGGATAAATATGAACGTGAAAGCCCAAAATGGGGATACCCTGCACAAATCTGTTGAGTTTCTGACCAATCAGCTGGAAAATATGGCAAAATCTTCCGACAGGCAGCAGGATTATTCAGATATTGCTGACAATTACATCTATTATACCAGGCACCCTATTAACATCAATGGACAGGAGGTGAATACATTGCTTCATTTGCATTTACTAAATGAGATGCAACTTGCTTCTTTGAAAGCCTATATCCACGAAAATGGCAATATTCTCAGTATTTACGAATTGCACTATATTTCCGGCTTTAACGCACGGGTCATTCAACAGTTAAGTCCTTTTATCAAAACCGGAATTCCGAAAAAGGCAAAACCGTTTTTCTGGAAAAAAGCTCTAAAATACGGGAGGCATCAGGTATTGATGCGTTACGGTCAAATTATTGAACCCGAAGCAGGATATGCGATACCTGCCGATTCGGCCTGGAAGAAACCGGGTTCCGTTTTTCTGGGAAGCCCGCAAAAATTCTATCTGCGTTACGGTTTCCGCTCGGACGAGCATTTGCGTTGGGGATTTACGGCTGAGAAAGATGCCGGCGAAATGCTTTTCCCTTCCCATTTGAGCGACAGCGTGAAACAGTTGCTGGGAAGTCAAAAACCACGATTTCCCGATTTTTTCTCGGCCTTTGCTTATGTCTCACATCTCGGAATTTTGAAAAAAGCTGTCATTGGTGATTATCATTTGGAATTCGGTCAGGGATTGTGCTTGTGGTCAGGGCTTACTTTTGGAAAATCGGCAGAGACGACTACCGTGAAATATTACGGCTCAGGCATTCGGCCTAATACTTCAGCAAACGAAAATCGCTTTTTTCGTGGAGCAGCCTTCACACTGGGGCTGAAAAACATGACGCTGACAGCTTTTTATTCACACAACAAAGTGGATGGAAGTTTCTTTGTGATGCCCTCCGGTCAGGATGAAATTACAACAATTTTGGAAACGGGAAACCATCGAACTATCAGCGAGTTGCTCAACGAAAACAGACTTACAATTGATGCTTATGGCGGACATATTGGATATTCCCATCATTTTATGCAAGTGGGAGCCACTTATTATCAAACGCGGTTGAGCCTCCCCCTCATGCCCGACACGACTCTTTACCGTCGTTTCTATTTCCGTGGAAACCGGCTTAGCAATGTCTCTGTCAATTTGAATATGCAGTTTTCGCATATTTCGTTTTTCGGAGAACTTGCCGCCAACCCCGGAGGAAGCCTGGCGGGTATGGCCGGCATCAACGCCTACCCTTCCGATCGCCTGATCCTCACGCTGAGCTATCGTAATATTTCTCCCGCCTATAAAGTTATCTATGCAGCACCGTTTATGGAGTCGGGAAGTGTAAACAACGAAAAAGGTATTTATCTCGGCATCAGGATGCTGCTTTCACGCCTGTTTACTTTTACGGCATATGCCGATTATTTCTCTTTCCCCTGGCTGAAATTTCAGGTAAATGCACCTTCCAGAGGAAAAGCATTTCTCGCCGAACTTGATATGGCTCCAGAAAAAAATATCAGTATGTATTTCCGCTTTCGCTATCTTCAAAGAGCTCAAAATACCTCTAATCCGGATAACTATCATCCGTTGCTGACGGAGAAAAGTTATGCTGATTTTCGTTACGCCCTCTCGTATGCCGCTTCTCCCCTGTTGGTTTTTAAAACCCGTATAGAGTATGTGCACTTTGCAAAAGCCTCTGACCATGAACGGGGATTTTTGGTTTATCAGGATATTTTATACCAGTTTCTAAAATTTCCGTTAAACATTAGTTTTCGTTATGCTTTGTTTGACACCGATGGCTGGAATAGCCGTATTTATGCTTATGAAAACGATGTGCTTTATGCTTTTACTGTTCCTGCATATTACGACAAGGGCCAGCGGGTCTATCTTTTGCTGCATTACAAACTCGGGAAGTTCATGAATATTTGGATAAAAGCAGGGCAGACGATTTTTTTTAGCAAAAAGAGTATCTCCTCAGGCCCGGAAGCCATTGCCGGAAACCACAAAACCAGCATCACACTACAAGTACAGTTAAAATTTTGACCAAAAAAAAGGAGCGGCAAACATGCCGCTCCTTTGGTATCTTTACATTGCAATCAATTATCTACAGGTATTGTTCCAGTTTATTCACCAAGACCTGTTTGGGAACCGAGCCAACCTGTTTGTCTACCACTTCACCGTTTTTGAAAAACAAAATGGTCGGAATATTACGAATACGGTAACGGCGGGCGATGGACGGGTTATGGTCAACATCCATTTTCCCAACCAATACTTTATCGCCGTATTCCTCGCCAATCTCCTGAATAACAGGGCCTACCACGCGGCACGGGCCGCACCATATCGCCCAAAAGTCAACAATCACCGGTTTGTCGGAGTGCAAAACAAGTGAATCAAAATTTGCATCTGTGAATTCTAAAGCCATTTTTTTGTCTTTTTATTTGGGTGCGAAATTAAGAAAGAATTGGATATGAACAAATCTGTAAATGTTAGTTTTAGTCTATTTGTTTAACTTATAACGAACGGCTCCCAGCCTGCGCAGGTTCATCAGGAAGAGCCGGGCATCTACTTTTGCGGATTTGCTGTTCATTACCAAAGGTCTCTTTTTGTCCGCTGTAGCCATTGAAATCAATAGATGCGTGTCTCCCGGATAATCATATCCCATTTTTACCATTGTATCAATAAATTCATCGGTAACAATTTTCGGATCAATAAATAAGGTAAGTTTTTTAATATTCTTATTCATAGCATCTTCCAGCAGCGAAATATCCCGGATATTGATGTTTAGCGAATTCTCATCATAGCGATTTGGTTCCACCATGGCACGTACCAGCAGGTTATTGCCAACCACGAGCATGTGTCTCATTTTCAGATAGTTTTCTTTGAAAAGTCTGAAATCCATTGAGCCGGAGTAATCCTCCAGTGTTACCACGCCGAAGAGAGAGCCGTTTTTTGTTGTCCTTTGCAAAGTGGAAGTTACCATACCCCCAAAAACGACCTCTTTTTTCTTATAATCGGTCAGGTGGTCATGGAGTTTGGAAAGATCGACGTTGCAGACATGTTTCATGGTTAGTTCAAAGGCATCCAGCGGATGTCCTGAAATATAGAAACCGGTTACCTCTTTTTCATGCCTTAACTGGACAGCTTTAGGCCATGGCTCACAGGCAGGAATGGGTGGGTCCTGCACTTCAAATTCATCGGAATCACCAAAGAGCGAAACCTGGGCAGAGTTCTGTTTTTGTTGATATTTTGCTGCAAAACGGATAATTTTCTCAATAAACTGAAGGTCGTTTTCGTTTTCTTTGTAGAAATACTGTGCACGATGTGTGCCCTCGAAACAATCAAAGGCTCCCGCTTTGGCAAGGGCTTCAAAGCTTCGTTTGTTTACAGACTTCAGGTTAACCCGTTTGGCCATATCAAAAATACTTTTAAAGAGGCCGTTTTTCTCACGTTCGGCGGTGATGTCTTCCACGGCACTACCTCCTACCCCTTTAATAGCAGCCATGCCAAAGCGAATAATGCCATCTTTGGTCACTGTAAAGTTTAACGAACTTTCGTTGATATCCGGGCCGAGTACCTGGATACCCATACGCTCCGCTTCCTTTGTGAAGAAAGTAATTTTATCAATATTGTTCAGGTTGCGGCTCAGCACGGCAGCCATAAACTCTGCCGGATAGTGAGTTTTCAGATAAGCCGTCTGGTAAGAGACATAAGAATAGCAGGTTGCATGTGATTTATTGAAAGCATATTTGGTAAATTCTTCCCAGTCATGCCATACCTTCTCAGCCGTTTTTAGAGGAATATCGTTTTTCTCACAACCCGTCAGATATTCTATTTTCAGCTTAGCCATCTCAGCTATTTTCTTTTTACCCATGGCTTTGCGAAGGGAGTCGGACTGCCCGCGGGTGAAGCCTGCCATGAGTCGAGAGAGCAACATCACCTGTTCCTGATACACAGTAATACCGTAAGTCTCTTTCAGAATCTCCTCCATCTGAGGCACATCATACTGAATGCTTTCCAATCCATGTTTACGCTTGATAAACTGAGGAATATATTGCATTGGCCCTGGCCTGTATAAGGCGTTCATGGCAATCAAATCTTCAAAACGAGTAGGTTTCAGATCCTGAAGATATTTCTTCATACCGTCTGACTCGAACTGAAACAGACCGGTTGTCTCGCCCCGACCGTACAGCTCATAAGTCTCTTTGTCATCCAAAGGCACATTATCAATGTCTACGTCAATTCCTTTGGAGCGCTTGATATTTTCCAGTGCATCCTTAATAATGGAGAGCGTTTTCAGCCCGAGGAAATCCATCTTCAGCAGACCGATATCCTCAACATAATGTCCATCATACTGTGTAGCGTACTCCAAAATGGAACCTTTCACGGTAGA
>VAOZ01116845.1_pt1 | contig 15076 bp, 15 predicted proteins | sample 3394041 | NCBI WGS metagenome assembly VAOZ01 (sample SAMN08290431, study PRJNA428436) | hydrothermal vent metagenome | isolation source: Deep-sea hydrothermal vent chimney | place: Indian Ocean: Southwest Indian Ridge
AGCAGCAGCGCCTTCCTTGCTGTCTTCTTCACCCTCTCCCTGCCAATACAGGCCATCCTTCTTCATCCGGCGGTTCCACAACAAGCAAGCTGTAACAAAAATTGTCAGGCTGATAACCACATCTACCCAGGAAGACAGGAGCGGGACATGGTAGAGAAAATCCGCGCGTGGACTGATAATCCACATATAGTGTTCCAGGAACGTACCCATCAGTATGCTGACGGACGGGACTAACATCAGTGCCGGCGAATGGCGCATAGCTGAAAAAATCAACATCAAAAATGGAACAAAGGAATTCAAAAAGAAAAATAACCAGAACATGAACCAGTCCGGGCCATGCATCATATTATTAAAACGTACCATCTCATCAGGGAGGTCGCCATACCACATCACCAGATACTGTATGAAAAACTCGTATGTCCAGATAATGGTAAAAGCCAACATAATCTGTGCCAGGTAATTAAACACATAATCATTGATACGCCGCTTCAGGACATCTCGTTGGCGTAGCACAAACAGCGCGACAATAAAGAAAGCCAGGAACATCCTCATCATACTCACGAAATGGTAAGGGCCATAAATAGGACTCCACCAGCGCGGTAACTGAGTCATTTCAAAATCCCATGCTACAACGGTTGCATAGATGCAATACACGAATGGCACCAGCAGGGCAACATTCCGAAAACGGCGGCGGTCTGCGGGATCCGCATTCGGAAAATCCTTTCGTTGTAGTTTTATGAAATAGCAGCAAAAGGCCCAAACAGCCAAGTACAGAACAATTTCCCGTGTATTGAAAAATATATGATTATGCCACCCGTTCAAAGGTTCGCCAAAGGTTTCCCCACCCATCCAAGGAAATGAATGTGCACCGCTTGCCAGGATGATCAGCAACAAGATAAACCCCAGAGGGAACAAGGCCCTTGACGAAGCCATCAGAAAACGTACTTCATAGCGCCATTTTCCATTCACGAGGTGCAACACGGCCGACCAGAAAACAGCCGTCAGCGGTATATACAGTGCAAATAAAAAATTATCTATTAATACCGCCCAATTTGCAGATGACATAGTCTACTTCCCTCCCTTCGTCTTCTCGGACTCCGACAGCACCTGGGCCGCGCGTTCTTTCTTGCTTGTCGCCGTCATTCGCTTTTCCAGAACCTTACGCACAAAATTCACAACATCCCAGCGTTCGGTGGGATTCATATCGTAGCTATAATGCGGCATGATATAGCTGCCAAAAGTAATGGTACCCCAAATCCAGCCATCACTGAGGTCATTCTTGACATAATCCGAGGTCAAATCAGCCGGTTGCGTATCGAACACCTTGCTGACGGGACCATTCCCTTTCCCCGTTTCTCCATGGCAGGGAAAGCAGTAAGTCATGAACATCGCATGACCCATGGCGATGGACTGTTTGGTTGCAGGAACCGGATTCTTCATATTATCGGCCGCATCACGATCCTTCACCTTGGTCCACAGCCCACCCACGGGTACCGAATCCTTGGGGTAGGTATTGATAGGCGGCTCTTGCGGCTTGATGGAGGGCTGATTCATTAAATCACGGGACCATGGCCATGCCATGGCCGCAGTTGGTAATGCCAGCATGCAAATCGTCAGCAGAATTTTTTTCATTGTGTCACTTCCCTGATTTCCAGCGCACCGCACTTATCAAGCACAACGCGCACTTTTTCCCTGTTTTCCGGGAGCATCTGGACCTCGATACCAATCTGATCCTCACTCACCTTCTGGTTATAATATTTATGCAAGCGCCGCGGCAGACCAGAATAAATAAAGAATGCGATCAGGGTGCTTAACACACCAAACAGAATGGTCCCTTCATAGGTAATCACAATATCCGGCGGCAGCGGAATCACCGCTTTACCGCCCTGGGGCTGCACCGTAAACATGGACTGCGCCGCTGCCGCCACCAGCAGGAAGGAACAAATCGCCCCTGTTATTGCGCCAAAAAATGTAAATCGCTGGATAGGTTGATGAAACTCACCCAAAATCTCCTCCACCTCAGGATGTTCGATAGGTGAATACAACTCAATATTCTCCACGATCATTTCCTTCAGATCGAGAACCTTCAATTCCGAAACAACATCACGGGCTTTGTCGAAATCCCCAAAGGTCGCAAAGAGCAAATGCTTCTTTCTCCTCATGCCAGACCCTCCTCGGCCTTAATCATTTTATCCTTGACTTCGCTCAGGTCCTCCAATTCGGTACGCGAACTGGCCTTGCGGCGATGGAACACCATCTCCTTCACCTCATACATAGACACGCTCGGAAAAACCTTGCAGAAAATAAGGAACAACATGGTGAACCATCCAAAACTGGCCGCTGTCATGGTCAACTGCACCGTACCTGGCCAGACAACACTCCATGTCCACGGCTCATGATTACTGGCCAGGGATGGACTGACAATCTGGAACCGTTCAAGCCACATGCCCAGTTGAATGACCAGCGACAGACCAAACATAGCCCACATGTTGTGCCGAAACTTTTCAAAGGCCAAGGCAAACGGCGCGACCGTGGCGCATAACAACATACCCCAGACCACCGGCCAGTACGGGCCGATAAACTTCTGAATCAGCACCTCATGCTCAAACATATCGTTAGAGTACCAGATGGATGCGTATTCTCCGAGATTCAGATAATTCCATGCCATGGCAATGGCAAAAGTCAGCTTGGCCAGCTTGTCCATGATTTCAGTGGTCATGTATGCCTCAAACTTAAACATGTAGCGCAACATAACAAACAGCGTAATGATAGCGGCGCAACCGGAATACAAAGCACCGGCCACGAAATACGGCGGGAAGGACGTGATGTGCCAGTCGGGCACGATGGACATGGCAAAATCCGAGGCCACGATGGAATGTACGGAAACAGCCAGCGGCACCAGAAAGCAGGCCAGCAGTACATAAGTCTTACGGAAGGCCATCCATTCCCGCGCACGGCCCATCCACCCCAGCGACAAGGTGGTATAAAGCCGCTTGCGCCAGCCTTTTGCATTATCCCGACAAATGGCCAGATCGGGGATCATGCCGACGTAAAGGAACAATGCCGAGCTGGTGGCGTAAGTGGTAATAGCGGCAGCATCCCACAACAACGGCGAACGGAAATTAGGCCAGATCGTGCGCTCATTCGGATAGGGAAGTACCCAGTACATATCCCACACGCGACCCAAATGAATGACCGGGAAAATAGCTGCGGTAAGAATAGAGAACAGGGTCATGGCCTCAGCAAACCTGTAGATCGGCTTGCGCCAGTCAGCCTTGGTCAGCAAAAGAATGGCGGAAAGCAAGGTTCCGGAGTGGCTCATGCCAATCCAAAAAATAAAGTCGGAAATATACAGCTGCCAAAAATGCGGTCGGTTCATCAGGGCGACGCCCAACCCCTCCCGATACTGGTAAGCCTCGGCGACGGCGCCGCATAACACCAGAATAGCGCATATGACAAGGACCACCCAAAATAGCGGACGGGGACTCTCAAGGCTCCTCAATACATCCTTGTTTATTTTTGCCCATTCAATGTCTTTCATGGTGTAATCAGCCATCTGGCGTATCCCCTCTTTAACCCTTTATTGCAAGCCCATGCACGCGCAACCCCGCACGGTCAGTCCCTAAAAAAATTAGACTTCAGTGTTCCGAACACGATCCAGATACATGATGCACGGCTCCACATTGAGTTGTTCAAATATGCGGTAACCACGAATATCCTCAGACTTATCCTGCTCATGGCGATTCAGTTTGACCTCATGATCTACCCAAAGCATCTTCACCTTGCTATCCTTATCCTTGAGATTACCGAAGACGATCGCCTCGGTCGGACAACTCTGCTGGCAGGAAGTCTGGAATGAACCGTCCTTGACATAATTCGGATGCCCCTCATTTTCGGCAGCATTCTTGGCCGCACGCTGGCGCTGCACGCAGAAGGTACACTTCTCCATGATACCCTTGTCGCGCACAGTAAGATCTGGATTCAACTGCATCTCCAGCGGATGCGGTAAATCCTTCCAGAAGTTGAAGAAGTTGAAATACCTGACCTTGTACGGACAGTTATTACCGCAATAACGCGAACCCACGCAGCGGTTATATACCTGTGCATTCAATCCGTCCGGTGTATGGTATGTGGCAGCGACGGGGCAGACCGGCTCGCACGGCGCATGGTTGCACTGCTGGCACAGCATGGGAAGGTAATGCGCGCCACGTTCGGGATACTCACTCTTCTTGATGTCGATGTCAGCATCGCCATCCGTCTCTCCCCAATAACGTTCAATGCGCATCCAGTGCATGGCATGCCCACGTCCGTAGTGGTACTCGCCTACCACGGGAAGGTTATTCTCCGCGTAGCATGCCGTAACGCAGGCACCGCAACCAATACATTTATTGAGATCAATAGACATTCCCCACATGTAGGGAGCATTTTTGTAATAGTCCCGCTCGCGAAAACGAGTCCAGTTGTCAAGCATGCGTTTCAGGCCCATCGCTTATGCCTCCTCTTCCGTGCGGTTAAATTGCTTGGCTGTCACAGTTTCGACCAATATGCGTCCGGCCTGGATGCTTGTGTTACTCTCCAACACCAGCTTTCCATGCGCCAACGTGACGAGCGCCCCTCTATCCGCGACCTTGGTCACCTGTACATCGGTAGCATAGGTGGCCAGCTCGCCTGTTTTATCGTCGAACTTCGGTGTCAATATCTTGTACGGATTAACACCCCGCCCCTTGGCATAACGACCATATTCTGTATGACCCTGCCCCAAGGGGATAGCAACGGCATCCCGATGAATGCCCGGAAATACCACGACCTCGGCTCGTAATGACCCTGCCGACGATTTTACGCTGACCACATCACCTGTAATCACGCCAAGTTTCTTGGCCGTCTCGGGGTGAATCTCAATCCATGAATTCCATACCACTTCGGCCAATTGATCCGGCAACTCCTGCAGCCAGGGAAGGTTCGCATGCCGACCATCCCACAAGCCAAGCCGCGGAGAAGGAATAAGGCGAAATGGATATTGGCTATTCTTCACGGGCACATCCGGCAAATGGACGGGTTCCACCTTGGCCACAATAGCCACGGGCTTATCCACCTTCATATGTACAAAGCCAGTCGCAAGAACCCCTTGCTTGAAACCTTCCTCGGGCGTTTGCCCGCCGACGGTCGCTTTGGGAGGGTTGACCAGCGCCGGACGCATGGCCAGCAGGGCACCCATCACATAGGATTCATAATTTGGCCAATGCTTGAATTTGGCATCCACATTTCCAAGCTCGCCAAGCAACATATCACCGAAACTTCGCGTGCTACTGCTGCCAAAAACCCGGTTCATGACTGGCTGCTGCAAACCCAGGTAACCATCCTCCGGCGCATAGGCCGGCATGGCCGTATTCCATTCCTCCAGATAGGAATCAATCGGCAGCACCAGATCGCAGGCCATCGTTGTTTCATCTGGAAACATGGAGAACGAGATACGATTTTTCGCTCTGGCAAATGCCTTGTCCGCCTTCATGAAGTCAGGCGCCTGGTACAGAGGATTACTACCAGCCACAACGACCGTATCGAAACGGTCATTATTCAACCCATCCAAAAATGCCCTGAGCTGTGCCCATCCACCCATACGCGGCATTAGGTCCGGGAACGGGGGTTTAGATCGAGGCAATATGGTCTTTCCCACATTGCCAAGCATCACGTTGAGCAGCAAAATAGCATTGGCGGTTTCCGACCCGTAAGTCACACCTTCCGCACTGGACCCGGAAAGAACCAGGCTCGGCGAATAACTTTCCAGCAAATGGTGCAGATGGTGAATACGATCCACGGCAACACCCGTTAACGCGGAGACGGAATCGACATCAACATCCTTGAGTGATGCAATCACCTCCGGCGAAACCCGTCCGGCATATTCTGAATCCAGAGCCAGCAAGGAAGCAAGGGCCATAGCCAGATGACCTTCCGTTCCCGGACGAATCCCGACCCAGCGATCTGCATTGGCGCCTGTCAGCGTCATTTTGGATTCGACCTGAACCAGTGTTCCGCGCGGGGCATTGCGGAAACTTGCATAGCGGGTGGTAAACGGTACGGGGGACATCCATGTTCCAAGGAAGTCGGCGCCAAAGGAGAAAATAAGCTTCGCTTTATCGAAATCCAGCTTTGGCATCGCCGCGCCGAACATAGCTTCATTGGCTGCATGCCCCACGGATGGTGGTAACGTATCGAAAATGAAATGATTTTTGGAGCCAATAGCCTCAAGATAAGCCTTAATCAGTGCCGCATGGTGACCACTGATCGCACCGCTCAACCATGCCAAATTGGCGTTGCGCCGCCCCAAGGATTTTCTAAGGGCATTGTCCGCCTCATCCCATGATACTTCAATGAGTTTTCCGCCCCTGCGAACCATGGGTTTGGTGAGGCGATCAGGATTATAATGTCCCTGAAGCCCGGCTTGGCCCATAGGGCAAAGGCGCCCGTGATTCAACTCCGATGCAGGATTTCCCTCCAACTTCAGCACGCGTCCTTCACGAACACGGGCGTGAATACCACAACCCGCCGGACACTGACGGCAGGTGGACGCATAATATATCTCAATGCCGGGGCGAACAAAATCCTGAGGGTCAACATTCGGCTCTACCTTCTCCTTGCGAACCTGGAGATCCACCTCATTAATAATATCCGTATTGCCGCAACCACTGAGGACAAGCGCTCCCCCTGCACCGCCAAGCCCCATAGCTTTGAGGAATGTACGCCGACTCCAGCCACTATCCTGTTTACCGCTCGCTTTATCTTGGCTCATCATCAAATCTCCTTGGTACCGACGACTAAACGTGGCATTTCCAGCAGTCATGCGGGGCATGCACCAAATGGTCACGTACTTTTTGCGGCAATCGTGCCGAGAGCTTGTCAATTTGGGATAGCGTCATGGTTACGGGATGCTCAGGATCCAGTACGGCTGGCTGCGGGTATGCCACCTGCATAATTGGCTTGTCCGTCGCCGCGACCGGAATCATCCAGTCCTGGGCTGGCGAAGGCTTGCCAATATCCGAATTCCCCTGGAACTGCTTGTGGCAGCTCAGGCACCAACCCATGGTCAAAGGCCGGATCTTGCGGCCAACCGTAAATGTTTTGACGTCGCCATGGCACATACCGCACACCTGTTGCGTGGGACGGCCATCCTTGAAAATGAAACGCTGGATATGACGCTCATGTGTGAAATGTACAAAATCCGGGAGATCGTGAACCTTGAGCCACGGGATAGGCTTCTTCTGATTCCAGTATGAAAATAACTTCTTGATACGGGCTGACTTGCGTACTGCGGGAATATGCATATGACAACCGATACATTTCGCTACAGGGGGAATGCCGGCAACCTCACTACGGCGTGCATAAGTGTGGCAATACATACAGTTAATTTTGAACTTGCCAGCATGTATGAAATGCGGGAACAATATAGGCTGCGGCGCATTACTGACATCATCCGCCCAAGCACCGGCGGGAAGCAACATACCCATGGCGACCAACAACAGCATATGCCCAAACTTCAATGACCAAGGCGCTTTCACTCTTTGCCACATATTGGAACCCTCCTCTCCTTCTATGCATAAAACACCAAACATCGCACGGTAGCCGACTTGGTCAAAACTGGATGCCTGCCCCGTAAAAAACCATCCATAACCGGAACCGCGCGCAGCGGGCAAGCATATCCCTTCCACAGAGGGCATTACACCCCTAAAAAACTGCGGGAATTTCTCCCGCGTACCCCGCGCTTGCCCTAACAGCCTTCATATTTATGGGTGTACAGGTCAGCCTCTTCCAGCCAAGGCGCGCAAACCGCCTATCGCAGTGGCATAATCCGACTCACCATACACCGCAGAACCCGCAACGAAGGTATCAGCGCCTGCAGCGGCCACCTCCGCGATGGTCTTCGCGTTAACACCACCATCCACCTCCAGACGTGCATCGCACCCCGCATCATCCAGTAGTTTGCGCGCCTGGCGGATTTTATCGGTCACCGCATGGATATATTTTTGCCCGCCATAACCGGGATTGACGCTCATTAGCAGCACCAGGTCCACGCAATGCAGCACATGCTGGATTGTAGATACCGGTGTAGCCGGATTCAGACTCACACCTGCTTTTTTGCCGAAGGAACGAATAAACTGGAGGCTGCGCTCAAGATGGGGACTAACTTCCTGGTGTACGGTGATGTAGTCCGCACCCGCCCTGACGAACGCCTCGACCTGAGTGTCCGGGTGGTTCACCATCAGATGAACATCAATCGGTTTTTCCGTATGTGGACGGATCGCTTTACAGACATTGTCGCCAATCGTAATCGGAGGCACAAAGGAGCCATCCATCACATCAAAGTGGATCCAGTCGCACCCTCCCCGATCAATGGCGCGTATTTCGGCACCTAAATCGGAAAAATCGGCGGATAATATGGAAGGGGCGATTACGGTACTTTTTCTCATGGGGCGTATTTATACATAAGTCATACTTAGCCGTCCAGTTCCGACAACCACTTCGCTACGCCCGCAAGCTGGGATCGACCGAGCGGTCCTTTCCGTTTTCTCGAAAATGCGGGCATTTGTCGCCCCAATCCATTTTCCAGTACAGAGGATATAAATGTCGCATTCCGCCCTCGCAGGGAAGGCGCATAAGCCCCTTTACCTGCCTCACCGTGGCACATGGCGCATACCGCCCTATAGATAGCTACCCCCGCCAACTTCCCTTCAGCGGGCTCAAAATGACAGGATGCACACTTACCGGAAAAAATACCCTTACCTCGTATCGTACCCATGTGAGGATTGGGTTTTACATCCAATGTCAGCCAGGCCCGCGTTTCCCGTCCCTGACTATCAACCACGGTAATCCTTTTCCTGACCCGTCCGCGTTTGGCCGTGGTATCCACCCGGACGTGGAGTGGCGTAAACGCACCGGGTGGCAGTTCTCTGGTTTCCGGACTGGCCGTCGTGCAGCCGCAAGAGGCCCTCACAGTCTCCACATGCACAGGGAACATTCCCGTATTCCGCAAAATAAGCGTGGCTCTGGCATCCTTACCCTCCATCACGGAGCCCATATCCATATTAACAGGCTGAATCACCAGTGGTGCATCACCGACATGGGCAACCACCTTTGGCGTATCGGATGGAGGAATACAAGCCGAAAGCCCAACCATGGATATCAGGGAAAGAAAAAGTGCGGTTCTCCTCATCACTTCCTCACAAGCCAGGGGCGCAGCGCTTCAGGCACGGAACACCGGCCCTGCATCATCGCCAACAGCTCGTCCGGTTCGCAATTCAGTAACTGCTCCAGCGCATTGCCGAGCGCTTCATCAGGATTCTCCAGTGCAGGCTCCAGACGCGACAGCCATGTATCCAGTTCCAGCATACCCTGCCGCTTGAGCCGATAGCGCAATTTACGGGTATTCATCTCAAAGTCCCCACGACCAGCCGCTGTTCTCCAGACCCCAAACTATTCCCCCCGCGCGATTCGGCAACCACTGCAATACTCGAAAATTCAGGATTTTCGAGCCAGCAGCGTTCTTTTAATATGATCGATAGCCCTGGTCGGATTCAGACCCTTGGGACAGGCTTCCATGCAGTTCATAATTTGGTGGCAGCGATACAGTTTAAATGCATCTTCCAGTTGATCCAGACGCTCGCCCGTCGCTTCATCACGCGAATCCTTGATCCAGCGGTCCGCCTGCAACAAAGTGGCCGGACCCAGAAACCGGTCTCCGTTCCACCACCATGACGGGCACGATGTGGTACAACAGGCGCACAGAATACACTCATACATACCATCCAGCTCGGCGCGCTCATCTGGTGTCTGTAAACGTTCATGCTCCGGTACGGGCGTTTCGGCCCGCAGCCACGGCTTGATGGATCGGTACTGGTTGAAGAAATGCGCGGTATCTACCACCAGATCACGGATGACATCCATACCCGGCAAGGGGTAAATCTTAATCGGCTGCTTCAGACCCGCAACCGGTGTAATGCATGCCAACCCGTTCACCCCATTGATATTCATCCCGTCCGACCCGCATACCCCTTCGCCACAGGATCGGCGATACGTCAGGGTTCCATCCACATGCCATTTGATGTGGTTCAGCACATCCAGCAACTTCATGCCCGGTTTGTTGGCCGGCACTTCGTACGCCTGAATGCCGGGTGCCTGGTCTTTCTCAGGGTTGAAACGGTAAATTTCCAGTTGAATCGCCGCGCTCATCAATACACCCGTTTCTTCGGTGGAAACGATTTCACCGTCATCGGCCGCATACGCACCGGCTTATAATCCAGCCCAATCTCGCTATCCCTGATACTCGCCAGCGTATGCTTCAACCAACTTTTATCATCGCGTTCGGGGTAATCCTCATGCGCATGCGCGCCCCGCGACTCCTTGCGTGCCAAAGCACTCGCCGCGCTCACCCGCGCCAGTGCCATCAGATTTTCCGCTTCCATCGCCTCAATCAATTCGGTATTGAAGATGGCGCTGGTATCACTGATGGAAGCTTCGGCAATCTCTTTGACGAGAGCGTCCAGCTTTTCCATACCTTCGCCCATAACCTCTCCGGTACGGTAGACGCCGAAGTGCTCCTGCATCACCGTTTGCATATCCAGACGAATCTCACTGACACGCCGCGCCCCCTCCGATGACGGTGGACCCCCGCCACCTATCCAGCGGCGCACACGGCCCACGCCATCCTTCCAGCAATCCGGGTCAAGGGTGGGATGATAACGGTGTTGACGTAAACGTTTCATCACCCTGTTGCCGCAGGCACGCCCAAACACGATAATTTCAAGCAGCGAATTACATCCCAGACGATTGGCCCCGTGCACAGATACGCAAGCGGCCTCACCAATGGCAAACAGGCCGGGAACAGCGGCATCCTCGCCGCCGCTATCCGGCGTCACCACCTCGCCAAAGCGGTTCGCCGGTATGCCGCCCATGGTGTAATGCACCGTCGGCTGTACTGGAATCGATTCCCTGATGCAGTCCACATCGGCGAAGCGGAGGGCCAGTTCGTGAATGTTTGGTAAGTGAGACAGAATCAGTTCCTCGCCCAGATGATCCAGTTTGAGAAGAACGTAATCCTTGTTTGGGCCGCAGCCGCGGCCTTCCCTGATTTCCAGGACAATCGCACGCGAGACCACATCACGGCTGGCCAAATCCTTGGCCGTGGGGGCGTAGCGTTCCATAAAGCGTTCACCCTCGGAATTCAGCAAATAACCGCCTTCACCACGCACCCCTTCGGTAATCAGCGGGCCGACATCCGCAATACCCGTAGGGTGAAACTGGAAGAATTCCATGTCCTCCATCGGCAAACCGGCATCCAGCACCAGCGCGCCGCCATCGCCGGTATTGATATGAGCATTGGTCGTCACCCTGAAAATCCGCCCCGCGCCACCTGTCGCCAGTACCACGGCCTTGGCCTGAAACAGGTGATATTTACCGTTGGCAATATCCCAGGCCATGACGCCATGGCAACCTTCCTCATCACGAATCAAATCAAGAGCGAAAAACTCCTCATAGAAATGCGTCCCGGCGCGCATATTCTGCTGATACAGAGTATGCAAAATGGCATGACCAGTGCGATCGGCGGCAGCGCAGGAACGTTTGGCCAGCCCTCCTTCGCCGAACTCGCGCATCTGACCGCCAAAAGCCCGCTGAAAGATCCGGCCATCATCCAGGCGCGTAAACGGCACACCGAAATGCTCCAGCTCGCGCACCACCAGAGGTGCTGCCCGGCACATGTATTCAATCGCATCCTGATCGCCGAGATAATCCGACCCCTTGACCGTATCATACATATGCCACAACCAGTGATCGGACACCACATTGCCCAACGATGCATTGATGCCACCTTGCGCCGCTCCTGTGTGCGAGCGCGTCGGCAATACCTTGGTTACCACGGCCACCCGATGTCCGGCATTGGCCAGTTGCAAGGCGCAGCGAAGCCCCGCCCCGCCCGCACCGATAATCACGACATCGTGAAAATGGTGCTCAACCTTATCCGTAGACAGATAGGACATGTCTTAGTTTTCCACCCTCAACAAACCTAACCCGCCCATGCCCAAATCATGGATGACCACCAGATACCAAAACTGATACCCGCCACCAGCAGCAGCGCCATCAGCGGTATCCGTACCCCGATCCTGTGCACATAATCCTCAACAATGGTTCTGATCCCCAGATAGGCATGCGTCAGCAATGCAAGCATCAACAGGGTACGTAGCAGGCGCGTGACGGGATAATCGAGAACATTGAGTAGCTCCATTTGTGTGAGCGCGCCGGAGTACACAACCATCACCAGAACGAAGGACAAGGGCAACAGCACAGCCAGTACCGCTGCGCTGACGCGTTGCAAATACCACTCACTTAAACCATTATGTGCGGTCCCGAAACGCGCGCCGGTTACCATAAGACGACTCCCAGCGCGGCCATGGAGACCAACCCGGCACTCACAACCATGCGGGCGGCAAGACGCATCATCTTCCGGTTTTCTCCCCAGGATGCGTCCAGATATAAAAAGCGGATTCCATTCATAAAGTGATAGATCATGGAAGTGCCCGCCATCCACAACACTACTTTCCCGAAGGGCGTATGCAGCCATATCTGTACAGCGATAAAATCCTCCGGCCTTCCCTCCACCCCTTGCAATAAATACAGGTAGACTGGCACAAACAGCACCACGACAACGCCGCTTACGCGGTGCGCAATACTGGCCAGCATGCCTGGGTGCCAGCGGTAAATGGACAGCCGGGGAGAAAGGGGCCGTTTCATCGTCGGTATTCTGTTCTCTGCCACAGACCTAGGTATAAGTCATACACGACGACATGGCAAGGTTAGAATGTATCGCGGATCGCGGCCATCCGATCCGGCAACTCTCCGGCACGATACCAACCGGATCGCTCACCGGCCATGGCGTGCAGGCCGACAGCGGCAGGAATGGCAACCGATGCCTTGATCCTCTGCCCCAGAAAACCGGCGATCGCACCGGTCAGTACGTCCCCACTCCCCGCCGTTGCCAAACGATTGGAGCCGAAAGGACAAACCCAGACAGCGAATTCCGGCGATACCACAAGACTTTCAGCGCCTTTCAGGACAACCCAGCCACGCAGCGCTTCGGCCAGCTTCAGGGCCGATCCCAGCCGGTCCCGTCGCACCTCTGCCGCAGAGCATCCAAGCAGGCGGGCCGCTTCGCCCGCATGAGGGGTAAACACCGTAAGCGCGCTACGCGCCCTGGCATGCGTCTTGAGTGCTTCGTCGGACGCCAGCATATTCAGCGCATCCGCATCCAGCACCAGTGGGGTACCCGTCGCCAGAATATCTTGCAACAAAGACTGTTGATGTGTTCCCCAACCGGGTCCGGCAATGAGCGCATGGGCGGATTGCCATGGCGCAGCATCCTGTGGATGTACCATTACCTCCAGGCAAGATGCCGCGATCACGGGGTAAACAGACGCATCGCAGGCAATACTGGCCAATCCCGCATGTACGCTCATCGCCCCCATGGCCGCCAGCCTGGGCGCACCGGTATATCCCCGGCTTCCACCAAATACCCATACATGCCCAAAGTTGGCTTTGTGCGCATCCCGCGGATGTCCCGAGAAGGCTGACCTGATGGCCGATTCATCGAGCACCACGGCTCCAGCGACACCGTTCGGAACTGCTGCATATGCACCATGGATGGAGGACCCGGAGATCCCGATGTCCGCAGGCGATAAAATTTTACCCGAAAAATCGCGCCCCTCATCCAGCCAATGTCCCCACTTTGTCGTGGCTACCGGTAGCGTCCAGTCCGCATCTACCGCCACGCCCATCACTTTACCCGTATCGCCATGAATACCGCTGGGGATATCCACGGACAGGACAGGCCTGTCCGATGCGTTAATATCATCCACAACCCTTCGCATCTGACCTCGCAGTGGCCTTGAAAGCCCTGTTCCGAACAGAGCATCCACGACAATAACAGATCGGGAGAGCCAGCGCCCCAGCATGCCGCCGTTATTTCCGCAAAAACGAACCTTGGCTCCGGCCTGTTGCGCCAGTCGGGCATACTCGGCCACATCCCCCCGCAATTCATCGGGATCAGAAACGGCGACAACCGTAACCTGCATATTCCGTCCGGCCAATACGCATGCCGCCGCATAGCCGTCACCACCGTTATTGCCGGAACCTGCCACGATGACGATGCGGCCACTATCCGGCCTGCATTGCAGCACGGCATTGGCCACTGCCCGCCCGGCTCGCCCCATCAGCGTGCCTGCCGCTACGCCTTGCGCGACTGTTCTCTGGTCCGCCCAACGCATTTGTCCTACTGTCAAAACACCCTTCATTCTACCCTCCCTCAGCCACGGCAAAAGCCATCGCTACCCCGTCATCATCGGTGAGTGACACGTGCACGATCGAAATATTCAGTCTCGACGCAGCCTCTTCCGCACCGCCATAGAGATTGATTTCCGGCTTTCCCGATACATGATGGACCGTTTCGATATAGATCGGAGCCACGCCCTGGCGAAACCCGGTCGCCAACGCCTTGGCCACCGCCTCTTTGGCCGCGAACAGCATGGCCAGCCTGCGCGCAAAATCACCTTTCGACCGTGCCTGGCGGATTTCATCGGACGTATAGACCCTGTGTATGAAACGGTCCCCAAAACGCTCCAGACTGAACTCAATGCGTGCGATTTCGATCCGGTCCACACCGATGCCGACAATACTCATCCGTCTTGCGTTGATGCGCGTCGCATCAACGCCTTGAAGTCAGCCACAGCCTGTTTTAGCCCCTTGAATACCGCGTCCGCAACAATGGCATGACCAATATTCAGTCCCTCAATTTCAGGAATAGAGACCATGGCGAGCGTATTGTCCAGTGTTAAACCATGCCCGGCATGCACGCTCATCCCCAAAGCTGCGGCGCGCTTTGCGGCCAGCACAATACGAGCCAACTCATGACCGCGCGTTTTCCCTTCCCTATTCGCATAATGCCCGGTATGCAATTCCACGACCGGCGCACCCATGGCATACGCAGCGTCAATCTGGTCCGGATGCGGATCAACAAACATGGAAACACGCACCCCGA
>VAOZ01076115.1_pt1 | contig 15073 bp, 12 predicted proteins | sample 3394041 | NCBI WGS metagenome assembly VAOZ01 (sample SAMN08290431, study PRJNA428436) | hydrothermal vent metagenome | isolation source: Deep-sea hydrothermal vent chimney | place: Indian Ocean: Southwest Indian Ridge
AGGATCAACAGGTTTCAGGGCAGAATTGCGATAAAAAACAACAGGAGGAACACATCTTAAATCACCCGGAAAGCTGTCCTTGCAATGGGGTCCACTTCACTACCCATCCTCGCGAAGCAGGATTGTGATAGCCCGAAGCAGCATGACCACAATGCCAAACCAAAAAAGAACCTGTAGCCCATAAAGCCAGACGATTTCCCTGGAAGGCGCGGTGACAGTTTTTGCTAAAGACTGAAGCATCCCTTTGTTATCTACATCTTTCGGGGGATTTTCATCCGTTTTCTTGTCCGCTGTTGATCCCTTGGCCACATGATGTTCCGGTGTTTCTGTAGTTATCGTCACATGCCCAGTGATTTCCCTGATAGGCAATTGGCTGTCCAGCGACCAGACATGTCCGCCTATTCCAGCGGCGGCAATTAACATGAGGATAGCAAAAAAAATCCGCCATTTTGTCCTGACATCACAACCACACTCTTGTTTACACATTCCATTCCCCTCTATCAAACTCCATTATTGAAATAGCGTTACCGCTTGCTCACCAGTACATACAGGTGAGAAATAAAGATACCAAGATGTGCAAGTCCCGCGAGTACTGCGATTGTACTGCAAACCATAATCAACGTACCTTCTCCGGCAATCGGATTACCGGCAAAGAAGGCACTGACAGCACCTTCCACGACTCTATTGAAAGGCAAATGGCTGTTGAGCCTGACAAGCAAGATCAAAGCAGTGGCCCACAAAAAAATAGCTGTCATGAATTTCGAAAACGATGCGAGAAGGAACTCCGAATAACGCAGGAAAGGCCAGTAGATTATTCGCCAGGAGTTAAACATGTAGATTGAATTTTGAAGCTGGCGCACCTTACCCAGACACTCCAGTTCCTCATCAAATTGATTGTATTGCCGCAGCACGACAACAAGCCGATTGATGATGTCCATCTGAATATTGAGTACTGTTTTTTTCTTCTCCCGAGGACGAAACCAGCGAGCGATCGATTTGGCATCGCGCTCGATTTCTTCAAATCTTGGCGCCAACGAAATGTTGTGCTGTACGCCGACGAACTGGCATTCGGCGTGAAGAGCAAACTGATGTTTCAGTGCCAAAGCCTCGGCGGCGGAAGTCGGGGTTTTACCGCCAAGCAGTTCCAGCGCATCCGTCGCCAGTACCGCGCCACGAACCGCTTCTTCCGCGGTGGTGATCGAATGAGCCAATAATCGTTCGGCACGATTCAACAGATGCCGTGCGATCTGCAATAGCACTCCCGGACTGCTATGGCTGTGGGTCTCATCGTCGCTTGCAGAAGAGAGAACCCGTTCAATAGCCTTCCAGTTCGGCGGCCACTCATAGCCATCTCCAACACCATGTGTAAGCTTCATTCTTAACTTTGAATTATCCCATACCGAGAAAATACCACCATGCGGCTTGTACAGATACTGAATATGCTTTCCATTACGCCTCTGATCAGCAATGTACGCGCGATTCTCTCGTTTTCTAGCATCCCCAGCTATATGGTGTCCGCAGGTAATCAGGATTCGGTGTTCGGTTGTCTCCAGACGACATAATGTTTCCGCTTTCTTCGCTAATTTTGACATCCCCTTTCCACCGTCCGGGAAGTTTAGATACAGATCTTCCAATACGATTTTAAGGTTATCTTCTGCGTCAGGGTCGGTTTTCTTTCCAAGCACCGCTTCCACGGCATTCCAACGGGTCAATGCCATCGCACGGAAGCCGAAACGGTAGGCGGTATAGGCATGCAGATAGGCGTAGTCGGTCTCTTCATCCATGGCAACAGCCAGTTGCTCTCGACGAGGAAGGTATGCGGCATCCTTTTCGCTTTCCTTATCATTTTTGGCGCACTGCCGCACCCAATCTCGCAGGCCTGAGCCATCAAATAATGGTGTCTGCCATGGTTGAAAGAGATGCTGTAAACCATGATTCCGGCGAAAGTCATCAAGCTCTCCGTCATTGCCTTTGCCATATCCTCGAATCGTGCCAAAAAGCCAGCGCACTTCGGGAAAAGTAAGAATCAAGGCTGCCAACAAACTGTCTACTCCCGGATTCAATGGGTTCAGTTTCAGTGGTTGAACTTCCGATACCAGAATCGTGACCTCATCCTCAGCCACCCATCGGGAAATTTCCGCAGCGGCGGCATCGAAAGATGCCTGGGCATTCTCCTCTCCCGCGAGGCAGAGCTCCATGTGTTGCCAGTGCGCTATTACTCCATCCACAAAGGGGCGCTTCCGGGAAGCAAACGTAACCATCTCCCGCAATGCAGAAAAGGACGCTTCCGTTTGCGCAATGGAGACAAAAATCATTCGCTGCCACCTTTCCCGCTTGCTCTTTCCTTTTGCCTATCAAATAGCTTGAGCCGCTTGTCCCGGCAATCGCAGGCATTTGAAAGTTCTCTGAACCTTGTAACGAACAATTGTTGATCTTGCTCAGAAGATGAATCGAGTTTTCCTTTCAGCACTCGAATAGAGGTTTCCAGCAAAGCAATGACCGCATCAAGAAATGTTTTAAGTTCTTGATCTAATCCTTCCTGTAACGACCGCCAGCTTTCCAGAATCTGGTTCGATTCCTTTGGTAAGCCTGCCGCATCCAATGCTTGCTCAAGGCCTACACGCGCTCCTTCAAGAGCCGCTCGCCAGTCTTCGGGCTGGGCCTCCGGTGAAAGAGAATTCACATCCACATATAATGGAAATAGCCCTTGTCGTACCGCCTCGACCGATTTTTCGATTTTGAAATAAATCGAGGCCATATCCCATGCCTCGTCCAAAAGCGTTATGGCCTGATCAAACGAAAGGTTATCTTTCTCACTGCCATTTCCGGATGACCCGTTTTTTAGCTTCGCAATAAATGCTTTTTTCACAGGATCGATCTTATCCTTCCAAGGCCAGCTTCCTTTCTCTGAAAAATTCATCAGATTACCGATAGAAAAACCGGCATCCACAAAGCCTGCTCCTCCAAATTTTTCGATCACCTTCGAATAACCATCGTCCCCGTAATTCAAACTTCCAGCATGATGGAATATCTTGTAACTGCGCATATTGTTCAGTGCTTCTTTCAGGTTTTTTTGTGCCTCACTTGCGTCACCGGTAGGTCTTCTGCTTTTTGTTTCACCCTCCAGAAATGCAACGATAATCCATGAGGTCGTGTTCTGTAGCTGCTGAGAAGAGTTATCACAGACTACCCTCTGCGGCTTATCATTATTGGGCCAGAGCACAACGCCCTCATTTTTTTCCCCCGTCCACAGTGCAAAATCACCGGAATTTTTTAGCAAAATAAGATAGCTCACTATTCACCGCCAGTTGATGACTGAATGAGTTTTGATTTGCATGCTGCTTTATAACTTCCGGATGAGCCAAGTAACGCCTTCACTAATCTGGGTTTGTTCATCTCTTGATAAGTATTGCCACTTAGTTCGTTGAATTCGAGGAAGGATATGGCATCATCCAGATGCCTAGTTTCGCGCCCTCTGCCGGATACCCGTACTACAAAGGGGGCATGCGCAAACAGCTTTGGTGCGTCCTTTTCCCGCTGCCATATACCCACCTCGTTATTGGACAACAAATCCATCACCCCTTCATGGATCAGGAGTACATCGGCATCATCCAGTGACGGTTTACCCAACTTGAAAATATCGTTATTAACATTCAATTTCGCCTTGGAAATATAGAACTTTTTATTTTTTCGATCAAATCGAAAAAGCGGCATGATATTTGCGCTGTTATAGGCAGAAACATTATCATCATCTACCTTCCCTAGGTCATCACTCACAGCCTCGGCCACCCGCTCATCCAGCGTATAAACCCTCGTCAATGCGCCTTCGACCAGGGAATAAACAAACAGGCCAAAGCCCAATCCGCTCTGCGGAGGTGAAGTCATTGACTGATACAGCGTCAGGCCTTCGTTTTTACCCATTCCCTGGTAGAATTTTGTGTCATCGGGGGGAACGCCAAATGCCTTCTTGTGATTATCGAACATCAGGAGACTGTCTTTGATTCCGTTATTGACCTGCAATTTTTTATTATTGCCGTTCTCATCCCCAGTGAACGTGACACCATGCGCTAACAGCAGTCCCTGTTGTTTTTCGTTTTTACTCACAACGCTAATGGCAATGCAGGTGTTTGCATCTCCATTGATGGCATTCACACCTGTTTCCCAACGCGTAATATTTGTGCTACCACCATGATCGAAACCAATACAAAGATTCCACTTTCCTTCAGGCACTTTTTTGTATGCGCGTAACCAGCTATCGTAGGCACGCAGCATCACAGCTTGCCATGCCGTACAACCAATAAACTTATCGCCATTCGGATTTCCGGATTTTAATACATCCCACAAAGCTTTATCGGCATGGATACGAAGGCGATTGTGGGGGATCTGTTTGCCCCATTGGAAATCAACGCCCTTATTTAGCGTTTTTCCCTCCAATGTTTTCTCCCATGAACATGGGCTACCTGCATCCTCTTTCTTTTCGGTAAGCACCATCAACCTGAACGGCAGACACGTGTGCAGTTGGGCGATTCGGTTCAACACGGTACCCTTGTCGCTACATCCATTATCCAGCAATACGCCTATTTGAGCGCCATCTTCGGCCAATTCATCAATCGACTTGTAGTACTTCACATAAGGAGGAGGCGTATCGGGGTCGATCTCATCGCCAAGTGGTACGATGCCCAGCAGTACCGGATTGGGCAGGAGAAGGTCATAAACCAGTCGACCCTTATCATCCGCCCTCTTCACATAGCAACGAAGTGCCTGGCCTGCTTGGACTTTCCCCTTATCCACAGGGAAGCGCAGGTCGCCAGCAAGCGCCTCGGCGCACAATTTCATCTCCTGAATGCCATGCCCTTCCGATTTCAAGGCTCCGTCTTTCTTTTCCTGGATTAGAGGGGTGTTGATGTGATTACGAATATCGGCGCAATTTCCTCCATCACTGACATTGTCCCACACACTGAGTATCCATGCTGGCTGCACACCTTCGCTGTCACTACGCTGACCAGAGCACTGATACAGTTGAAGGTGAATTTCTAATTCATTCTCCGTCCCTGCTTTAAGGCTTTCCACGCCAGCGCCATATTTCACAGCATTGCGTAAAATATTCTCCAGAAAAGCATAGAGAGCGTGTGTTCCCACCATGCCCCCGGGAATACCCACAACAGGATCATCGCTGAGCGGCTTTGCACATGAAAAACAATGCGTGTCTTTACTCCACTCATAAACAGCGGAACTCCCACCATCTTCCTTGCCAATTGCCACACAAAACTTAATTTTTTCTGCGGGAAATCCGGCATCATCAACCAATGTATCCAGTAACACACCCTGTTTGAAGAACCCATTCATCACATCATTCAGGAAAAAAAGCGGTTCAGGCCTGCCTGATTGGTCGGAGATTGCCCGCGCAAGAAAGTCCAGCCTCCCTTGCATATAGGAGTGAAATGTTTCCAGACGCGGTTTAATCTTTTTGTCATCAATAGCCAGGCCGATCTTCCGGTATATATTTGGATTCGCCAGCGCATGACTACCCACATTATGCGAAAAGTTCCGCGCCATGATGGCGGCTTTGGCAGACTCCTTTATTGCACATAATCTTTGACAAAATGTTTGAATGCGTGGTCGTTGCAAATTCACGAGCCTAATAATAGTTGACCTAACTGATTCTATAGTTAAACCTCTTGGCAACTCTGAAACATTTGAAGGGTCACTACTAATGACATACTTTATTGATATCTCATTGAATGGTTTTGGCAAAGGACATTCATAGAGGACGAACCCATCTTGAAGATTAGCATATAACTTGAAGTTCACGGAAGAACTCTCAACTTCTGCGGTCTTAAAGCCGGAAAATGAAGCAATGAGGGAGAACAGTGTCAGAATGTCATCCAATGAACCAATATCAACTGTGGGACATTTAATATTGTTTCGTATGAGTTCATCCAAAAAGTCCTGGATGATACTATCCCTGTGCCCATCAAATTGCTGTAAAACAGCGACGACGTCATTTTCACTGATATAGGCAATCAGAATCGCAATACAAATACCATGATCGATAATGGGATATGGAATCCAGATATTGCCATTTTTTGAGTTCTTAAAGATGACATCTTTCTCCAACGTATGTAATTCTTCTGGATAGGAATCGGGCCTAGCCTTATTTTTGTGGGCAATTGCGGTATTGATACCATTATTTAGTGCGGTTACCACGTCCTTATATTTAGGATTACCTCCTACCGGATAGCCGTTGAAGGATAAATCTACCGATTTCTGGGTGGCACCTGTTCTATCGTAGGGGTAAAGGTTTTCTGTCTTAGATAAAATATTATTTATTTCATTAATTTCGCGCTTTTCGCCAGTAGGCAGGGGAAACTCTTCTGGCAAGAAATAGCTTGCAACATTTCGATTCCTACTAATATTTTCCTCTGAATCAAAACCAAGCATAACGAAGCAATATTTTTCTATATCTATATCACATCTATAAACTTTCATACCTCCCCCCTGACCTGTTGATCTCTATTTCCTGAAGAAAGACAGCAATCTTGACCCATAAATAAAATGAAATGCAAAAGCGAACCTTTCTACAGCGTCATTTGAACAATGTCTGGATAATATGCGAAGGCTCTTCTTTATTTCTGGGAATATTCTTGATCGAATAAGCAATCGAATGTGTTTTTCGATATTTATTTCAAACAGGGCATCAAGTATAAGGTTGCAATATTTTTCTTCGTTAGCACCACCACCGCCACTTATCAATCTGTCCCGCCATTCTATAATGGGATATCCATGTTGATACAAATAATAAACAGGTAATGTCAACCTTCCCATTGTCAAATCAGCTAATGGTGCGGCATAAATCCGTGATTTGTGCGGAATAAAATCAGCTAAATCATTGATCATCTGCGCTGCTATCCCTAGAGAAATCAGGTATTCCTGTAGACAACAAGCAATATTGGACTCGAAATCGCAAGTGCTAACCGAACTGCAAACATTGAATGTCGATCCACCTATCAAACGACAACGGTTTATATACGCTTCAAGAAAACCCTCAATGTCAGGAAAATTACATATTTCATCAATTGATAGAATATTCAGGTCGCAATACTGCCCTTCATATATTTGACTATTTGATTCGGAAAACCGGTGCAGAATGAAGGCTACCTGATCAGAATTGAATGCACTTCCCATATCTCCCAACAACTCCAATGATTTACTGAAAGAAATCATCGAACATATAAATTGATTGTCCCTATCCCTTTTTGTTGAAAGGTGGCCTTTTTCATCGAAACAAAAGTTACTTTGGTAGCTTGATATATTAAGCATCTCAACAGCACCAAGAAAAGGCAAGAAACTATTCCAGTTTAATTTAGGATTCAGCTCAATACACATTCGAGCAAGAAATGGTCTGAGCAAAAGCTTGTTTCTTCTTATAGCCATGTAGCGTTCCATGTCTACTTTAATGCCCCGGAAAATAAGGGGATCAACTTGAAGCATTTGGGCCTCAATTATTGGCCAAACTTGAACTGATGTCTCTTTTAGTTCTCTAAAGTGTATTTCTTTCTGTAACCCAATCGGCATAATTATTCAAGCACTATAAATTGATTATTACTAATTGTGTATACTTTCATTTCTTTTCTACCAAGTGATTTTTGTTAATTCTTGTCTTCCCAGTAAGTGCCTCGAATATATGGCCTGCCAGCTCATTCATTACAGTTGTCCCATTATTGTGCGATAAACTTATTCCCTTTGATTGTGTAAAGGGTCATTTCTTTCTCAACACTCCGATCTTTTCTAATTTTCGTCTTTCCTGTCAAACCGTTATAGGTCATGCCAGGAAGTTTATCCTGGATGCTACCTCCCTCCGTCTTAGTGAGATACAATGCATTAATAATTATCTTTGCTGCATCATAGCCATAAGCAGACCATACAGAAGGCTTTTCATGATACTTCGCCTGATATTTTGCCAAGAATTGTGCTACAAGAGTTCGTTTGCTTTCAGCACTAAAGAATGGCCCAGAAAAAGTTACACCATTAAGCTTCCCTGCATAATCCGAAAGCACTTTCTCATCAAATAAAGAAGACTGACTGAAAAAATGACTTTTTATACCTGCCTCCCTGGCTAAGATAATCAATTGAGCAACCGGATCTCTATAAGCGGAAATATAGATTGCCGTAGGATGTAGTGAGGCGACTTTATTAATCAGTGATCTATACCCTAAGCGATCTTCACTAATACTTTCCATGAGGGATATTTTCCCACCACGTTTCTTAATTTTTACCGAAAATGACTCGGCAATAGACTTGGCGGCACTCTGATCTTGATATAATACAACAACACGTTCCAGTTCATCCTGCTTTATTCTAGCCGCCATAAATGCACCTTCCCATGATGCAGGTGGATAGATTGAAAAAATAAAGTTACCAGTGGCCGCAACTCTCTCATCACCTGAAGTTGGTGATAAAAGGAGGATTTTTCTCTGCTGCGCCAAGGGCGCTATTGCCAGTGTCGTAGATGAAAACATCCCTCCAATAACTACATCTGCCTTATCAATATCTACTACCTTGTTGAAGGCTGCAATGGCCGTTTTAGGATCAGCCTTAGTGTCCCCAAAAACAACCTTAATTGGCTGTCCAAGTTTTTTCCCCGCGCCCATGAAAGCCAATTCGATCCCTTTACGGCAATCTTCGCCATAAGAGGCAGCTTCCCCAGAAAGTGGAAGTAGCGCCCCAACAACGATACTGCTTTTGTCTGTAACAGAAGTATTTTTTTGTATTGCTCCATTATTGTGGAACAATACAAAAACTACGCCAATCACAACGGCAACCACCAGCACAATTAGCCATTTGCTTTTACTCATTTGCATGCCTCCTGTTGACATATGCGGCCAATATTGCATTATTCTCACCATGCGTGCAAGAAATATACTCCTGGTTGATGATAGTGATGAATTCCGCACGTCCGTGACTTCTTCGCTCGGGCGTGCTTTCTCTATTGTTGAAGCTGCATCCGAAGCAGAATTTCGGCAACTGTTCCGGCCATACACCTTTGATCTGATCATTCTGGATATGCGCCTGGATAGTGGACGGGAAGGTCTGCACCTGTTGCGGGAGATACTGGCACGCGATGAGTTGCAGCCGGTCATTATGGTTTCAGCTTATGGCGATACCGATGCCGTACTCGATTCCGCTGAAGCCGGAGCCTTGATGTTCCTGCATAAGCAGGAGTTCACACCCGAATTGCTGGCCCGGATGGTGGAGGCGGTTCTCCAGCAAGCGCAAATCAGACGGCATCTCTCCGCGGTACGGAATCGCATCCCCTCAGTCAATCCCCTGGTCTTGTCCGGAAATAATTCGGTGGTCAAACGCGCCGCCGAACAGGTGCGCAGGGCAGCGAATGAGCCGGATTGCATGGTGGTGATCTCGGGGGAATGGGGCAGCGGACACTGGCTGGTCGCACAGGCAATTCACGATCAAAGCCAGAAACGCCGTATAGCTCCGCTGGTCAGCGCGGGGACATTTTTGCATGCTGCCGATGAGATGAGGAAATTGATCTTCGGCTTGCCGTCAAAAGGCGGCACTCCCGGCAGCAAGGGGCTTCTTGAACAGGCCAATGGCGGACTGTTATTTATTGATCGCATTGAAAACCTGCCCGTTGATATACGCCAGGATATATTTACATCGCTCCGTAAACGCATGCTTGATGAATTCAGCCCGTCCATTCCACTGGATATCCAGGTGGTGGCAGGCACTACCCCGGAGGCGGCTTCAGATATCGTGGATTCACTTCAACGCCGCGCTGGCGCCGAACGGGTTATCGAGATTTTTCTTCCACCACTGCGGGATCGACGTGAAGATATCCCTCTGCTGGCAACTGCTCATTTGCAGCAGTCTTGCCATGGTGGCGCATCCTCTGTACGAATGATTTCTCACGCAGCGCTTGCCCTGATGGATCGCTATAACTGGCCCGGCAATTTGATCGAATTACACAATGCCGTGGCGTATGCCGTAATCCGGGCGACACTGGCTGGCAGTGAACTCATGGAAACGGAACATCTTCCCGTCTATCTAACCCACGCTGGCAGGGAAGCGGGTCAAAACGATAAACTGGGCTATCGGGAATATCTGGCCAAAGCCGAGCTGGATCTGGTGGAGAAGGCCATTGCCGAACACCCCGGCCTCAGTAAAAAGGAGCTTGCCAGCATGCTTGGCTATACGGACAGATTCGCGTTTGGCCGCAGGATCCGCAAGGCATTGAGCGAGTACCCGGAACTGGCATCCGAATTCCCGTCGGTATCAGCCTGGTTTGCCTTGAGGGTGGCGAGTTAATGGATCTGTTACTTCAGCTTATCGCCAACGGACTGGTTAACGGTGCGCTGTTTGCCCTGTTGGCCTGTGCATTTGGTCTCGTTTATCGGGCATTGCGGATATTCCATATTGCCTTTGCCGGGATCTTTCTGATTGCGCCATATGCCGCCTATGCCGCGCATACATGGCTCGATCTCTCTATCTGGTTTGCCTCTCTCCTTGGTGTGTTCGCGGGAGCCATCGCGGGCTACCTCTCCGAGCTTTGGCTCTATCGTCCGCTCTTTCGAAACCATGTCTCCGGCGGCGCCGTGATCGTGGCATCCCTTGGCGCGTTTATCATCATTGAGAACGTGCTGGCAATGATATTTGGCAATGAACTGAAAATCATGGAGCAAGAACTGACAACGCAGTTCACCTTTGGCGTCGTCAGGATGGCCAGTATTCAGCTTATTCAATTCGGCGTCGCCACAGTTGTACTCATTGGTTTTGGCATCGCCATCAAGCGGGTTCGAACATTCAAGGTGATATGGGCCATGGGCGATGAACCGGAATTAATTCCGGTACTGGGGCTGCCGCTTATGCGTTACCGGGCTATCGTGCTGGCTCTTAGCGGCGCTATCTCTGGCATTGCGGGCTGCCTCATTGCAGCGGATGTGGGAATCGATCCGCACATGGGCATGAGCTATCTGCTGATCGCGGCGGTGGCTGTGTTGGCGGGTGGAATCGACCGGTATCTTGGCTGGGTGTTTGGCGGCATCTTGCTGGCGTTGCTGCAAAGCATCATGGTATGGCAGTTCCCGGCGCAATGGATGGATCTCGTAACCTTCAGCGTATTGATTGGCGTGCTGCTGTTTCGTCCACAGGGCTTGTTGGGAACACACAAACGGCTGGAAGAAGAATAATGGAAGAATATCTGCTTCACATCATCGTCATGATCGGAATCTATGCGATTCTGGCCTACTCGATGAATCTGGTGACCGGCTTCGGCGGACTACTGGTCTTCTGCATGGCCGGGTTCTACGGCATTGGCGCGTATGCTTTTACGCTACTCCAGATCGGCACGCCCGGTAATCCCCTGGCCAGCGAACTGATCTTTTCCCTCGCCCTGCCTTTCCCTGCCGCACTTATCGGAGCAGGCGTTGCCGGTGGATTGGCGGCACTGCTGATCGGTGCTGTGGCGTTGAGGTTTCGTGGCGACTTTTTCATTTTTACGACGTTGGGATTTCAGATGATTGTGTTTGTCGTACTCTACAACTGGGTGGAACTGGGGCGCGGTGCTTTTGGTATCTACGGCATCCCGCGCCCCGATCTGTTTGGTTGGGAGGTTCAGCAACTGTGGGAATATGTCGTATTGATCGGCATCATCAATGCACTGCTGCTTCCCCTGTTGTTTAAGCTTTATCGCTCTCCCTTTGGATTGAGTCTCAAGGCATTGAGAGAAAATGAACGGGCGGCGGAATCCTTGGGGATTTCAGCTTTCCGGCAGCATCTTGCGGCGATGACCGTTGCAGGGGCATGCGCAGGCATTGCAGGCGGGCTGTTTGCTTCCTACGTGACCTATATCGATCCGACTTCGTTCGGGCTGAAGGAAAGTATTTTCATTGTCTCCCTGCTGCTGCTCGGGGGTTCGGGCAATATCAAGGGGCCTATTCTTGGCGTCGTGGTCATGATGCTGTTGCCGGAAGCGTTGCGTTTTATTGGAATGCCTGATGCCATTGCCGCCAATGCGCGTGAAATCATCTACGGTTTTGTTCTGGTGATACTCATGTATGCGCGGCCCAGGGGGTTGGCGGGAGACTTTGCGCTAAAATGAGCAACGAACCGATATTGATCATCGAAAATCTGGGGAAACACTTTGGTGATGTCGTGGTATTGCGAGAGGTGAACGCCGCCCTGTTACCGGGAACAGTCACGGCCTTTATCGGCCCGAACGGGGCGGGGAAAACAACGCTGTTTCATGCTATTACAGGAGATATCGTACCGGATGGCGGTGCTGTGCTGCTGAATGGGCAGTCCATTACCGGTGTGGCTCCCTGGAAAGTGGCCAGAAAAGGGTTGGGGAAAATGTTTCAGGATGTGCGGGTTTTTGAGAACCTGACGATTATCGAGAATGTCTTGTTGGCGCTGCATGATCATCCCGGCCAAACGGTATGGACATCATTACTCCAGCAACACGCCGAAAAGAAACTGGAGGAAGAAGCTGTCATGTGGCTGACAAAAGCCGGGGTGGAGGCACCCTTTGATCGGCTTGCAAGCGCATTGTCATTTGGCAATAAGAAGATACTGGCTCTGGCGCGCCTTATGGCCGGAAAATTTGAGGTGCTGCTGCTGGATGAACCAACGTCCGGAATGTCTCCCGTGATGATCAGCCGAATCGCCAAATTGATTAAACAACTGAGCGATCACGGAACCACCATTGCATTGGTTGAACACAACTGCGCCTTTGTCGCGGAAGTGGCGGAACGATCCTATCTGCTACAGGAAGGCGCTATCCTTGATGGCGGCCCAACCATGGAAGTGCTGGACAGAGAAGAAAACCGCGAGATTTTAATCGGCTTATGAGTGATCTACTATTAAAAATCGACCGCTTGGCCGCGGGCTATGGCGGGCGCCCCGTGCTGAATGGGCTCTCATTAACTATACCCCGTGAGCAACGCTTGGGGTTAATCGGGCCAAACGGGTGCGGCAAATCAACATTGCTCCGCGCCCTGGTCGCTGAAATACCGGAAAGCAGTGGGCGTATCGTGTTTCGCGACGAAGATATTACCGATCTTGAAACAGATGTGATTGTTGACCGTGGCATCGCATATCTAAGACAAACCAGAAATATCTTCGCCGGACTGAGCGTTGCGGACAATCTGGAACTTGCCGCGATGAACGGGAAACAGCGCACTGCTCGCGACATTGATTCAGTGATGGAGGCCTTTCCCGTCTTGAAGGGAAGAGAATCGATCCGGGCAGGACTGATGTCCGGAGGGGAAAGACAGGCTCTGGCCGTAGCCATGGTGTTGATGCATAAGGTTTCCCTGCTACTGCTGGATGAACCGCTGGCGGGCCTTTCCCAGAAAAGCGCCGGTGAGCTTCTGCATGGCATTGATCAACTCCAGCAAGCGGAATGTTTTGCCATGATTATCGTTGAGCACCGGTTGAAACTGATCCACCCTTATGTGGATCGGGTTGTCGTGATGACGCGAGGCCGTATCGCTGAAAATACTAACGACACCGGTCTGTTGGAAAACCGGGAGAAGCTGGAGAAGCATTTCCTTGCCTGAAATCGGGAGCAGTTATCCAATATCCACACTTGTGATCACCAATGGCGAAGCGCTTGGAATGGCATTAACCCGTTCAGCTCAATCTGTTGTTGGAAAACATTCTTCTGTATTTTCTATCACCTATGCTGAAACGATTGCCTTACTCACGCCCCAGCGCATCAAAGAAACGGATTTCTTTATTCTGGAACTTCTTCGGACTTATCCGGGAGGACAGCGAGCAGAGGCCATTGTGCTGGCCGAGCGCTGGCTGTACCGCACACCATTTCTGATTGTTTCGCCTCTGCATCTTGCACGGGAAATTCATTGCCCAGGTTATTGGGATACTGAGGCGGGGGAGCCTCTGACTGACAGAATTCGTCATGTGTTAAGCTGCCCTAAACAATGCACGGAAAATTTCGATAGGTTAAAGGATAGTTTTTCAGGGATGATGGCGCTCCCACCTCAACATTAGACCGAACTTATTTCCATGATATGCATGCAACCGGGTGATTCTAATATCTTTTTTTAACCGCAAAGCGAAAATCTCGGGGGCTTGCCCCCGAGCTGGATAGTGTGACTTGGGCTTGTCCCAAGTTAAGCTATCCAACTCATGGAACTTCAGAGGAATAGGCATCACGTTTATCGTCTCATGTATCATTTCGTATGGATTCCGAAGTATCGCCATAAGGTGTTTGTAGATCCCTATCGCGAAGCGATGAAGGTGATCATTCAGAAGACTATGATATAGACATAGTAGAGCTTGAGATTCCGGGGGATCATATTCATATCTGGATATTCGAGATAGCGCAGCTACAGACAACAAGAATGTTCCACAGGACGAACAGTCATGGGTGAGCAGCCGCTAAAACGCAGTGATGGCAGGATATTCCATATGATTCTTCAGGAGTATGTCGAGGCCGTATAAATGTCAGCCGGGTGATCCGGACAAGCCAGCACTTCGGCAAAAGCCGGTAGGCCCTGCTGGCCGGTTCTATCTCAGGCAGGGTATGATTCAGTAAAGGCTTGTTTCAATCGCTTTGTTGGCAAAGAGCATGAACTGCCTATTCCAGTTGCACGCCGTATTTGCGCAAGATATCTTCTTTGGTAATGACCTCAAGCACGCCTCCGGGTTTGGTGACGTTGCTGCCGGTCAGGATAAACACTTCGTAAACGTCGAAGATAGCATAGCGATCATTATCGAAAACAATCAACTTGTTGCCGTTTTCCTCACGCACCTTCTCTCTGAACTTTCTGATGCCCGTATCCACACCCTGAAGGTTTTTTGCGTCCCGGGTATCCATCCACACCCTGAAAGCTGTGGTCAGCGCCATGGTAATGATGGTCAGATAAACATGGGCGCGGAACCCATCCATGCTGTTTCTGGCCGGTCTCTGGATAAACCACGCCTGCTTGGCTTCACGGAACATGCCGTTTTCGATCTCACTGCGGACGTCATAACCGTCATACGCCTTCAACGGCCTTTTCACCGGGCCGTTGGTAAGAATGACCAGCGTATTGAT
>VAOZ01006526.1_pt1 | contig 15059 bp, 9 predicted proteins | sample 3394041 | NCBI WGS metagenome assembly VAOZ01 (sample SAMN08290431, study PRJNA428436) | hydrothermal vent metagenome | isolation source: Deep-sea hydrothermal vent chimney | place: Indian Ocean: Southwest Indian Ridge
TTACCAGGTTTCCCCGGGGTGTCCCGTTGCGGTCGATGAGCGTTCCCGGAGCATCAGGATGAAAGGTATTTTTTATCCAGACCGGAATGTCTTTCTTCATAACAGGCTGGATACTTGGCGGGAAGACAACCCTTGCGCCAAAATGAGACATCTCCATAAGCTCGCTGTACGAAAGTTTTTTCAGGGGAAGCGCACTTTCCACCAAAGCCGGATCAGCGGTCATCACGCCATCCACATCTGTCCATATTTCCAATACGGAAGCATCAACGGAAGCAGCGAGGAGAGCAGCTGTGTAATCGGAGCCACCACGGCCCAGCGTTGTCGGTTTACCATTTGCCGAAGAGGCAATATATCCTGAAACAAAAACATGCTCTTTTATGTTACTTAAATATTGCTGAAAGCGCTTCCCTGTTTCCACAAAATTTACCTGTGCATGCCCGAAAGTTTCATCGGTGAGGATGATTTCGCGGGCATCGAGCAAACGAATCGGGACACCATAAAAATTCAGAGCTGTGGAAAGTATCAGACCGGAAAGACGTTCGCCGAAAGGCAACAGCCGATCGCAGGTTTTAGAATTTATCTCCTGTAGCAGGAAAATACCGAGACAGATATCTTCCAGTTCGTTCATCATCATTTTTACACCGGCTTTGATTTCACTTTGATTTTTCAGTGGAAAAAGATTGTCAATGACGCTGAAATGGGCACTTTCAATATTTTTCAGGATTTGCTTGTATTGCTCATCACCAAGACTCGCCATTTTACCACTTTCTTCCAGCCGGTCGGTCACTTTGCCGAGGGCGGATGCTACCACAATCAATTGCCCGTTATCTTTTTCTCTACCAACGATTTCAATAACTTTTTTTATGTTTTCGGCATTGGCTACCGAACTACCTCCGAATTTTAAAACTTTCATTTTTTCTGTTTTTAATAGGAATGAACAGGCGACATAGTGCATACCGATACCTGTTTTGTTAATAAACGGGAATAATGATTCCCCAATGGGATAATATGGAAAACGTAACCCCCTAAGGGGTTGAGGTTGTAGAGGTGGTAAAAGCAAACATAACAACGCTATAACCCAGTGCGTTGGGCCCTGAAGTTCCTGAAAGAAGCGCTATGTGTGAATCCTTTTTCAAGTATCTGACTTTATGGGGGTAAATGTAGAGAAAAATTTATTCGCCCGACAAAGTCTGCCAAAAAAAGGTAAAATAAATTTTTCAAACTACATTAAATGGTTATTTTTGTTTCAAAACTCTAACTCACCATAATAATATAAATCAGTTAGATACAACGTTTCTACCTTCGATTTTATCTTTAAAACCGGTTCTTGCGCTGCGCCGAGACCTATCCGCAGGCAGCTGAGAGATGCTGTGTTAAAATCCAAATTATTTTTCAATAACTTTTCACTTTTCACTGGTAGTTTAACGCTGAGGAAATTAGGTTAGCTTTCGGACGGGCACCGAAAACTTTCGGGGTGAGAGTCTTCGGAATGGGAAAAGGAACTCTTGAAGCAATTCGTTTGAGGTTTTTCTTCTTTCCATTTTAATGTCATTGGTTTTTTCAGCTATTTTTCACCTACTTAAATTTCGGCTCGAAGCTGCTGTAGCTGAGTGGTAGTTTTGTAAACTGCACCAGATAATTGGTGAAATCTGTATAATAATTATTATTGTTGACAATAAAAAGGTATTTCTTACTGCCTTTCATAGCCAGCGTGTCTTTACTTTCAATGAACCGCGTTGAGGTATCGTTTACCGCTTTAAGAATTACCTTACCAGCGCCCCGTTTTTCAACAAGCCATACCGCATCATTCTTAAAATAGACTTTAGCGATTTTATCACCATAGGTACTGATGTTATATACAATCTGAAAGGTGTCCGGCGGATTAATAACGGGTTCGAGGAAACTGTACACAGGAATTTGTGGACCTGTGGGCTGTTTGTTACAATCGGCGGCAGAAAGCATAACAACAACTATCAGAGAAATCAAAATGAGTTTGGCATGGCTTTTCATGGTTAAAAATGTTGTTATTGGGTAAAATTAAGTATTTTTTCCACAACAGTTTTTATATTTTTTTCCACTGCCGCAGGGACAAGGGTCATTACGCCCCACCTTTTTTGCCACTTTAACCGGCTGGGGTTTCCTTTGTTCCTGTGTGTCGGCGTGTGCCTGCGATAACAAATCTCCCCGTTCCTCCCTGATTTTGGAGCGGTCAATACCACGATTGATTTTAGCTTCTCTGAATACCTGTTGGTTCTGATTGTAAATATCGCCTCTGATAAGATAGGAGACTACTTCGTTATTAATTTTTTCGATCATGCTTTTAAAAAGGTTGAACGACTCAAATTTATAAACCAGCAACGGGTCTTTTTGCTCGTAAGAAGCATTTTGGACAGACTGTTTCAGGTCATCCATTTCACGCAGTTGTTCTTTCCAGGCATCATCAATGGTATTGAGGACAATTCCTTTTTCGAAAGCCAGCGCAATTTCTTTTCCTTCCGTATCAACAGCTTTTTTCAGATTGGCAACAATCTGCACCTGTTTTTGTCCATCGTAAAAAGGAATGGCGATATTTTCATATTGAGACTGGTTTTCATACACATCTTTCACCACGGGGAAAGTCTGCATGATAAGGCGTTCACGTTTTTGCTGATATGATTTGTAAACTTTTGCAAAAAGCTTTTCAGTAATATCTTCCGAGGGCATCGCCAGGAACTCTTTTTCCGTAACCACCGATTCGGTAGAAAGCACCCGTAAAAGCTGCATCTCGAAAGTTTCATAGTCACTATTTTCCTGATTTTCAATAACAATTTGTTCGCAGAGGTCAAACATCATGTTGGAAATATCTACTGCAAGGCGGTCACCAAAGAGGGCATGCCGGCGTTTTCTATAAATAACCTCTCGCTGAGAGTTCATAATGTCGTCGTATTCCAGCAAACGCTTTCTGATACCAAAGTTGTTCTCCTCCACTTTTCTCTGTGCACGTTCAATGGATTTGGTAATCATAGAGTGCTGAATAACTTCCCCCTCTTTCAGACCGAGGCGGTCCATAATTCCGGCAACACGTCCGGAGCTGAACATACGCATCAGGTCATCTTCGAGCGAAACATAAAACTGTGAACTTCCCGGGTCGCCCTGACGTCCGGCACGCCCGCGCAGCTGTCTGTCAACACGCCTTGAATCATGCCTTTCCGTCCCGATTATCGCCAATCCACCTGCCTCAACCACGCCGGGTCCCAGCTTGATATCGGTACCACGACCAGCCATATTAGTGGCGATGGTTACTCTGCCAGCATGTCCGGCTTCTCTGATAATCTGTGCTTCCTTAAAGTGCAGCTTAGCATTCAGGATGTTATGATCGACATGCCTACGGAGCAACATCTTACTCAACAACTCCGAAGTTTCAACGGAAGTAGTCCCTACGAGAGTCGGCCTTTTCAATTTTACCAGATTTTCAATTTCATCAATTATTGCCGCGTACTTTTCCCGTTTTGTCTTATAAACCAAGTCCTGCCGGTCGTCTCTCACAATGGGTTTGTTTGTGGGAATCACAACAACATCCAGTTTGTAAATATCCCAAAACTCGCCGGCTTCCGTTTCGGCGGTACCGGTCATCCCGGCAAGTTTCTTATACATCCTGAAATAGTTCTGCAGCGTAACCGTGGCATAGGTTTGCGTAGCGGCTTCAATTTTTACGTTTTCTTTTGCTTCAAGAGCCTGGTGCAAACCATCAGAATAACGACGGCCTTCCATAATACGTCCGGTTTGTTCATCAACAATTTTGATTTTGTTGTCCATAATGACGTATTCCACATCTTTTTCAAAAAGCGTATAGGCTTTCAGCAGCTGCGTAACCGTATGCACCCTTTCCGATTTAATGGCATAGTCCGTAATCATCTCATTTTTCTTCTGCAGCAGGTCTTTTTCTTCCAGGTCTAAGCTTTCCAGCTCGGCGACACGCTCGCCTATATTGGGAAGAATAAAGAAGTTGGGATCATTATATGATTTTGTGAGCAGGTCAATACCTTTCTCCGACAAGTCGGAAGAATTATTTTTCTCATCAATAACAAAATAAAGCTCATCATCAATAATGTGCATATTTTTTGCCTGTTCCTGCAGATAAAAGCTTTCGCGCTTTTGCATAAGGGCTTTGTTCCCCTCTTCACTGAGAAGCTTAATGAGCGCATGATTCTTCGGAAGACCGTGATAGGCTGTGAAAATCAAATCACCGGCTTTGTTAAGTTCTTCCCCTTTAGGATTGTTTTTTAATATGCTACGCGCCTCTGAAATCAAGTGAGACACCAGATTTTTCTGTGCATTGTATAATTTTTCCACATCTCCTTTCAGTGCATCAAATTCGTGCTTGTCGCCCTTTGGCGTGGGGCCGGAGATGATAAGTGGTGTACGGGCATCATCGATTAAAACGGAGTCAACTTCATCTACAATACTATAATAAGGTTCGCGTTGTACCATTTCCTCCGGGTCTCCTGTCATATTGTCACGCAGGTAGTCAAACCCAAATTCATTGTTAGTTCCGTACGTCACATCGGAAAGGTAAGCATTGCGGCGCTCAGCAGTGTTAGGATCATGTTTATCAATACAATCTACTTTCATTCCATGAAATTCCAATAACATGCTCATCCATTCCGAGTCTCGTTTGGCGAGGTAGTCGTTTACGGTAACCACGTGCACGCCCCTTCCGGGCAAAGCATTCAGGTAGGATGGCAGGACTGCTACCATCGTCTTTCCCTCACCGGTAGCCATCTCGGCAATCTTTCCCTGATGCAGAACCACACCGCCATAAAGCTGCACATCGTAAGGAACCATATCCCAGGTAATCAGGTTTCCGCCGGCCATCCATTGGTTTTTATAAAAGGCTTTGTCTCCATCAATACGCACATTATCCTTTATGGTGGCTAAATGGCGGTCCCGGTCATTTGCCGTTACTTCCACCTCCGGGTTATCTTTGAACCGGCGAGTGGTTTCTTTCATTACAGCGAAAGCTACCGGAAGCAATTTATCCAGTATCTCCTGTGTCTTATCGTATATCAGTGTAGAGAGTTTGTCTATTTGGTCGTAAATTTTCTCCTTTTCATGCATGGACATATCATGCTCGTCTTCAATGCGTTGCTTAAGTGAGGCAATGTTTTTCTCATCTTCTGAAATATAAGCAGTGATCTCATCCTTAAACTCCTGTGTTTTAGCCCGCAGACCATCGTTACTCAGGTTTTTAATTTCCTCGTAAGCTTCTTTTACTTTATTGACAATGGGGCTAATGGCTTTTTTATCGCGCGAAGCCTTATCTCCTAAAACTTTTTTTATAAAATCAATCATGATCCCTTTAAATTGAATATTTTCTTCATCAATTATTGTTCCTTAATAGCATAACCTGACAAGTTAAATGACATGGCAAAGGTATTGAAAGCATATCAATTTTGCCCTCTTTTTTTATCAGCATTTATCCTGGCGGCAATACGTTGTTGCAAATCCTCGTCAGGCATGGGAGCGGGGGCCATAGAGATACGTCCCAGCGGGTCAATAAGTACATAAGCCGGATAGGTGACAATCTGATATTTTTCCAGCAGCAAAATACTTTTCCCCAGTACCAAAAAGGGCCAGCCATGGTCTGTGGGACGTGCTTTCTGCATAAATCCGGTCGTTATCCTGCCCTTCACTATTGTAAGGTTAGCAAAACCTTCCCCCAGCTTTTGGCTCATGTCATCCAATGTGTTGAGTTGCCGGTCGCAGACGGGACACCGTGTTTTGACAAAACTCAGCAGGACAAATTTTCCTCTGAAATCTTTCAAAGAAAATTCTTTTCCCATAAAATCGGGCAAACGAAAAGCAGGTGCAGACGTTCCCGGTTGCAAAATATTCAGTTTCACCAAATAATCACGGGCGATCTCTCTGTTTTTCGGATAAATGCTCTCTCTGGCAATCTGTTCAAAAAGTACTTCGATATCTTTTCTGACAAAGCCGGGGACGGAGTAATGTCCGGCCAGCTGAACCATCTCGGCCAACTGCCGTACACGTGCATCTGCAGTGAGGCCGGGGACAGAAGCGAAAAGTTCATCCAGCTTCTTTAAATTTCTCTGTGGGATGACAGAGAGCAGCTTGTCGCGATTTACCGGCTTTTTCACCGTTGATTCAAAATAGGTCTGAAAAAAATTGGTGAAAAATTCAGTGTATTGGATGTTTCGATACAATACCGGCTTCCCGGAGAAATAATCGGTGACAATCTCAGACAGCGACTTTGCACGCGAACCCCAAACCATTGAAGCCAGCGAATAATGCATGTACTTTCGGAAGTAGGGAGATTTGACATATCCGAACCGGCTCTCGGCTTCCGCCTTAAAGTCATTCAATATTTTCCGGTTATGGAATTGGTAAATATCTCTAAAATACTTTACAATCAACTGATTATAAAGCATATCATAAGCTTCTATGTGCATGTTCAGGCTGTCATCCACCGCTTTCATCTGCACCTTCAAAGGAATTTCTTCAAGCGGGGAAGCATTGCGGATCAGCGAATCCTGAGCAATGTTGAAATGGTAAACAGCTCCCGGCTTTAGGTAAAAGCCGGTGTATTTCAGGTTGACAGCAAGCATGGCATAAGTAGTCGTCTTAACCGGAAAAGTCAGCCGGAAGTTTCCGGCACTGTCCGTTCGTGTGGTTGCCAACGTCTTTTTCAGCTGCGAGAACTGGTCGGCATACACCAAAACCCGCACCATACTTCCCGTGGAAAAGCCTGCCACGTGGCCGCTTATCTGTACATTTTGTCCACACAGACCGGCTGGTATCAATAACAGCAAAAGCGGAAAAATCTTTTTCAGTTGCATCCTCTCTTTTTTTGCGCCATCAATACAAATCCATTGGAGATATGTCCGTTCATGGTTCTATTCACCGTCTTTTCAAAATGGGTAATGGCATAGCCCTTCATCAGCTGTTTTACATAACTCTCGTGATGATGACGCAGGGTAACGCCTTCGGGCAAGTCAAAAACTCCGTATACTCCGTACTTTTCGGCATAAGCAGCATATCGTTTTCTGTTCCGATCATCTTTGTTCATCAGGAAATCCTTCACGTAAACAAAGCCACCCGCTTTTAAAACACGTTTGGCCTCTTCCATAATCTGCTGCTGTTGTTCGTCTTCTGTTATACAGGTGAGCAGAGCAAAAAGCAGCACCATATCAACGGAACAGTCAGGTAAATTCGTATGTGCAGAGGCAACAATTTGCAAATTTAAATAGGGATAGCACTTATGGCCGCGGGCGATCATCCCCTCGGAGAAATCAAGTCCAAGCGTGTTTCTGTAGCCGGCCTGATAAAATTCGTCCAGCGTTCGGCCGTAACCACATCCATAATCCACAATAAAAGCCTCCCTGTCGATGCTGGATTCCAGCAGGTTAAAATCGGGACAAAGGGTAAAATTCTTTTCAGCAGCTACACTGTCCCAATAGGCTTTTTGCGAATACTTTTCCACGACAATAACCTGATATTAAAAGATAACTTCTTTGGGAACCATGCTACTAATGTCGCCGCCATGTCGGAAGACATCCCGGACGATAGACGATGAAACAGGAGTGAACTCGGGTTCGGTAAGTATGAATACAGTCTCTATTTCAGGATATAACATTCTGTTTGTCTGTCCGATACTACGCTCAAATTCAAAATCTGCCGATGTTCTCAACCCGCGTAAGATGAAGCCGGCTCCCACGTTTTTGCAAAAATCCACCGTAAGGCCATTGTAGGTCTGCACCTCGATGGCAGCATCATTATTAAACACAGCCTCTATCCATGCTTTGCGTTTCTCCAGCGGAAACATATGTGTTTTATCGGAATTGACACCAATGGCAATAATGATCTTATCAAAAAGGGAACGTGATCTTCGGATGACAGAAACATGTCCCAGCGTAATGGGGTCAAAAGAACCGGGAAACAAGGCTATTTTTTCCATTTTTCTCCTTTGTTTGAAAGGGTAAAGATAACAAGAGTTGACATACAAAACGTTGTGACTCTATTTTTTCCTTTCAGGGCGAACATAGGTTTCTGTTTGGGCAAACTGTTTTTCATTTGACACTCCAGGTGGTAGTGAGAAACAGGGTTGCCCACTGCCTCTGCCATGAAAAAAGCCAACCCTTTCGGATTGGCTTTATAAATTTCATAAACAAATTGTTTAATGTCTTTTCTCCTTGATACGGGCTTTTTTTCCACGGAGATTACGGAAGTAAAAGATACGTGCCCTGCGAACAACACCCACTTTGTTCACCATAATTTCTTCGATAAAAGGTGAAGAAATGGGAAAAATACGTTCAACACCCACATTACCGGAAATTTTTCTTACCGTAAAGGTAGCTGTCGGACCGCTGCCTGCACGCTGAAGAACCACTCCTTGAAATTTCTGCAGACGTTCTTTGTTTCCTTCTTTAATTTTGTAAGTAACGGTGATGGTGTCACCGGCCTTGAATTTCGGAAATTCTTTGACCTCAATACTGTCCTCCACCAGTTGGATTAACTCCTGTTTGCTCATTGTTTTTATACTTATAACGTTTCTTCAAAAATGAGTGCAAATATATAGCTATTTCCTTAATTACAAATGTTTTTTTGAAAAGTTTTTCAGGGCTTTGAATAGCGTCCGGGGCAATCCAGACAGATACTTTTTAACGGATAAGCTCCGCTCTCCGGTCTTCCGGCTTCCTACTCCCCATCTTACAAAAATATTCCTCAACTGTCCATAGTACCCTTTAAATCGTAATTTTGCTTCCTACAATTTTAAATTGAAAAACCATGAGAAAAAATATTGTTGCCGGCAACTGGAAGATGAACAAGACCTTTCAGGAAGCTGAAGAGTTGATTGATCAGATTGTGGTGGGCATGGAAGAGACGAGCCTGAAATGTGAGGTGATTGCTTGTCCTCCGGCTCCATACCTCGAAATGGCATCTGACTATGCCGAAGAAAGCGCTATTAAAATAGGGGCGCAAAATGTGAGCGAACACGAAAAAGGCGCATATACCGGTGAGATCGCCGCATCAATGCTGGCTTCGGTGGACATTGAATATTGCATTGTAGGTCACTCGGAAAGACGAAAATATTTCCACGAAACCCATGATCAGCTGGCAAAAAAAGTAGATATTCTGTTGGATTATGGTATCAAACCCATTTTCTGTTGTGGCGAAGTGCTGGAAGAAAGAGAAAAAGAGATTCATTTTGAAGTGGTAAAAAAACAACTCGAAGATAGTCTGTTTCACCTGAACGAAGATGAATTTTCCAATGTTGTTGTTGCCTACGAACCTATCTGGGCCATTGGCACCGGAAAAACAGCTTCTCCCGAACAAGCACAGGAGATGCATGCTTTTATCAGGAGTCTGATGACGGAAAAATACGGGATAACAGTGGCTAATGGAGTCAGCATTCTTTATGGCGGAAGCTGCAATCCGGGTAATGCAAAAGCTATCTTCGCCAACAAAGATGTGGATGGCGGGCTCATTGGAGGCGCCTCACTGAAAGCCAACGACTTTTTGAAAATTGCTGCCAGTTTTGAATAATTTTTTCATCGGATGGGAAGGTGAAGCCTCTTTCCCATCCGATTTTCACTTCAATAACGGCCATGAATTACTATCAGCTAAAATGTCCCAAACAACCTGTGCAGGAACAGAATGAAATCCTCATAGCACTATTGGCACAGGAAGGCTTTGAGAGTTTTGAGGAGACCGATACGCATATCCTGGCCTACATTCGGGAAAAGGATTATTCAGAAAATATTCCGAAAATAGCTTTATGCAGGCAATGGATGACCGAAGGCAAAGCGGCGGTTACCCTTATTCCCGAACAAAACTGGAATGCCGTATGGGAGAGTAATTATCCACCGGTACTCATTGCCGGAAGGTGTTATATCTACGCACCATTTCACAAAAAGAGGGCGGAGATTGAATTCAACATCCAAGTTAAATCCAAAATGACCTTCGGTACGGCACATCACGAAACTACCGCTCAGATAATTGAGCTTATGCTGAAAGAAGACTTTGCCGGCAAAACCGTCCTGGACATGGGATGCGGTACCGGCATATTGGCTATTCTCGCCTCCCGGAAAGGTGCACAACATATTGATGCAGTGGATAATGACAGCTGGTCATACAACAACGCCGAAGAAAACAGGAAAATAAACAACATCCGGAACATCACTACCATTTTGGGTGACGCCGCTTTTCTAAAGGGCAAAACAGAGACTTACGATGTCATTTTGGCCAACATCAACAAAAACATCCTGCTCCACGACATGCCAGCTTTTGCCAGAGCGCTTAAAATCAAGGGGAATATCTTTTTCAGTGGTTTTTATGATACCGATTTGCAAGATATTAAAACAAAAGCATCCGTTTTGCGTTTGCTTTACCAAAGCCATTACACCAGAAACAAATGGGTAGCAGCTGCTTTCACCAAAGAATAAATCATGCAGAAGGTGTCTTTTGTAAAATGGAAAATACTCCTGATGCTCAGTGTGCTGAGTTTTCAATTACAGGCACAAAGCGACTCTCTATCCAGAGATCCAACCCGGTTTTTCAACCAGTTGTCCACCATCTTAATGAATACCAAATCAGCCGCGTACCAGGCGAAAGCCAACCTTTTGCTGGCACGGTTCGGAAGCAGCTGGAACAACGGTCGCTTCACCGTAAAACAACAGGAAGCAGTAAGAAAAGTAGTAGAACTCATGCGCTCCAGGCGGCTGCGCACCTATCCTTTTCTGTACGGTTACCTGTACGGCATCAACCTGCTGGTGGAAACCAACCGGACGGAGCAGGAATTCATGGTGTGGCAGCATTATGTAGCGATAAAATTGCAACAACGCAAGCTGGAGGCATTTCTTGACTTCCTCGCTTTCACCGACAAACTGCTGGAGCAGCATATCCTTTACGGTACAACCGGTGCTTCCTGGCATTTTCGCCGCGCCGATTTCAGGCTGCATTACGACACTACTTTTTATGTCCGGTTTGCACACCTGAACCTCATCAAAGCCAGCCACAACGACAGCACCATAATCATGCAGACCAAAGGCGTATTCCTTTATCGGACAAAACTTTGGTCAGGTGAGAGCGGCAATCTGCGATGGAACCACTATGACAAAGGTTCTTATGAACGTTACAAAATAGTTGACAGTTACCATTTCTACCTCAACACAAATATTTTCCGCATTGATTCGGTGCGCCTCACCTACCCGGATTTTCTCGGCAAACAGGCTGTTTTAGGAAGGCTTTCGGGCAGGGTTCTTACCGGCAAACCGGGTGTAAACTCGGTTTACCCCCGTTTTACCTCCTATGACAACGACCTTTTTCTTCCGGGGATATATCCTCAAATCTCTTTCCACGGAGGTATTCAGCTGCTGGGAAGACGTTTTTACGGCACTACTATTAATGGCAGAAGACCTGAAGTGGTCTTCAACCGTAATAAAAAACCGGTACTTAAACTCCGCGCCAGGCGTTTTGAATTTTACCAAAATAAGATGGTTTCCGGGGATGTGGATGCCAGCCTCTTCCTCGGCAAAGATTCCATTTATCATCCCCAGCTGCAAATGCGTTACGAAGTAGCCGCCAAAAAACTGCAACTTTATACTGTTACGGATAATTCCCGACAAATTCCCTTTTTTGACTCCTACCATAAGATGGACCTTTACGTTCCCTCCCTTCTGTGGAACCTTAAAACAGATAGTATTATTTTCAAAAAGATCAGAGGTGTTAACGACAACCAACCGGCCCGTTTTGAGTCAAACCGCTATTTTAATGTCCGGCAATTTTACGTTCTGCAAGGTATTGATGAGATCAATCCGCTTTATGTGGTGCAGAATTTTATTCACACCTTTTCCACCAACCGCATCAGCGTGGCGGCGCTTTCTTCATTTATGAACAAGCCAGCCGATCAGGTTGAAGATTTACTCATAAGTTTATCGAACAAAGGCTTTGTAGTTTACGATTCAGGAACAAAAGTTGCACTGGTAACCAAACGGTTACAGTATTTTCTGGATGCCAAAGCCGGACGAACCGATTATGACGTCATCCATTTTAATTCGGAAGAAAAACTTAAGCCAAACGCCTCGCTGAACCTGAAAAACCTCAGCCTGAACATTTACGGTGTCCCCCGGATTTTTATCAGCGACTCCCAGCGGGTCTACATTTATCCGTACGATAAAAAAATTGCCATCAGAAAGAACCGTAATTTCACCTTTAGCGGAAAAGTCAGTGCAGGACTGTTCAACTTTTACGCCAGGAAGAGTACCTTTGTATATGACAGTTTTATGATTAACATGAATTACATAGATTCGCTTTCTTTTGAAGTTTGGAAAAAGGACACCATCCGCAACCGGCGTTATGTGGTACCGGTGAAACAAGTGCTGCAAAAGCTCACCGGCAAGCTTTATGTGGATTTGCCTTTTAACAAATCAGGGCTTATGCACGTGCCGAAATATCCGAAGTTCGTAAGCGAATCAGAATCCTATGTTTATTACAACAGCCGGAAAATCCAGGATAGCACGCTGCTCCCCGGAAAGTTTTATTATCGCGTTTCGCCTTTTGTTTTCGACTCTCTTATGACCTTCAACACCGACCACCTCGCCTTTAAGGGAAGTCTGGTCTCCGACAGTATCTTCAAGCCCATTACACAGCCATTGCGCGTAATGCCCGATTATTCGCTGGGCTTTTTTTACAAAACACCTGCCGACGGCTTGCCGGCGTATGGCGGAAAAGGCCGTTATTCCGACACACTCACCCTCAACATGCAGGGATTTCACGGGAGCGGAACGCTGCACTACCTGACTACCTCTGTGCAGTCCGGGAATTTCCGGTTTTTCCCTGATTCACTGGTCGCTGCCAAAGCACTCAGATTCAAAGGAAAAACCGACTCTGTGAAATACCATTTCCCATCCGTTTATGGCGATAGAGTTGCCATCAGCTGGAACACGAAAAAAAACGTTATGAATGTTACCAGTCCCGGAAGGGCATACCGGCTGTATGGTAATGCCACGCTCAGGGGTGAGCTTACGTTGTCGCCGGATCAATTTTCCGGAAAGGGAAGTTTTGCTTTTGGCCACTCCAGCCTAAGCTCACAGCAATTTTTGTTTACTAACCACGGATTGGATGCCGATTCTGCGAAGTTCGTTCTGAAAAATCCGGAAACCGGCGACACCACCTTCCTCGCCAGAAACTATCGGGCAAAAATTGATTTCAAAGCCCAAAAAGGATGGTTTAATCATCTTGACAACCATTCGTTCCTGAAATTTCCTTTCAACCGGTTTATCTCTACACTGGATGAAGTGAAATGGATTATGGACGAAGATAAACTCAGCCTTTACAGTACACAGAACAACACTTACCATACACTGGATTCGCTCAGCCGGAAACAGCTCATCGCCTATCACAAACCCGGTCCCGAGTTCATCTCTATCTCTCCCGGTGAAGACTCATTACGTTTCTATGCAGAGAAAGCATATTACAACATTAATCAATACACTATTGACGTACAGGGCGTTAAACTAATAAAGACAGCCGATGCTGCTATATTTCCCGATAAGGGAAACGTTACTATTTTGCAGAAAGGCAAACTGGCGCCTTTAGAAAATGCCAACATACTGATTGATACTGCCAACTTCTTCCATAACATTTACGATGCCCGGGTGAAGGTGCTTTCACGGAAAAATTACACAGCAACAGGTAAACTGGATTACAAAGATATGAATGGCACCTTGCAGGCCATTAAGATGAGTGATATCCATGTAGATGACAACGGACAGAGTGTCGCCACGGGGGTTATTCCAGGAGATGAAATCTTCTTCCTGAGCCCGGAGTATTTCTTTACCGGAAAGGTGATAATGCATGCCGGCAACAAGCTGCTACATTTCACCGGTGGCTATCAGCTAAACGAAGATTGCGTGGACAACACCGGTAACCGGATGGCCGTGGATCAGGATTTGAATCCCGATCACATCGCTTTCCGCTTCGACAGCCACGCCCAAACTGCTGACAGCCTGCAAGCCTGGTTTGGGCTGGCTTACAGCTTCCAATATCATCACTACTACCCACTGGTATTACAGGCATTAAAAAGTACTTCGGACGAAGTGCTGATATCAGCTACCGGAAATCTGGAAATCGACCACAAAACCGGTAGTTTCCTCATGGGTTCTCCCGAAAGGCTGAAAAACAACGACTTGAAAGCCAATTTCGTAAAGCTGAAGAACAAAAGCTGCCAGTTAGTAGGAGATGGTATTTTTAAGCTCGGCATGAAAAATAACATGCTGAAATCAAAGTTTATAGGCAAATTCAAGTATCTGGTAGTACCCGACAGTCTGCTGCTTCACGTGGTTATGATGATGAAATTTTACTTTGACCAGTCTGCGCTGGAGATGATGGCGGATAGTCTGCGGATGATTCCTGCCAAATCGGTGGACATCACCAAAGGTCTTTATCCCATGGCGCTGAAGAAACTCCTTAACCCGGAAACGGCACAAGATGTTATTACGGAACTCTCACTTTACGGACAGGTTAAAAAATTGCCGAATGTCCTGAAAAATACTATCAGCTTCACCGACCTTCGACTTGTGTGGGATCCGCTTTCGCGATCATTTATTTCGTACGGCCCTATTGGAATTGGCAGTATTGGTGACAACACGCTGAACAAGTACATGAACGGCATTGTGCAAATTCGCAAAGGCCGCAGCGGCGCTACCATCGAGTTTATGCTGCGCCACGGCAAGCGCCAGTGGTACTATTTCAGTTATGCCAATGGCATCATGCAGGTACTGTCATCCGATATCAATTTCAACAATATCATCGAAAACCTGAAAGAGGACAAACGGGAACTGAACCCCAACAGCGACAAGAATTACTACGAATACGTCCTCACCACCCGGACACGTACCATCAACTTCCTGCGTTCCATGAAACGGTTGGGAAGGTTGAAATAATTTTTTTGTTCGTCATTTGTTTTCATAGTACTCCTTTTATCTTTCGTTCACGTAAAGCTGCAGAGATGCAAAAAATTGAATATCAGTAAATTATATTTTTAATATTTACTATTCCAA
>VAOZ01122109.1_pt1 | contig 15045 bp, 18 predicted proteins | sample 3394041 | NCBI WGS metagenome assembly VAOZ01 (sample SAMN08290431, study PRJNA428436) | hydrothermal vent metagenome | isolation source: Deep-sea hydrothermal vent chimney | place: Indian Ocean: Southwest Indian Ridge
AGTTTCGAAAGGATTTCTTTCGTAATTTTTTCAATCAACTCGTTCTCTTCCATATTCGTTTACATTCTTTCAATTGACATTATTTTATTTATTCTCGGCCAGTGCCTTCCTCCTTCAAAACCGGTTTCAAGCCATAACTTCGCCATTGCAGCAATATCTGAAAAGGAATGCTGCAGCGCTCCCAAGGTTAAAACATTGGCATTGTTATGCATCCGGCTGTTCACTATCGTTTCGGGGCTCCAACACAAAGCGGCTCGAATACCTTTTACTTTATTGCAAGCCATAGAAGAGCCAATGCCGGCAGCATCAAGCATTATGCCGCGTTCACATTCTCCGCTGACTACCTTTTTGGAAACGGCGAGTGCAAAATCAGGGTAATCAACTTTGGTGGTGCTATTGTTTGTCCCGACATCGAAAACCGAATACCCTATGGTTTCAAGGTATTTTTTAAGCGCCTCTTTTGTTTCAAAAGCGCCATGGTCAGCCCCGAGGGCAACACGTTTTACATGGTCTTTTAGCCGGTTATTTTGTTGAATGGTCATGCTTTTTTCTGTACTAATAAAAGTTCTCCTGTTATGCAATTTTATATTGGCGGACTTCCTTCTTTTGTAACTTCTTATTGCCATTTTATCTTCCCGAAATTTCATCAACAATGGCCACGACAACAGCTTTTACCGTTACTGCTTCGTCGTCTTGAAGGACTTGTCTTGCTGAATTTCCTTCTTCTATGGTCAGTACCAAATCTTCCATTCCGGCCTTTACAGCATCTATGGCTAAAAAGGAAGTACCCGCAATAATTCCCGTAGGGCCAACAGGCTGAACGACGAGTATTTTTCTCGATTCGTAACCCTTGGCTTTAATGGTTGAAACCACGGTGCCGATAACTTTTCCCAACCTCATTTGCTTTCTGTAATATTAATATCATCAACTATTCCCATTACCGCAGCATCACAGGGGTTCATTTCCTTTTCAATCACCCGGCCGGCTTCTTTACTTGTTTCGAAATATACAATTTGTCCGATATCCGATTGAAGCGTGTCAACAGCAACAAGCGCATCGCCGGCGGGGTTGAGCTTTTCGTTAAGCGGCTGAACTAAAATAAGTTTTAAGCCTTCAAAAGATTTAACTTTTTGCGTGCTGACTACTCTTCCTATGATTTTGCCAAATTTCATAAATCAATTTAAAATTAAATGATTCTAAAATAATCCACTAAGGTACAGCGTCTTTCGCGTGTAAAAGTCCTTGCACGTGTAACTCCTTCTCCCGTGGGGCTGGCTATCGTAAATGAGGCAAACCCGGCACCACCTTCACCTAATCCGGCATAACTGGGGCCATTTTTTATAAAAATAGAACAGTCCATTGCCTTGGCCATTTTACTTAGCTTTGCTATATTGAGCGAATGCATGATGGCAGTATGCCTGAATCCGTGTTCACACCTGACGGCGAGGTCAATGGCATCATCCACATTTGGCATACGAACCAGAGGCATTACAGGCATGAGTTGTTCTGTCCATACCAATGGATGGTTCTCATCAACTTCGCAAAGCAACAGTCGTGTTGAATCAGGGATGTTCAATCCAATTGCTTTGGCAATTTTGGCCGCATTTTGGCCCACATAAGTTTTATTTGCAGCACCTTCATGTCCAGGCTGCCCCGGGTCTGTAATAACCAACCCGGTGACTTTACGGGTTTGATCTTTCGTTAGCAAATAAGCTCCGTTTTTTTGCATTTCAGCGATAAGCGCATCTGCAACGGAATCCACGACGAGGATTTCTTTTTCGCAAATGCAGATCAAATTGTTATCAAAGCCGGCTCCTGCCACAATGTCTTTTCCCGCTTTGACAATATCGGCTGTTTCATCCACCACACAAGGGGGATTTCCCGGACCTGCTGCAATGGTTTTTTTCTCCGTTTTCATGGCAGCTTTAACCACGCTTGGCCCTCCGGTTACAACCAAAATGGATACTTTCGGATGATTCATCATCTCCTGCGCAGATTCGATAGTGGGCGTTTCGATGGTAGTAATTAAGTTTTTTGGGCCACCGGCATCCACAATACCTTTGTTTAGGATACTAATCAAAAGGGCGGAGACTTTTTTGGCAGACGGATGCGCATTAAATACGATTGAATTTCCGGCTGCAATCATTCCAATGCAATTGCTGATTATGGAAGCTGTAGGATTAGTACTCGGCGAAATGGAGCCAATGACGCCATAGGGTGCATGTTCCACGAGAGTCAAACCATGGTCATCCGAAAATGCTTCGGGAACGATATCTTCAACGCCGGGAGTCTTATTTATGGCTAACTCATTTTTAATTACCTTGTCTTCCCATCGTCCCATACCGGTTTCATCGCTTGCCATTTTCGAAAGGCGTTCGGTATTTTCTTTAGACACTTTGCGAATGTTGGCGATAATATCTTTGCGGGTTTCCAAACTTATTTTTCCCAATTCCTGAAAAGCTACTTCGGCAGCCTGAACTGCCTGATCGATAGTGGAGAAAATACCTGTCTTATCTGTCAGGAGCTCTTCATCGCTATTCAATTTAAGGTCGTGTAAAGCCTCACGAACCAATTGGCGTATATTTTCTTCTAAATTATCCATTTATTTAGTCTGTTTACATAAAGAAAGGTCTGATTTCTTTATGTGGTTGCGGAATAATGGTATCCATACCGAGGAGGTTCTTCTCTTTGGCCTTTCTCGTACCTGCTTTTACCGCTGACTGTACTGCGTCAAGATTCCCCATTATTTTAACGTAAGATTTTCCGCCGTAACCATCGGCGAGACGAATTTCAATAATTCTAACTCCGCCTTCTTTAGCGGCACTATCCGCCGATTCAATACCTGAAACGATAGATAAAGTTTCAATGATCCCAATAGCGTTCCACTCGCCAACATTAATAATGTTCCCTATTGCCGGAATAACATCGGGATGTACCTGTGGGAGGAAAAGTGCGTCAACGAGATAATCTCCTCCGGTTTCGCAACCCACCTTATAGGAGTACTCAACAGAGGCTACGTCGCCGCTAAAAATAATCAGGAATTTCCCGGAGCTGATAGTTCGCGAATCGATAACCTGAATGGGTGCTACTTTAACCATTTGGTCAAGGGCTTGCAAGCCAATCACAATGCTGCTAAATTCCAGAGCTCCAAGTACAACAATATTTTGCTTTTTCATCATTTTCTGTAAACAAATTTTTCATTTTCATCAATGGCATCAACGATTCCAACAATAACAGCATCAATGGCTTTGTTGCGGGTTGTGGGGGTTTCTCGTGCGGCGGTACTTTGCGAAACCATGACCATTTCATCCTTTCCGGCACTTACCAAATCGAGGGCGATTAGAAAATCGTTTTTCAACTGTCCCTGCTGATCACATTTATTGACCAGCAAATACCGGCCTCCCGGGATATCAATGCTATTTGCACTGCTTGTAACGGTTCCTGCAATTTTACCTAAAACCATTTGACCTCTTATATTTTTTGATAAGTAATGTTTCCATTTTGCTCAATGACATCTACTATGGCGGTTACGGTAGCATCGGTAGGCAAACCTTTTGTGGTTTCTGCCATACGGGCACCGCTTCCGGAAACATAAAAGACGATTTCATCAATACCGGCTCCAACGCCATCCATAGCAACGACGAATTCGTTATTGCCTTTCATGCTAATAGGATCGACTTTCTCAAGCAATAATAACCTGACCCCTTCCATTTTAGCGGCTTTCTGACTTGACACAACCGTCCCGTTTACTCTTGCTAAAATCATCTTTCTTTGTTATTGCTTATTACGACCTAACGGTAAGGCGCTGTCAACATTGGCATGAGGACGCGGGATGATATGACTAGAAACAATCTCCCCAACTTTTTCAGCGGCGACAAGTCCGGCGTCCACGGCTGCCCTTACGGAGGCTACATCGCCGCGAACAATGGCCGTAACGTATCCGCCTCCCGTTTTTTCATAACCAATCAATTCAACTTTGGCAGCTTTTACCATAGCGTCAGAAGCTTCTACCATAGCAGCAAAGCCACGTGTTTCAATCATCCCTAATGCATCTGTATTAAAATCAGACATAATTTTATCTCCTAATTTATTTAATGATTAATAATTTTCTCTTCCTGTAATTTCGGCCAGGCGTTTCTCAACAATCGTTTTGCATTCAAGCACTTCGGCTTCGTCACCACCGATATATACACGGCCAAATTTCCCAAAACCAATGACATCGATGAGTTTAATGTGAGCCGCTTTTTCTGCTTCATTGGCAGCATAATAAGCGTAGCCTGCCGGCTCCAGTTCTAAAACATAAAGCGTTTCGCCACGTAATAACATCATGCCATGACGGCTTCTGTTAATTAACTGAGCGTGATGATCGTCCACATTCTTGATCAGCTGACTGGTCAAAATTCGGGGCTTCATCCTGTTGGATTTGGTCTGGTCGATGGCCGATAGAACCGCTTCTCCGGCTATGCGTGTATCTCCCTGATTGTCGGAGTGTATTTCAAGCATTCCGAAGGCACGTTCAACAATTTGCATTCCGGGCCTGACATTTGTAGCTTTAATGGCAATATCGGTCAGAGCGTTAATTTCGATGCCGGGAGCAATCTCGATGATGCAACCGGATTGTCCGCCCACAGGAAGGAAACCTCTGGAAACAGTCGAAATATAAGAAGCCATTTGCAATTGCAAAGAATCTAAGAAGATATAAGTTCTTAAATCAATATGTGATTTGGAATCATTCATCTTTTTGAGACGTTTTGGTTGTACTTCTTCCTAAAGGAAGTGCTGAGTCAACATTTTGATGAGGCCGGGGAATAATATGTGAGGAAACAATTTCCCCAACTTTTTCGGCAGAGCGTAAGCCTGCATCAACAGCGGCACGTACTGAAGCTACATCCCCGCGAACAACGGCAGTAACATATCCACCTCCTGTTTTTTCATAGTTTACCAATTCAACTTTGGCTGATTTTAACATGGCATCAGAGGCTTCAACCATGGCTGCAAAACCCCGTGTTTCTATCATCCCGAGAGCCATCATTTCATTCTTTTCCATATTATCATTTTTAAAGTTTAAACTTTATTAATTCAACTGTTTAGGCATTATCCCTAATGCAAAAATAAAAATAATTCGATGCCTGACAAAGTATCCCTTTTTATAGTGTGTAAAAGTAACGCTTTTTATTGTTTCTAACAAAACAGAACTGAGAAACTATGGGGCAAACAGCGATGCCGGTATAGGTTATAAAACTTAAAATTCATGCTAATGAATTTGGCGATAATAGAAATAATCTTGAAAATACTAACCGAAAGTGTGTGGCCTGTCCTAACCTGAAAGGGCAGAAATGTTTCCGAAATCGGAATTTCTCCGAAATCGTATATATTTTGGAAGTAGTAATTTCTCTAATATACCCCCAAAGCATATTTCATTTGACCTATAAATGCCTGAACTCTATATTGTTGATATTCAGGAGGAGAAACCAGATAGAATATGGCACAGCAGTTGTGTATGTAAACTTATGAATAAAATAAAACCGGCAGAAAAGAGCCCGAAGATCAAAGTACACTCTTATTATAAGTGTCCGCGTTGCGGTTATGTAACAATTATAAAAGAGTCTTGTTGTCCGGTTTGTGCAAAGGAAGGCGTGAAGATAAAAGTTAAATAATAATGGAAACAGCAATACAAATTAATAAAACATTCTCGTTGGAAGATCTGGCTCGTCAGGGGTTGGAACGGCGGGATGTAAAAGAACTTTCATCTAAAATCTTTATTAGAGGCGACAAAGTTTATTTCTTTGACCAAACAGACAACAAACATTACCGTCTTTATTCTGTCATTCACAAGCGATCCTTTTTCCTTTAATCGGGTAGTAATACCCACAAAAGCCCGCCCGCGAAAGCCTTGTTTCACTCCTGTTACAAGGCTTTTTTTATTTTATACTTTCAATAGCTTTATTGGTTATTGGTATAAACGAAAAACTTCCGTCTTCGGCCTTCCGACTCCTCCCAAAAGAATGCCATTGGTTCTGCAAAAGCAATTTACCCACTAAAAGGGTAGCAGAACCTTATTTTTTATATTTTTGTCTGGTGCACGTATTTTCCTATAAAATGTTAATAAAGATGAGGAACACTTTTATTTTGTTGCTTCTCTTTCTGTTATCTGCCGGAGTATCTGCGCAGACCGATTCGCTAATTATGAGCAACGGGGATCACCTTGTCGGAGAGATTAAAGTAATGGAACAAGGCATTGTTCAACTTAAGACCAAATACAGTGACAACGATTTTAAAATCAAATGGGATGAAATTAAATATGTGAAGACAAATCAGTTTTTTGTTATCTATCTTGTAAGAGGAATTCGCTATTTTGGGAGTATTTCTTCTGACCCCGTTCATCCGGGCAAAATTATTATCTACGATTTTCAGACAGGCAATGTTACTGTAGATAAAATGAATATTATTTACCTGAAAGAGGCGGACAAAACATTTATCAGCAGGCTCAGCCTGGATGTATCATTGGGTTATTCACTGGCAAAAGCGAACAACAACAGCCAGTTTACCACCCGGTTAAATGCGGGCTATCTCGCAAATACTTTCAGTACAAACCTCTCCTATAGTATGAACAGAACCTTTCAAACGGTGGACGATACCATTAATTCTAAAACCAGGCGTATCGAAGCAAACTTAGGGGGAAAATATTTTGTTGGGGGAAACTGGTTTTTAACCGGCTCGGGCGATTTCCTGAATAGCTCCGAACTGAAACTTAATCTCCGTATTACCACAAAAGTCGGAGGGGGTAATTTTGTTTTCAATAACCATGTCCAGTCTTTGTCGGTTTCGGGTGGTGCAGTATGGAACTTTGAGAATTATGAAGGAGCTGAAAACCCGGATAAAAACAGTATGGAAGCTTATGCCGGACTTGAATACAATATCTTCAATATGGGAGATTTGAACCTTAAAACTTCGATTTATATTTTTCCGGGTCTTACAGAAAAAGGCCGTTTTAGATCTGACTTCAACTTTAACCTGAAATATAAATTTGTAGCTGACTTTTTTATCAGTCTGGGGTTTACCTATAACTTTGACAACCAGCCGATAGCAGGTGCCCCAAGATTTGATTATGTCTTTGAGACAACAGTCGGATGGGAACTTTAATCTTTTCTAAAGTCAAATTTCATCCTATCACCAGTTTAGTATATATTTGTAGTAAAATAAACGCTGATTCGTGCGTTTCAACACTTATTCGTTAACACATACAGCTCTGCCCTGCGACATTATTATTTTAAATATCTACCGACCCTTCTTTTTGTTGCAGTTTTTGTTTTCTTATCGGTTACGGCAGTTTTCGGCCAAACGCAAACCTCTGAGAAAATGTCGAAGGAAGAGAAAACTATTAATATTGTCGATATTTCAAAGCAGTCTTCAGAAGCTATTTTAGATGCCAGACGAATCAATGAGCAGTTAATAAGCATAGAGGAGTTATTGAAGAAAAAACAAGAGATAGACTCGTTGGTTAACAGTATTAATACCAAGATAAAAAAAGATAAAAAAGTCGATATCGCCGCCGAAGGCCTGCGAAAACTGGAAACCAGCCTCATCTTTTTAAAACAGGAAAAAAGTTTGCTCAAGAGGGAAAAAGACGGGCTTAGCTCCCGGCTTAACAAGCTTGTGGGAAACAAAGATGTCCTTTCCACAAACCTTAAATACTGGAAAGATGTAAAGCGTATTGTCAGAACTAAAAAACTGGGTAGAACTATCGGGAAGTCTGTTGATGAAGTCCTCGCTGTTTTAAATAATACAATCCTGATAACTACCCGGTTAACCAATGTTACAATGGGGATGATGCGGGATGTCACTGCCCTGGAGTTGGAGATTAATACCCGTATCGCTTTCTTTAACATGGCCAGGCAGCAAAAACAGGGGGAACTGCTTTCCTTGAGGCAATCTTCTTTTCTAACACTAGACTATTCTGATAAAAAAAGCTGGAATCTTTCCATACCTTTTTCACAGTTTTATAAAGTTGATCTGAAAAATCTCAAAAATTATATCGTTATAAAATATGACATACTCATCTTTCATATCTTCCTGATTATTATTCTGATAATGGTTTTTGTCAGGCTTAGCAAAACACCCATATCTCTTGAAAATGAGCAAGGCTTGTTTTACAAAAAGCGATTGAAAGAATTACTTTCCCGCCCAATTAGTACTGCTTTAATTATCGGACTGTTTGCCTCTGTCATCCTCTATACGAACCGCCCGCTCGTTTTTATAGACGTGTTGCTGCTATTGGTTATCGTTCCAATGGTCTTCTTATTAACGAGTATTTTCGATGTGCGATTCCGGATTTACATCTATGCTTTGGTAGTTGTTCTGGTGTCTAAAATTGTCTATTCTTACCTCCCTGTTGCCAATATCTTTTCCCGTTTCCTGCTGTTGTTTATTGCTTTGATAGAACTAATTGCCGTATTACATTTTATCTTACGTTTTAAATGGCTGATGATCAGAAAGAAAGGCTTGGGTCGTATGGTGCTCTTTTTTTGTTATGAGGTCGTAGTTGTAATTATTGTCGGACTGGTGGGGAATCTTTTAGGAAAAGTCATGCTTTCCCGTTATCTGCTGTTTTCTATTTCCGGCAATGCTTTAGTCTCTTTCCTTATTATTGTAACAGCCATTTTGGCTAACGGCATTGCTGTAGTATTCATTAGCAGTAAGTTGGCTGACAAAAGCAACTTTCTTCATAAGAACAAAATTTTTCTCCTCAGGAAAGTCCCCCGCTTTTTTAACTTCATTGCAGTAATAGGTTTGGGCCTCTATATCCTAAACATCTTAGGATGGAAAAATAGTGTTGTTAATTCTATAACCGAATGGTTAACTTATAAATATGAAATCGGTTCGTTGACTTTTTCATGGGGCAGACTGTTTGTTTTTGTTTTTATTATCTGGTTTTCCATTTTTATTGCTAAAATTGTCAGGGCAATACTGGAAGATGACATACTAAATAAGGTAAAGATGGAGGAGGGCCTGCCTCATACTATTGCCATGATGGTGCGTTATACATTAGTAACATTTGGCATATTGCTTGCCATTAGTGCATTGGGAATGCCTTTGAACGATCTTGCCATCATTTTCAGTGCTTTTGGTGTGGGTATCGGTTTTGGCTTGCAAAGTATCTTCAATAACATTGTTTCAGGTTTAATCCTCTTGTTTGAACGACCTATCAAAATTGGGGATACGGTTGAAGTAGGTGATCTCATCGGAACAGTGCGATCCATTGGCATTCGCGCCAGCAATATCAGGACTTTTGATGGCGCTGAAATTATTGTACCTAACGGAAACCTAATCTCTAACGAGGTGGTTAACAGGTAGTTCCCTTAAAAATTCCGGCCGGACTACCTTCTCAGCTATTAATAAGAAGACCCGATGTAAGGCAGGCCGAAGAGATGTATGCTGCCCAGAATGCCAAAATTGGTGTTGCCGAAGCCATGCGTTGGCCTTCGCTGAATCTCACCGGCCTGCTCGGCGTTGCTTCCGGCAGCCTGACTTCACTAACGGCTACAGGTCTTGGCTGGTCGGTGGGTGGTACTTTGCTTGGCCCTGTCTTTGAATTTGGAAAAAACAAAAGACGTGTTGAGATAGAGCGTGCCAACACCGTAGCGGCGTTGCATCAATATGAAAATGTTACCCTTCAGGCTTTTAAAGAGGTGGAAGATGCTTTGATTTCTATTCAAACTTTCCGGGAAGAGCTGGTGGCACAACAACAACAACGTTCCGTGGCCGCCATAAATGCAGAAATTCTCTCGTATGAGCGTTACGACAAAGGACAAACCAGCTATCTCGAAGTACTGGAATCGCAACGGCAAAGTTTTGAAGTCCAGCTGGCTCGCTCACAAACAAAAGCAAATTTATTGAGTGCTTACGTTGCCTTATATAAAGCGCTTGGTGGAGGATGGCTGTCGCCTAAGGAAGAAAAAGCTGCTGTGGACCTGCAACAGTCGGATTCAACCAATTTGATAAAATAACCCGGCAGGAGGATAAAACCTGTTTTTATAAAATGAAAAAGGCTGGTAAAAAACCGGCCTTTTAGATGATTGGAAATCAATAGTTTATTTCTTATGAGCCACTTCTACCTCTTCAAATCCTTCTATGTAGTCACCTACTTTAATGTCGTTGAAGTTTTCGATATTCAGGCCGCATTCGTAACCCGAACTTACCTCTTTCACATCATCTTTAAACCGTTTCAATGAGCCGAGGTTTCCGGTATAGACCACAATACCATCACGAATCAGTCGAACCCGTGTGTTTCGGTTTACTTTACCATCCAGCACATAACAACCGGCTATGGTTCCCACTTTGGTAATTTTAAAGGTCTCGCGAATCTCCAGATTACAAGTAACTTTTTCTTCCATTTTAGGAGCAAGCATACCTTCTATGGCCGCTTCAAGTTCCTCGGTGGCTTTGTAGATAACCGAATAGAGTCGAATATCAATTTGGTCTTTCTCAGCAAGTTTACGTGCCTGTGGCATAGGACGTACCTGGAAACCGATGATGATAGCGTCGGAAGCCGAAGCCAGCAAAATATCCGATTCGGTAATAGCGCCTACAGCTTTGTGGATAATGTTTACCTTAGTTTCCTCCGTGGAGAGTTTCAGCAATGCATCACTCAGTGCTTCAACAGAGCCATCCACGTCTCCTTTTACAATAATATTCAGCTCTTTAAAGTCTCCGATAGCGATACGGCGCCCAATTTCATCCAGTGTGATGTGCTTCTGCGAACGCATACTTTGTTCACGCATCAGTTGGTGGCGCTTGGTGGTGATTGCTTTGGCTTCTTTTTCGTCTGTCATCACGTTAAAAGTGTCACCGGCCTGAGGGGCAGCATTCAGCCCCAGTAGCAATACGGGAGTAGAAGGTCCGGCGGAGACCAAAGGCTCTCCTCTTTCATTGAACATGGCTTTAACATGGCCGAAAACGGGTCCGGCAATAAGAATATCACCTTTTTTAATGGTTCCATCCTCTACCAAAATGGTAGAAACATAGCCCCGGCCTTTATCGAGAGAAGCTTCAATGACAGTCCCTTTTCCTGTTTTGTCCGGATTGGCTTTCAGCTCAAGCATTTCGGCTTCGAGCAATACTTTTTCCAGCAATTCGGGAATCCCCTGGCCGGTAATAGCCGATATATCCTGCGATTGGTATTTGCCACCCCAGTCTTCGACAAGGATGTTCATGCCGGCCAGTTCTTCTTTAATTCTTTCCACATTGGCAGTGGGTTTGTCAATTTTATTCAACGCAAAAACTATTGGTACACCTGCGGCCTGTGCATGGTTGATGGCTTCTTTGGTTTGAGGCATTACGTTGTCGTCGGAAGCAATGACAATGATAGCCACATCGGTAACCTTGGCACCACGTGCCCGCATAGCGGTAAAGGCTTCGTGGCCTGGTGTGTCGAGGAATGTAATTTTCTTGTTGGTCGAAGTAGTTACTTCGTAAGCACCAATATGTTGGGTGATACCTCCGGCTTCACCAGCCACTACGTTAGCCTTACGAATGTAGTCGAGTAGTTTGGTTTTTCCGTGGTCAACATGTCCCATGACGGTAACAATAGGTGCCCGCTCCACAAGTTTGGCCGGATCGTCGTCTTCTTCTTTCACATCGAGGGATTCATGATCTTCCACATCGACATAATCTACTTTATAGCCGAATTCATCTGCGAGTAACGAAATAGTTTCTGCATCAAGCCGTTGGTTTATGGATACGAAAAGGCCAATCTGCATACAAGTTTTAATAATCTCATTAACATTGATATTCATCATGTTAGCAAGTTCATTGGCGGTCAGAAATTCTGTTACTTTAAGAACAAACTGCTCGCGTTCCTGTTTCTTCATCTCTTCTTCGTGGGCATGGGAGATGCTATCTCGTTTTTGCCTTCTGTATTTTGAAGATTTAGATTTCCCGGTAGGCGCCAGGCGTGCCAGCGTTTCTTTAATCTGTTTCTGAATTTCTTCTTCCGTAGGTTCGTGCTTTACCACTCTTTTGTGACCGGGTTTCTGCCGGTGATCATGTTTCCCTCTCGATGATATCCCTCTGTCTTTTGGTATTTCACTTTTTTTACGGGTATCTATTCTGCGTCTTTTCTTTTTGCTATGTCCCTCGCCGGAAGAAGAAGCAACCGGCTTTTTCTTTCTTTTTTCCGGTAGAACAATTTTATCCAGAATTTTCGGACCGGTAAGCTTTTCAACCTTTGTAGCAATAAAGTTGTCATCTTTTACTTCCGGATTTTGCTCTTCTTCTTTTTGCTTTGTTCTAATGGCAGGCTTTACTATTTCAGTTGGTTTTACTTTTCCCACAACATGTTTTGTCGTAGGTTTGGGAAGTTTCTCCGTTTTTTTCTTTTCTGCTTCTCCTTTACGCTCAGCTTTCGTTTTTTTTGCCGGTCTTGTTTTTTGGTTCAAACCATCAAGATCAATTTTCCCCATAACTTTTGGACCTTTGGATTCCGGTGTAGGAATTATTTCTTTTATTTTCGCCGGCTCTTCTTTTGCCGGTACAGATTTGGGAGGTTCCACTATTCTTTTCTCTTTGGATTCGGTAGCTTCTTTTTCGACAATCTCGGGCATTTTTTCGGAAACAGTTTCTGTTTCTTCCTCTTTCATCGGCTCTTTTTTGGCTGGTTCGGTTGTTGCGGGGGGGGCTTCTTCGACTGCCGCCGTCTCTTTTTCTGGTTTTGCATCTTTATTTACGGGCTGTTGTGTTTGTGGTTCAGGGATAGCTTCTTCTTTTGTTATTATTGCAGAAGCAGGGGTTTTATAATCAGTATTTACATTGGTAATAAAAAGGTCATCTGTTTCAGGAAACTCTTCCTGCGCAACTTCTTCTTTACTCTTCAAAGTATCTTCAATGCTAATACTTTCATTGCCGAATCCAAATTCAATACCTTTTTTGTGGGCACTTTCTTTTACGGCTTTTTCATTCTGAAACTCATTTAAGAGCAATTCATACATCTCAGGTGCCAGCTTGGTATTGGGCGAGCTTTCTATTTTAAAACCTTTTTTTTCAAGGAATTGGATAATTGTATTCTTCCCAATATTAAATTCCCTCGCAGCTTTACTTAATCGTACTGTCTTGTTTGCTTCAGCCATATGGTTTTTCTTTTTTCTTTTTTTATCCTGAAATGTCTTTTCTCGTTATTTCCGAAGATTCCAATAATTAATTATTCAAATTCGGCTTTAAGGATACGAATAACTTCCCGAATAGTTTCTTCTTCAAGGTCGGTACGGTTTACCAATTCCTTGATATCCAGTTCCAGTACACTTTTTGCCGTATCACAGCCGATATTTTTTAATTCATCAATAATCCACTGGTCAATTTCATCTGAGAAATCCTGAAGTTTTACGTCTTCCGAGTCAGTGTCCGTATCGCGGTAAACATCAATTTCAAATCCTGTAAGTTGTCCGGCCAGCCGGATGTTGAAACCTCCTTTGCCAATGGCAAGTGATACCTGGTCGGGTTTCATATAAACATCGGCACGGTGACTATCTTCGTCCAAATTTATGGAAGATATTTTCGCCGGAGAAAGTGAACGCTGAATGAAGAGGCTCTGGTTGGTGGTGTAATTGATAACATCGATGTTTTCATTACGCAGTTCCCGGACGATACCATGAATACGCGAACCTTTCATGCCAACACATGCACCAACGGGATCGATGCGGTCATCATACGATTCCACGGCTACCTTAGCTCTTTCACCTGGAACGCGAACAATTTTCTTTATGGTAATCAGTCCATCATAAATTTCAGGAACCTCCGATTCAAACAACCGTTCCAGAAATACCGGCGAAGTTCTCGAAAGGATAATTACCGGGTTGCTGTTGCGCATGTCAACTTTTGAAACTACCGCCCGGATGTTGTCGCCTTTTTTGAAGTAGTCGGAAGGAATTTGCTCCGACTTCGGCAAAATAAGTTCAATATTTTCATCGTCTAACAGAAGAATTTCTTTTTTCCAAACCTGATATACCTCTGCGGTAAGCACTTCACCTACTTTTTCTTTGTATTTCTTGTAGATGTTGTCTTTTTCATAATCCATAACACGGGCAACGAGGGCTTGTCTGACGTTGAGGATTTCCCTGCGACCAAAATCGGCAAGAAAAATCTGCTCTGATACTTCTTCTCCCACTTCAAAATCCGGTTCAATTTTGATAGCATCGGAGAAAGCGATTTGTATGTTTACATTTTCTACCTCTCCATCTTCCACGATCTCACGGTTGTGCCAAATCTCCAAATCGCCGCGATCGATATTTACAATCACATCAAAGTTACTTTCTTCGCCGTATTTTTTTTCGAGCATGCTGTGAAACACATCTTCGATGATGCGCATCATGGTTTCCCTGTCGATATTTTTGAATTCTTTAAATTCCGAGAAATTTTCGACCAAGTTTACGTTATCCATTATCTTTCTGTTTTTATCAATTAAAATTCTATTACCGCTTTTGCCTGCTTAATCTTATCCATTGAAATACACACACTTTCACCGGTTATCCTTTTAATGGTTTTTTTGTATTTCTTTTCGGTTTCTTCCTGTAAAATAATATATTCGTTTTTTGCTTCCTGCAAGATACCTTTTTTTTCGATGTCGTTCTCCAGCTTTAGCTGGATTCGTTTTCCGATATATTTTTTGTACTGGCGCAACATGGTAAAAGGGAACTCCAGTCCTGAAGAAAGAACTTTTAGTTCAAAATCCTCCTCATTGCGATCAAGCTGATGCTCAATATACCGGCTCACGGAAATACAGTTGTCAATGCTGATACCCGAATCGCTGTCGATAATAATATTTATGACATTATCAGCATTTACCTTCACGTGAATCACGAAACGGTCGGTACCTTCAAGCTGTTCTTCAGCCCACTTTTTTATTTGTTTCTCACTAATCATTTTCAATAAAAGAGGGGACGTCTGTCCCCTTCAAATCATTCTCGTTTAACCTTTTGTTGTCCGACCAGGATTCGAACCTGAACCGGCAGAACCAAAATCTGCAGTGCTGCCATTACACCATCGGACAATCGG
>VAOZ01082997.1_pt1 | contig 15000 bp, 15 predicted proteins | sample 3394041 | NCBI WGS metagenome assembly VAOZ01 (sample SAMN08290431, study PRJNA428436) | hydrothermal vent metagenome | isolation source: Deep-sea hydrothermal vent chimney | place: Indian Ocean: Southwest Indian Ridge
TCAGCTTAAGCGGGGAAATATTGTTCATTGCACGAAGTGGCGATGTCGGTTCCCTGTGACTGAAATTTAAGCATTACCTCAACTTATTGAGAAGTTACGGGAAGTGGCCCAAAATATCCTCGTTGGTGTTGTATGAGGCGCGGGTTCCCACCTCAAGGTATCTACAGCCGCCTCACTTTGTTCAGTTTAAAATACGGTGCGCTACGTATGCGGTTGGAAACCGAATCGGAGGAAATCTGGAAATCAGTGGTGCGCGTGGCGCGCGAGGGTCCGGAATGATGAAATACTGGCCAGCCGCGGACTTTTCCTGGAAAAAAAACAACCGATTGAAGCCATAACTTAACGATATGATCGTGATAGCACGAACATGACAATGTCATGCACATGCCACACGAAAAGAGTAAGGTTCACTTATGAACGCATTGTGGTCGGATCGTTATCTTAATCGTGAATTGAGTCTGCTGGCATTTCATCGTCGGGTACTATCAATGGCCGAAGATACCAGCGTCCCCCTGCTGGAACGATTGCAATTCCTGTGTATCTCCAGCTCTAATCTGGATGAATTTTTTGAAGTGAGAGTGGCCGCTCTGAAACAGAAGCGAGCGCACGGGCTTAAAACGACCGGTGTCGACGGGGCGGAAATCTTTCCCTTGTTGCAGCAAATTCGGGAGCAGGTTTCCGACATGGTACAAGAGCAGTACGCAGTATTTAATCATGACCTCATCCCCGCGTTGGCCAGCGAAGGCGTCTGCTTCCTCCGTCGCGATCAATGGAACGATAATCAGCGCGCATGGTTGAAACAGCATATGCGGCAGGATCTGATGCCGGTCATCAGCCCTCTGGGGATTGATCCAGCCCACCCCTTCCCAAAGGTCGCTAATAAATATTTGCATTTTATTGTTTCTCTGGAGGGAAAAGACGCCTTTGGACGCGAGCATCGCATGGCCATCGTCCCCGCCCCCAGATCATTGCCGCGTACTATACTGCTGCCTGAGAGTGTCTCCGGCGTACCACACGGATTCGTTTTTCTGTCGTCCATTATGCATGCTTTCGTGGAGGAGTTGTTTCCCGGCATGAAGGTAACGGGTTGTTACCAGTTTCGCTTGACGCGTGATACGGAATTGTATCTGGATGAAGAGGAAATGGCGGACTTGCGGCAGGAAGTAGAAGGTCGATTGCAAACCAGCCGACGTTTCGGACGAGGCGTGCGACTTGAGATCCCGGATAACTGCCCTGACGATGTCGCGGACTATCTGATCGATAAATTTGGGCTCTCTTCGGATGACGTGTTTAAGGTGGAAGGACCTGTCAGCCTTTCCCGTCTGGGTGAAGTATATAAGAAAGTGAACAATCCAAATCTTAAGTTCCGGCCGTTTGTACCCTCCATGCCCGCCGGATTGATGGAGGGGGATGATATATTCGCCTTGTTGGATAAGCGCGATATTCTGATTCACCACCCGTTTCAATCCTTTGAGCCGGTCATTAAACTGGTAGAACAGGCGGCTACTGACCCGAAGGTGCTGGCTATCAAACAAACCCTGTACCGCGCTGGTAATCATTCACGCATCGTCGACGCCCTCTGCCGTGCCGCCCGGAATGGCAAGGAAGTAAACGTGGTGGTGGAACTACGCGCCCGCTTCGACGAAGCAGAAAATCTTCATCTCTCCGAAGCCTTGCTGCAATCAGGCGCACATGTGGTCTATGGCGTGGTGGGGTACAAGGCGCATGCAAAGATGTTGGTCGTGGTTCGCCGCCAGGGCAAGCGGATTGTGCGCTATACCCACCTTGGAACAGGAAATTACCATGGCGTAACAACACGCCTGTATACCGATTTTGCACTCCTGACATCGGATCGGGAAATTGGTGAAGATGCGCACAAAATCTTTCAGGAGCTTACGGGCCTCGGGCGCGCATCCCGGCTGAAGAAGATGATTCAGGCACCATTTGATTTGCATCGAACCCTGCTTGAACATATTGACCGCGAGATAGGGTTTGTTAGTGGCGGTGGCACGGGCCGCATTATTGCGAAGATGAACGGTTTGGAGGATGCGGAAGTCATTGATGCCCTTTACCGCGCATCGCAGGCTGGCGTAAAGATTGATCTGATTGTACGCGGTATTTGCTGCCTGCGACCAGGCGTGAAGGGCATGTCGGAACATATCCGTGTACGGTCTGTTCTCGGACGATTCCTGGAACATACCCGCATTTTCTATTTCGGGCACGGCGGAAAGTCGGAAGTATTTTGTTCCAGCGCCGACTGGCTGGTGCGCAATTTGCACAAACGAGTGGAAACGGCCTTCCCTGTAACTACGCACCACCTGAAACAGCGCCTTATTCGCGAAGGTCTCCGTTATTACCTGGAGGATAATGAATCCGCCTGGCGCCTCAAAAATGACGGTTCCTACGTCCGCACCCATCCGCGGACCAATCAGTCCGGGTTCAATGTGCAAAAGATGCTGCTGAAAAATCTGGCCGTAGCGGAAAGTGAATAAGGATTTGATTGTTCGATGATGAAAGCGTAGAAAAGTGCTTCCTTATCCAGGGAACCTCTTGCAAAATTCGTGAGCGGCGATCGGCTTCCCCACGTTGGCCCCCAGGGCTTGCGTCCCGCCCTTACGGGCGTCCAAACGGCCTGCGACCTTTTTGTCCGCGCTGGGATTTCGGTTCATAGAACCGCCATGCACCTCATTCCATCCCAAAAATGGACTCAGCGTGGGATTGCCGCTCATCCATCCAGAGTTTTGCAAGAGGCCCCGGGAACATAACTTTTACGGTTCCATCATCAAACACATGCCAGTATCATCCGGCCTGTACTTTTTCTTCTGATGCAAGGCCGGATCAAGATACACTGAAGCAGAGGTGAAGATGAAATTCTGGTTCAAAACCGCGTGCAATCCCGCAATCGTGCGATGTTCCGTAAAATATGCATTGATTGTCGGTCCCGTCCTCGTAGCCATTAATCAGGGGGATGCCATTCTCGAGGGAACTGTTAACGGCGTCGGTTTATTCAAGATTGGGTTGACGATGGTAGTGCCGTACATGGTGTCTACCTTTTCCAGCGTAGGGGTTATTTGCAAAATGCGTGATACGGCCGGGAGCGATTCGTTACATTGATTATCGAGGCACTGGAAAGAGACCATCCCGAGAGGGATGCGACCGAGCAATTCATTCACGACCGTTTTGGTCTCGAATATGACGCTGACCTTCACCATTACATGCCACATCTGGTGCGCCTGTCCACGCGCGAAGGTAAATTGATCGCCGCGGTTGGCTACCGTGATGCCATTTGTCATCATTTGTTCGTCGAACGTTATTTTGATGAACCGATTGAGGTCGTGGTCAGCAGATCTGTAGGCCAGGAGATTGCCCGCCGCGATATTGTCGAGGTCGGCAACCTTGCCGATGCGCATCCCGGCGGTGCCAGGGCCGCGATTACGGCATTGACGGCGTATCTGTACGGCGCGGGCTTTCGCTGGGTCGTATTTACCGGCATCACCAAGTTACGCAACGCTTTTTTCCGCCTCGGTATTGATGCGCTCCACATCGGTGAGGCCAACCCAGACCGCCTGGAGGCGGAAGAACAACAATCATGGGGTCGTTATTATCTGGCGGGTCCTCGGGTCATGGCTGGCGACATCCACGAGGGCTACTGGGCACTGGAGTTCTCCCGCGCGGTCTTGCAACCCTTGTGGATGGAGGCTTTGGTTGAAGGGATGGAGCAAGGTAAAAAAAGGGATTTGGCATGACATCCGAAAACGACGTACTCATGGCTGTCGCGCGCCATGCCCATAAGAGTCCCGGAAAAACAGCACTGGAAGGAAACGACGCATCTCTAAGCTATGGGGAGTTTGAACGCCAGATTGACTGTCTGGCGGGCGACTTATCCGAGCGCGAGCCGGATGCCATGGGTCTGCTCATGGATAACACACCGGCATGGGTCGTGGTCGACCTGGCGGCTATGAAGACATGGATTCCGGTGGTACCCATGCCATTGTTTTTCTCCCCAGAGCAAATCGGCCATTTGATTATCAGCGCCGGTCTGGAATTGGTGTTAACCGATCGACCGGGACCGTTTCGGCAAATGCTCAAGCTGATCGGCATCGCTATTTCCGATGAAGATACTGTCGATATTGCCGGAATTCGTGTCCATTTGATGCAGCTTGAGCATGCTGCCGCATGTTCGATCCCGGATTCGGTAGCCAAGGTCACATATACGTCCGGTACCACGGGCGATCCCAGGGGTGTGTGTTTAACGCGAACGGCCATGGAAACCGTGGCGGGGTCATTGCGGTCCGCCTGCCGAGCGCAAGTGGACGACCGCCATTTGTGTGCATTACCTCTGGCGACGTTACTGGAGAATATCGGGGGGGTGTATGCGTCCCTGTTGGCCGGAGGAACGTGTATCCTGCCGGGCTTGGCCGCAGTTGGCATGTATGGGGCATCCGGGCTTGATGCGGTTCGTTTCCTGCAGGCATTAACCCAATACGAAGCCAGCACCTGCATTATGATTCCGCAAATGTTACTGGCCCTCGTTTCTGCCGTCCAAATGCGGGGAGAGCGTCCGCCATTCTTACGCTATCTCGCGGTAGGTGGCGCTCCTGTTTCAGAGGTTTTGCTGAGGACAGCTGCGCGATTAAATTTACCGGTATTTGAGGGGTATGGGTTATCGGAGACCGCCAGTGTAGTGGCGGTGAACGGTCCTGACGGGCATAAGCAGGGATCGGTGGGTAAGCCTTTACCGCATGTGCGTCTCGATTTCGCCCGCGATGGCGAAATCCTGGTCGCCGGGGCGCTGTTCTCCGGTTATCTGGGGCAGGTTGCGCCCGTTTTACGGGACGGTTTTTATGCAACAGGCGATACGGGGTACCTGGACGAAGATGGTTTTCTGTATATCACCGGGCGCAAGAAACATATCTTCATTACCGCATTCGGCCGCAATGTGTCACCCGAATGGGTGGAACGCGAATTAACTGCGCATCCCGCCATTGCACAGGCTGTTGTATTTGGTGAGGCTCGCCCGTTTAATGTGGTCTTGTTGTCCATGCGCGAGGGCATGGATTCGGAAGCCGCAGAACATGCCGTAGCAGCAGCCAATGCACGCTTGCCGGATTATGCGCGTATTGGCCGCTGGCTATTGACGGATGAGCTGTTTTCCATTGCCAATGGACTGTTCACAGGTACGGGGAGGCCAAGGCGCGAGGCAATCCTGAAGGCGTACCGAAGCCGTATTGAGCAAACGTATGAGGAGTGCGAATGGGGCAGATAAAAGTATTCTATGATGAATTGCTCCGCGAGACGGAGAATGCACGCAACGATTTGTTGTCCATACCGTTTATTCAACAAGGCGCAGCGGGAGCATTGCCGCTGGAAAGTTATATGGCTTTCCTGGGACAGGCTTACCATCATGTCAAACATACCACCCCGCTACTTATGGCGACGGGGGCAGCACTGCCCGAAAGGCTGGAATGGTTAAGAGAGGCTATTGGTGAGTATATTCAAGAGGAAATGGGCCATCAGGAATGGATATTAAGCGATATTGTGGCTTGCGGCGGAGATAAGGAAACCGTGCGCCATGACATTCCACACCCTGAAACGGAGGTGATGGTCGCTTATGCCTACGATACCGTCCGGCGATGCAACCCGGTGGGGTTTTTCGGCATGGTCCTGGTGCTGGAAGGTACGAGCGTGGCCTTGGCTACACAGGCGGCTGAACATATTCGAGCCAGCCTCGATCTGCCGAAAGAAGCTTTTTCCTATTTGAGCTCGCATGGCTCGCTGGATATTGGCCATGTAAATTTTTATGAAAAATTGATGAACAGGTTGGAAAATGCAGGCGATAAGACCGCCGTGATGCACTGTGCGCGTATCATGTACAAGCTCTATGGTGACATATTTCGCAGCTTGCCGCTTACCGCGTCGGCCTAAACCGACTTTTACAAAATTCTTGGTTCGGGCCAGGAGGGCTAAATGGAAATAAGGGATAAGAATATCCTGTTGACCGGTGCTGCTGGCGGTATGGGGCGTCTGCTGGCGCAAGCCCTGCATAAGCGTGGTGCCATATTGGCTCTGGTAGATGCCAACGCAGACGCTTTGGAGGATGTTGCGGATAGCATGGAGCGCGGGCATGCCATCGTGGGTGATTTATCCACGTCCAGGGGCTGCCGCTCTATCGCCGACGCAGCGCTACACATGCTAGGGCAGGTCGATATTCTGATTAACCTGGCCGGGTTAATGAGTTTCCGAAATTTCGAGGATGAGGATGAGGATTTCATGGAACTCATCATGCAGGTCAATCTACTTGGCGCCATGCGTCTGACGCGCCATATTCTTCCCGGCATGCTGGAACGTGATGTGGGACGAATCATCAATGTCGGTTCTGTATTCGGTTCGATCGCCTTTGCCTATTTCGCCACCTATTCAGCCAGTAAATTCGCATTGCGCGGTTTCTCGGAGGCGCTTCGTAGGGAGGTTTACGACACCCGTATCAAAGTGATGTATGTGGCACCGCGTTCGGTGAAGACGCCGCTAAACACGGGCCGCATCATGCGTATGGGTAAAGCCACAAAAATGAATATGGATGCACCCGAGGTGGTGGTGGAAAGGATCCTTCGCGCCATTGATAATGACCGTAAGGAAGTTTATATCGGTTTCCCGGAATCCCTGTTCGTCCAGATCAATGTACGATTCCCGCGCCTTATGGACAAGGCACTGGCTGCGCAAAATCGCATCGCCAGAACCTTTGCCATGGAAAAAGATTGATAATGACCTCTTGAGGTCATTAAAATTGATCTATTTTGAACCAAAATACTGGAGGTTCCCATGAAGAAATTTCGCGGTTTTGCACCTAAATTATGTCTGACCCTGTTGTTAATGATTACCGTTTTGGCCGGGCATGCCCATACGGCGTTGGCCAATGATGTCACCCGTGCCGTGCATCAATTGCAGCTGCAGTGGGCTCAGGCCAATTACAAGACCCCGGACAGGCAGAAGGAAGCCGCATTCAAGGTGCTGGTAGGCAAGGCCGGCGCACTGGTGGCGAAATATCCGAACCAGGCGGGGCCGAAGATATGGGAAGCCATTATCCGTGCCGGTTATGCCGGCGCCATGGGAGGTATATCCTCCATATTTAATGCCATGCCGCAGATGAAGAAAGGCCGCGATTTGTTGTTGGGAGCAGAAAAGATCAACCCGCGAGCCATGCACGGATCCGTCTATACGACGTTGGGTAGTTTTTATTATATGACCCCGGGTGGATTCATCGGCTTTGGCGATGACAGCAAGGCATTGGCGTATCTGAACAAGGCGATCGCCATGGCCCCGAACGATATGGACGCAAATTACTTTATGGGTGATTACTGGCTGGACCAGAAGGACTACAGAAAGGCCCTTCCCTATTTCGAAAAGGTGGCGAGCCTTCCCGATGTGGCGAACCGTCCGGTCTATTCCGCAGGACGCAAGGCGGAAGCGGCGGCAAAGTTACTTAAGGTGAAGGAAGAGTTGCATTTGAAACTATAGTCTTTTTATCGGGTGAATCGCCGTATGCAAGGTTCACAACGTGCTCGCACTCGGCATCGACACAAGTCATCAAAGGGGCGCGGACTCTGCTGAGCGTTGCACCATATGATGGGCCCGTCTGTCGGCGCTAATTCCACGCACACCTGCCATCGTGTAGCTTGTGGCACCATGACAAAGATGGAGAGGGGAAAAAAGATGAGGTTTCCACCGCAGGAAGCTTTGGTCATGGCGGCAAAGCATCCGCACACGCTACGAAACAGTCTGGCCAACATGCATGCCAGCGAGTTGGGGGAACTGCTTCTCGCCTGCAAGGATGACGGTGAACGGATTACGATTTTGGGGCATATTCCGGATGCTCTGCGTGGTGATGTGCTGCTTGAATTGCCTGAGGGTATGCAGGAGGACCTGCTGGCTTCGCTGGCACCCAGCGAGATTGAGGAGGTGGTGGAACATCTGGATTCGGATGATGCCACCGACATCTTGCAGGCGGCGGGCAAGGAAATCGCCGATGAAGTGATCGAACGGCTCGAACCGGAAGACCGTCGCGAGATTGAACCGCTGCTGGAACACGATGAAGAATCTGCCGGCGGCCTCATGCAGGCGGAGCTGTTCAAGGTGCGGGATGACTGGGCGGTCCGTAAAGTGATGAAAGTGCTGCGTCGTTTCAGCCATGGAATTGAAAATCTGAATTACGTCTATGCCATAGATGATGATGATCGTTTAACCGGAGTTATCCCCCTGCACAAGCTGTTGTTTTGCGATCCTGATGACCCTGTTTCGGGGCTTCTGCAACAAGGTTTTCCGCAAGTCCATGCGGATCAGGACCAAGAAGAGGTGGCACATATTTTTGAGAAATATGACGTGCTGGCTTTGCCCGTGGTGGATGATGACGGCGTACTCGTTGGCCGTATTACCGCTGATGATATTCTGGATGTCGTACAGGAAGAAGCGACTGAGGACATGTACCGTCTGGCGGCCTTGTCCGATCAGGACGATCTGGCCGAACCCGTGGGTATCACCGCCTGGCGGCGAGGTGTATGGTTGGCTGTCAACCTGGGGACAGCCATCCTTGCCTCCATGGTGATCGCTCAGTTTGAAGCGACCATTTCCCGAATCGTTGCGCTGGCGGTATTGATGCCAATTGTTGCCAGCATGGGTGGTATTGCCGGAACCCAGACGCTGACCATTATTGTGCGCGGCATTGCCCTGGGTCGCGTGACCTTTGAAACGGCACGACGTTCCCTGATCAAAGAGGTGATGGTCAGTATTGTTACGGGATTGAGTTTTGCCACGATCATAGGATTCATTGCCACCTTCTGGTTCCCGGTTCTGGGGGTCAAACTGGGTGCTGTTATTGCCGCTGCCATGATGATCAATCTGCTGGCCGCAGGGCTCTCGGGGGCGCTGATTCCTTTAACACTACAGCGTATCCATATTGACCCGGCCCTGGCTTCCGGCACGATCCTCACAACCGTTACCGATGTGGTTGGATTTTTTGCTTTCCTGGAGCTCGCCACGCTGTTCCTGTTGTAGACACCAGGGCTTGCTCATGGCAAGGCTCCTCGCAGAATGCGCGAGTAGTAGGGTTTCGGCCCATGGAACGACCATGCATCTTCACAGCGAATGGCATTGCGGACCTGATTGTTCCGATACAATCCTCAAGGTATACGTGGCAGCATGGAAGTGTAGCCCCAGACGGATCATAGTCGGCCATAGCCATGGCTGGACAAGCAATGCGGGGAGAATACGCCATATCTGGATATTCTTTTTGCCAGACATCGTTTTTACAATACATGAAGGCAGTTCTTCGTCCGCTGTATCCGCAAGCGTCCGAATAACCATGAACGGAATTCCGGCCTGCCTGGCAACCTGGCCAACGGCGGCACTTTCCATATCTACGGCAATGGCACCGGAGCGACATGCCAATTGTCTTTTTTCTCCTGCACCCATGACGACCCCACTGCTTTCCACAAGTATCCCCTCATGCCAGCCAAGCGTGCCAGACAAACACCTCGCCCATCGCTTATGCCATATTCTATCGGTATAGAGCGTTTGACCATCCTCCGTTAAAATGGTGCGCGGGAGCAATAGTTCACCAGGGTGGACGCTTTCCGACAAGGCTCCCGCACATCCCCAGCTAAGAAGGGCTGTAGCGCCGTGTTCCACAAGCATGGTGGCCGCAGCGCGCGCCGCCTGCGGGCCGATACCCGATATGAAAAGCAATGGCTTTTCATAATGCCCCGATACCGAAACAGGTGATGTATACGATATGCTCCGATATTGATTTGGCCAATTGACCAGACATTTCGCCTCGGAGGGAAGTGCTGCGACAATGCCCGGCCTGAATTTCACATCGTCTCGCATTCTATTTCTGACTCTTCAACACTTACATGTATGGTAAAAAGAAAGGGGCGGGTAATGCCGGGATACGTTTTGCAGAACGTGTGGTTACGGCAATGAATTATTTGAAGGCATATCATGAGCGTTACCATACCCTCAAAGATAGCCGATTATCGCGGCCAATGCATCGCCCAGGATCCGACATTGATATACAGCGCATGCCGTACCCTTTGACCCATCCGGCATTTCGGGAAACCATCCATCACCAATGAGGTGACGACATGATTTCCCGAAACACCATACGAGCCAATTGGCTCCTCCTTAATTGTGATGACCATGAAAGTCTGGTTGACGATGGGTTGATTTATGGGCAACATTGGCCTAAAGTGGGTAAGTGTGGGGGAATGTCCCACAACCATTTGCTGGTGGATAGCTGTTGTTCGCTGGAAAATAGGGGGAGGCGATCAGCCAAATGTTCCAGGGTGAGCACAGAAACAGCATGGACGAAAAAGGACGTGTTAATATTCCTTCTTCCTTCCGTGAAACACTGCGCACCCGCTATGCGAATGAATGCATCATTATCACGCGCGATTATGATGGTTGTCTGCGCGCCTATCCGCCGAGGGAATGGGAGCGAAGCGTGTTGGCCTCCATACATCGATTGGATATTAATGATAAATATCGCCGTGCCTACGAACGTTTTGTTGTGAGTCCGGCGATAAGCTTCCTTCCCGACAAACAGGGTCGTATTCTGATACCTACCACACTACGCGAGCACGCGGGGCTGGATAAAACTGTGTTATTTGCCGGTGGCGCCAGCCATTTCGAGATTTGGGATACCGTACGGCGGCAGGCCTGCATCAAGGAGGATCTAGCTATTCTCAGGAAAGGCCCTTCAGGGCTCTGATGTGGGTAGTCCTGTGGAAGTCCATATGCACATCTCCGTATTACTCAACGATTTTGTGGGAGCTGTTTACACCAATCCGGATGGGTATTATGTGGATGCTACGTTCGGCCGTGGTGGCCATGCAAGGGCATTGCTTGCTCGCTTATCCGGAAAAGGGCGATTACTTGCGTTCGACAGGGATGTGCAAGCCATCGCCGAAGGAGAGCATCTGGCGGCCGCAGATGCACGTTTTTGCATCCGGCATCGGGCATTCGCCGATTTGGGCGCGGTTCTGGATGAGATGGGGTGGGGCGCTATTCACGGTGTTGGGTTTGATCTCGGCGTGTCTTCGCCGCAACTAGATCAGGCAGACCGTGGCTTTTCCTTTCGTAAGGACGGACCGCTGGATATGCGTATGGATGCCAGCAGTGGCAAAACGCTGGTGCAGCGCCTGGAGCGTGTGGGTGAACGCGAGCTCGCCCATGTTTTGCGCGAATATGGTGGTGAACGTTATGCCGGGCGTATTGCCCGTGCCATTATGCGTGAGCGGGACAAGGGTGCGTTGATGCGGACCACGAACCTGGAGAATGTGTGTTTTCATGCCGTACCCAGACAGGCGAGGTATGGACATACGCATCCGGCCACACGCACGTTTCAGGCCCTGCGCATCTGGGTGAACGATGAAATGGGTCAATTGGAAACGGGAATAGGGACGGCGATGAATCATTTGGTACCTGGCGGGCGTTTGGTTGTTATTTCCTTCCATTCCGGTGAAGACAGGCGGGTGCGGGATATGATTGAGGCTCGGGTGCATCCCTGTACCTGTCCGCCGGAATTTCCTGTTTGTATCTGTGGAAAGGTTCCGACCATGCGCTGGGTTCAGAAAAAACCGTTACGCCCGACTGAGGATGAATGCACCGACAATCCGCGCAGTCGCACGGCCATGCTGCGCGTTGCAGAAAAACTCCCATGAGTCTGGGGTGTAAGGCTATTCATATGTGGCAGTTATTGCTTCTGTTGGCAGGGGTGCTGGCCACAGCACAGCTCGGAATGGCGCATAAGCGGCTAGAACTGGCCAGACAGCACGCGGCTATGCAACGCGAGGTGCATTCACTGCATGCCGACATCGACCGGTTGACGCTTGAATTCGCAACGTTGACTCGGCCTGAGCGCTTACGGCACCTGGCGATTTCAAAACTGGGTATGCGTGCGCCCGCACCCGCACAGGTAATTTACCCGTGAAGGCCGCAGGAGATATCTACATTCGTCGCCGCATCGAGGCTATTACGGGTATCCTCGCACTGGGGTTTATCCTGTTGGCGATTCGTGCCGTAGATCTGCAATGGTTTCAGGCAGACAAATTGCAGCAGTTGGCGGAGAGACAACGGCAGCGGGAGTTCTCCGTACCTGCGCCGCGTGGTTCCATTGTGGATACCCATGGACGAGTTCTGGCCAAGAGTATTCAGGTTCCATCCATATCGGCTATAGCCAATGAGGTACCGCATGATCGCATTGGGGAGCTTGCAAGGGCGCTGGGCATACGGGAGTCGAAATTATTACGACGCTTGCACGGACGCCGCGGCTTTGTCTGGTTGGCGCGCCAGATCAAACCGGAGATTGCCAAGCGCGTGATGGGACTGAATATTTCTGGCGTACGCCAACAAATGGAATGGCATCGCTATAATCCGCTTGGGCCCGCCACGGGGCATCTGCTCGGTTTTGTTGGTGTGGATGGACATGGCCTTGAAGGTCTGGAATATAGCATGGATGCGCGCCTGGCAGGGTTGCCCGGGCGTATGCAGGTGCGGCGCGATGCGCGTGGAGTTTCCCTTCCTGGTGGTGTCTGGTTGACACGGCCAAGGGCGGGGCGGTCAGTTTCGTTATATCTGGATGCTACCATCCAGAGCCTGGCCTACGCGGCGCTGGCTGAAGGTATTCGCATCCAGAGCGCGAAGGGCGGTTCAGTGGTGGTCATGCGTCCAAGTGACGGTGCGGTGCTGGCTATGGTGAGCTGGCCTGGTTTCAACCCCAATAAGTTTCATCATTATCATCCCGACAAATGGCGGAACCGTGCTATCACCGATATATTTGAACCGGGGTCGGTACTCAAACCCTTTACGATAGCGGCGGCGCTGGAGACCGGCCGTTGGCGACGAACATCCCGCCTTTTTTGTGAAAACGGTCATTTTAGGGTGGCCGATTATGTGATTCATGACGATCACCCGGAGGGGTGGCTGGATATAACGGGCATACTGGCGCACTCCAGTAATATCTGTGCCGCGAAGCTGGCGCTGGATACAGGTCCGGAACGCTTGCATCACATGCTGAAAGAGGTTGGTCTGGGTAGCCGAACGGGGATTGGAATAAGTGGAGAATCTCCAGGCATACTGCTCCCCGCGAAGCGTTGGGGACCGGTGGAAACAGCCACCATTGCCTTCGGCCAGGGCATCGCGGTTACGTCGCTGCAGCTTGCGGTGGCATTTTCCGTTTTAGCCAATGGAGGTTTGCATGTCTCCCCTAAAATTATCCAGGGCCGTGTGCATGCGACATCATACAGGGCTATGCCCAAAAACATTGCTCGCACCGTTATGCAAATGCTTATCCATGCAGCCAGCCCCGAAGGTACGGGAGCACTGGCTGTGCCTGCCGGTTATCTGGTGGCGGGTAAAACGGGTACGGCGCAAAGACCTGACGGGCATGGCGGTTATGCAAAAGGAAAATTCACTGCGGTGTTCGTGGGTGTTGTCCCTGCAGATCGCCCAAAACTGGTAATCGCCGTGATGGTCGATGAGCCCCGAAAAAGTATCTATGGCGGCAAGGTGGCGGCTCCAATTTTCCGGAATATTGCAGCCGCAGCATTACCCTATCTCGGCGTTCCTCCTCGTGAACCTGCACGTCACTGGCAGAGTATGGCCGTTGCTTCCCGCGATCCATCTACCACCTCCAGAACAGGAGCGGAAGGAACGCTTCCTTCATTGTATGGCCTGTCTTTGCGTGAGGTGCGCAAACTGGCATTTCGCTCAGGCTATCAATTACATGTCCATGGCAGTGGCTGGGTGATACGGCAAAAACCGGTGGCTTTAAGTCAAATAGATGCAGGTTCCGTGCTGGAAGTCTGGCTTGATGACGCTGCAAGAAATCATGATGAATGATGCGCGGATGAGGCTGGCCGAAATGAGCGGACGCGCCCCCCGATTTCTGGGCGATTTGGCGGAGAATCGAACGTGGCTACACGGCGATGCGGAGGTGGAAGATGTGTGCGATGACTCGCGCCACATTCAGCCTGGAGATGCATTTCTTTGTTTGCCAAGGGCTGGCGAGGGAACAGAAGCCTTTATTCACCAAGCAGAAAGCGCAGGTGCCTCGGCGGTGATTTCCGTGGGAAAGCGAATGCCTGACGTGGCGTTGCCTCATCTGGCATTACCGGATATGGGTACGGCTGGCCATCTTCTGCGCCGCTGGTTTGCTACGGAACAAACGCCGGTACATGTGATTGGCATCACCGGTACCGATGGAAAAACAAGCATAGCATGGATGTTACGTGAGGCTATATCCCGAAAATTCGGGAGCACATGGGCCGTGGGAACATTGGGCTGGGTTAGGGATCCCCGTGATTTTCTGGATATTGGCAATACGACACCTTCCATGCTGATGCTGCATCGGCTGTTAGCGGTTGCGCAGGATACAAACGTATCGGCAGTCATTTGCGAAGTTTCTTCGCACGGGATTGCCCAGCAGCGCACCGCAGGTATCCCGTTCCATACAGCGGTCTGGACCAATTTGGGACATGATCATTTACAGGCGCATGGTGGCTTTGAAGCTTATGCAAATATCAAACAGGGCTTCGTTCATCAAGTGGAAGTAGATGATGGATTGGTCATTTGCAATGCGGACGATGAGGAGGTCCTTCGTCGCACGCCATTATCGGCACTGAGGTATGGCCATGGCCTGTATCGCGAAGGTTTGTCGCTGGCTTGGGAACAGGAGCTTCCCGGCATGCTTCGGCTCAAGGGTTCTGGAGAGGATGGAGGGAGCGAAGTCTGCATCGAAGATATTCCTGCGGGGGAATTTCATGCCGAGAATCTTGCCGCGGTCGCTCTGGTCTTGCTTGCGGGAAAGTATGCGCGTTTTAAGGAACTCCCTGAACTCCTTGCCGGTATCAGTGCGCCGCCCGGACGAATGCAACCGATGAATATCGGACGCTGGCAAGTATTTGTGGATTATGCGCACACGCCGGAAGCACTTGAATCCTGTCTCCA
>VAOZ01038024.1_pt1 | contig 14889 bp, 11 predicted proteins | sample 3394041 | NCBI WGS metagenome assembly VAOZ01 (sample SAMN08290431, study PRJNA428436) | hydrothermal vent metagenome | isolation source: Deep-sea hydrothermal vent chimney | place: Indian Ocean: Southwest Indian Ridge
CAGCAATAGCCCTATCTATTTCGAGAATCGGAAATCGAGCATTGCCTTTAATCAAAGCAGTTTGGCTTCGCAATAGATCAATTTGTGAATTAATCAGGTTAAACACGGGCAATAAAATAATTGATTCTTCGTATCCCAATAAGAGTTTGTATTTTTGGTAATTAAATTTTTACCGTGGAGCTTTATTCAAAAAAGAAACGTTGGAAGATTATTCTCGCAATTTTGGGAATACTTATCATCGCAGCTTCTTTATTTTATACTAATATTATGGTGGCTAAATTTGCCCAGGCTGAGCGCCGGAACGTTCGCTTGTGGGCAGATGCCGTACACAGGAAGCTGCGACTGGTGAAATATACCGATGCTTTTTTTCATCAACTCCGGAATTCCGAACGTCAAAAAGTTGAGCTACTGGCCGATGTCTATAAACGTATGCTTCGTAAAAACAATACTTCAGATGAACTGACTTTTTATCTAAACATTATTTACCGCAACCATGATATCCCTGTCATAATAACCAACGAAAAAGGGAAAATTATCTTTTTTAGAAACCTTTTTCCTAAGCCTGACAGCTCTTCTCTCTACCTTAGGGGGAAACTGAAAGAAGAGTTTTCGGTTTATCCTTCTATCCCCATTCCGCAAACGGGAACCAAATTATATTACAAGAACTCATTGGTTTTTAATCAATTACAAGATGTCCTAAACGACTTTATCTCGGTTTTTATGTCGGAAATAACCGCCAACTCATCTAATGTTCCGGTCATTGTTACCGACAGTACCAAAACCAATATTATCCAGTTTGGGAATCTGAATGATGTGCGCATGAGTAACCCGGTTTTTGCCAGCAAAATGCTACGGGAGATGAAAAGCCAAAATAAGCCTATCGAAATAAATTTCCCGGACCAAGGGAAGGCTTATATCTTTTATAAAGATTCCGATTTATTAACAAAAATGAAATGGTTTCCGGTAGCACAAATTCTGGTTATTAGTTTTTTCCTTCTCATTGCCTATCTGCTTTTCAGCTCTTCACGGCGATCGGAGCAGAACCGTGTGTGGGTAGGCATGGCCAAAGAAACAGCGCACCAAATCGGAACACCGCTTTCTTCCATTCTGGCCTGGGTTGAGCTTATCAAAATGGATGAAGCCAATGCCAAACAAGCAGCGGATGAGATTACAAAAGATGTGAAACGCCTCGAAATCATCACCGAAAGGTTCTCAAAAATCGGTTCCACACCCAGCCTCAACGAAGAAAATCTCACCAAAATTATTTATGACACTGTCGCTTACCTGAGACCCCGTACTCCTCGAAAGGTGCAATACAACATTTTATTCCCCCGTGAGAAAGAGATAATTCTGCCTGTCAACGCCTCCCTGTTTAGTTGGGTCTTGGAAAATCTTTGTAAAAATGCGATCGATGCTATGGAAGGCAAAGGAAATATCACCATCGATATGCAGGAAGAAAGCAAACAGGTGATTGTGGATGTGATTGATACGGGAAAAGGGATTCCGCTTACTGAACAAAAACCGGTTTTTAATCCAGGCTACACCAGCAAAAAGCGCGGATGGGGTCTTGGGCTGTCGTTGGTCAAACGGATTATTCAGGAATATCACAAAGGAAAAGTTTATGTTAAGAGCTCTTCCTCCAAAGGAACAACGTTTCGTATCATCCTGAAAAAAGAAGCTACTTAAAATCATGCCGGGTATCTATCTTCACATTCCGTTTTGTAAACAAAAGTGCCACTATTGTAATTTTTATTCGTTGGCTTCACTGAAATACCGGGATGTCTTTGTGGATGCACTATTAAAAGAGATGCATCTACGTAAGGAATATTTACACGACAAGCACATCAACACAATTTATTTCGGCGGTGGCACCCCTTCACTATTGAACGTAAGGGAAATAAACCGGATTATCCGGGAAATTGAGATACTTTTCGACCTGGATAATCATGCCGAAATCACATTGGAAGCCAACCCGGACGATCTCTCGCCTGTTTATCTCGAAGCGTTGAGAACAGATACTCCTGTCAACCGGTTGAGTGTGGGCGTACAGAGTTTTTTTGACGATGATTTGCATTATTTACATCGCGTACATGATGGAAATCATGCCAGGAAAGCCATTGAAAATGCCAGAAAATCAGGTTTTGACAACATGACCATAGACCTGATTTATGGTATTCCGACGCTGACAGAGGAAAAATGGGAAAAGAACCTTAGCCTGTTTTTCGGATATGATATTCCACATTTGTCGTCGTATGCCCTGACGGTTGAACCTAAAACAGCCCTGCAGGTACTTATCGAAAGGCAAAAGCTGAAAAACACCGATGAAGGCCAAAGTGTTCGTCATTTTGAGATTCTGCTGGAACAAACCCGGCAACATGGCTTTGAACAATACGAAATTTCCAATTTTGCCCTGCCCGGCTTTTACTCCAAACACAACTCCGTTTATTGGCTTGGCGGGCATTATCTCGGACTGGGACCTTCGGCACATTCGTTCAACGGTTTGTCACGCCAGTGGAATGTGAAAAACATGAAGCAGTACATTGAATCTGAAACTATTGACCGTATTGTGCTGGAAAAAGAAATCCTGACCAAAAATCAACGGTACAACGAATATGTTATGACATCGCTACGAACTTCGTGGGGTAGCGATACGGAACATATCCTGAACAGTTTTGGTGAAAAGTATGTAACAAATTTTTGGCAAAGTATTCAAAAATATCTGAAGGAAGGCAAAGTGACAAAAACTGGCAGTACTTATATTTTGACTGATACGGGTAAGTTATTTGCCGATGGTATTGCCGGTGATTTGTTTGTGGAAGATCAATAAAACTATTATACTAAACGAACAATCTGACTAACAATGGATGCCGGGCCAAATTATCTGTTAAATGAATCGAATGGTCACCGGTTTAATTAAGGGTTCTACCGCAAAATTAGTGGCAGAAATGATGTATTATTGAATTAACATATTAATAAAGGGATGCTTAAGATTTTTTATTGCAAGTTAGTCCAACTCTATGTAATCTACTCACATTAAGAGCGATAAGATATCTAAATTATTATCACCCACTAAAAGGGTAGTAGAGCCTCTAAGCTTAATTGATTTTGGAGTGTGTAGTTGATCATATCTGCACGACTTTTTAAGTAAAAGTAATGAAAATCGTGCATTTACAACCCCGTTATCCCACTAAAGTTATCAACATATTTTGTTGAATATCAGTTAATAAAATGCGATTTTGGAGAAAATCAGCAGACTCTACATAACGTTTTCGCAGTTGGACTTTTAATTGGTTTATTTCCATAAATTAGTTAGAATAAAAAAGCACAGGCCTGGGGCATGGATTTTACATTAAGAAACGGGAAGAGGAGGGAAACTGGGTTAAAACCAATAGCCGATATTGACGAATGCCTGAAGGTTTTTCTTTTGGTTAGAAGTCATTAAGGTAAGTTCCAGTGGTCCGATAAAACTATCGTAACTGTAGGTAATACCATAACCAATCATAAAAGTATCCCTCATAAAAAGTTCATTAAAAAACTCCGTGCTGCTACCCATATCACACCTGAGTAGCAGGTAATGCTTTTTGGCCAGTTTATATTGTAATTTCAGTCTCAGAGCCGCGGCAAATAACCCACCCTGCTGGCTGAACTTAACACCGGTGAAATCCTGAAAATTTTCGATATAGTTAGAAGTATTTAACCCGCCAAAAGTAAATAAGTCCTGTATCGGCGACAAGTTGTTTCCTGCAAAGGTAGCGCCAAGGAAGATACCGGGACGAAATGTAAACTTTCTTCCCATGGGAATAGCCTGATTGTATTCTAAATAGGTAATCAACGCCGAAGAGAAAATTTCACGAGCCCAGCCTTTGGAAATCGGAAAGACGTATTTTGCTACGAGAACAGTCTGAAACCCTTTATGAGGATAAAGCCGGTTGTCGTATGTATCCGAACGGAAAGAAACAAAAAAGTTGCCATAACTATAATAGTGATTAAAAAGTGCGCCAAAATCAGTAGTATCATATTGCATCCTGAATTTAAGATATTCGTATTTAAAGCCCGCCCTGAAATTATAAATATTTTTGATAGTGGCATTCATAAAAACCGAACCTGAGAAATTAGAAAATGTTATCTTATCTGTTTTTACTTCTCCATCGTAGGTATTAAATCCAAAGCTGTACATGTTTATTAGCACACCCAGTCCCACCGACCGGCCATTCTCCACCAAAAACAAAGCACGAAAGCGTGGGTTAATTCCTAAAACAATATCGGTATAAAGTTTTGTTCCGGGTATCAAATTACGGAAAGTTGCCCCCACAAGGATACTTCCGGAATAATCGTTGTCATAATGTACAGCAGCTCTAACCGTACCGAGGCTTTTTTCCTTTATCTTCAATATTAGCCTGGCGCTGTCGTTTTGCCCTTGCAACTCATAGAAAACATGATCAAAGTAATTGGTTCCGTAAGCGTAGGTTACTTTCTCCTCCAGCTTTTTAATACTTATTTTTTTATGAAGAATACCTTTAAAGAAATGCTCCACAAATTGGGGTTTCAATCTTTTAAGACCTTCAACTTCAATATCATTTATATAAATTGAATCGAGAGGCTTGGCTTTACCGGCGTTTGCCGGAATATATTTAATGGCATTCAGCGAATCGGCAAGTGCTTTTAACTGAGCATAATGTGCCCTTGCCACCTGTTCCCCCACAGCCATAATAGAATCATAATTGGTAAAATCCATCATCCCGAATTTCATCTTGATATTAATCAGCAGGTTCGTATTTTTGTAAGCCAGTACGTTGGCTCCTACCCTGTTGAAAGAAATAACCTGATCCAGAATCTTTGTAAAGGTATTCAACTTTTTAATGTCTTTGGTTAGACCCTGTTGCACGTCACCGCCAATAATAAACTGCGCTCCCATTTTTTTTACATCCATTACCGGAAAATTATTAACTACGCCGCCATCAACAAGATAGCGCCCCTGATAGTAGGTGGGAGAAAAATATCCCGGAATTGACATGCTGGCACGAACCGCCAGAGGAAGATATCCTGAGGATATGTCAATAGCTTTGCCAGTAAGCAAGTCGGTTCCAACACATAAGAAAGGAATGGATAGCTTATGAAAATCCCGAATATTATAAGCTGTACTCAAAAAATGATTGAGCATCATGTTTACCTGCTGGCCATCATAAAGCGCAACGTTTAATCCGACCGACTTCTTTTTCAATGGCAGGCTGACAATATAATTTTCAGCATAAATTTTGTTTTCAAAATTAATGTATTTCCTGCTAATTTTATCTGTTAATAAGGAATTCCAATCCAGAGAACGGATAATTTTTGCAATGGAATCAGGTGCGTAGCCCACGGCATACATTGCCGCAATAATGGCGCCTATACTGGTTCCGCCAATATAATCAATATGCAGGTTTACCTCCTGTAAGACTTTGAGCAATCCGATATAGGCAAATCCTTTTGCACCGCCTCCACTCAATACCAGGCCCACTTTTGGACGTGTTGGTTTCTGTTTCAACAAATCAACATTCTGAGCAATAACTATTTCGCCGAGAAAGAGTGACAGACTAAAAATAAGAAAATATTTTTTCATAAGCCAAAATATTCTGATACTTAATTTGATTACAAACCTGAAAACCCTAAGCCAGCCTGTTCCTACCAAGAACTATGTTTAACTTTGATTTGAAGTGGAATTCACAAAGTTAGTAAATTTTTGAAATAGCAGGAATAAAAATATCCATTATAAATTATAGGTTACAATCCACTATCATCTGAAAAGTCTGTTTACAAAAAATTTATTAATTTTGCCGTCTCAAAAGCTGAGAAGATGTTCTTTAAAATATCGGGGTGTGGTGCAGTTGGCTAGCATGCTTGCATGGGGTGCAAGTGGTCGCAGGTTCGAGTCCTGCCACTCCGACAAAAACAAAAGCCGTAATCATTTTGTTAATAATGGTACGGCTTTTTTTTTGTGCATTATATGCTCTCCGGCAAAGTCTTCAGCAAGAAAAATATGAAGACGAATTGTTCCGCAGCTTTTTTATTAATGGAAGTCAAAAAGTACTTGCCGGTAATTTTATTCGGCCGGACGGGCTTCTTCTTTTCCAAGAAATTTTCCCACCGTTTCCATGAGCTGGTTCAGCTTAATGGGTTTTGCAATAAAATCGTTGGCACCAAGTTTAAAGCTCATCTCCTCTTCATCAGACAAAATATAAGCTGTCTGCACAACTACCGGAATACTTTTATCCTTTTTCCTGATATATTTCAAAACATCAAATCCACTGGTGGTGAGCAGATTAATATCCAGAAGAACCAGGTCAATGTTGCTCTCATCGAATATTTTAATCGCTTCATCGGCATCTTCAGCCCAAAACAGACTGGCATTGGTACGACTTAATGCGGCATCAAAAAACCGGGTACTGGTAATCGTATCTTCTACAATGAGAATGTTTTTATTGTTAAAGTCAAATTGTTTCATAGCACAACCTCCTGTTATATAGCAATTTTCTTAAATATTTCAACTAATTCTTTTCGTTTAAAAGGTTTACTGATATAATCGTTCATGCCCGCTTCCCAATACTTTTTCCTTTCGTCTTCGGAAGTGTTTGCCGTCATTGCAATGATAAGGATTTTTTTCTTACTACCGGAATTATTTTCTATCTCTCTTATTTTTTTACAGGCCTCTACGCCATCTATTTCCGGCATTTGCACATCCATAAAGATTATATCATAATTCCCGTTTTCAAATTTCTCCACAGCTTCTTTTCCATTGTTGGCGATGTCCACCTGATAACCCAGATTATTCAGGTTTAGCATGGCCACTTTCTGGTTGATTTTATTATCCTCCGCCAGTAGGATATTTAACTTATGCTGTGTCGGCGTTTTGTCTTCTCGCAAAATATCATCATCCTGATGTTGTTTATTATAGCTTTCCTTATCAGAAAGTTCAAAGAAAACAGTAAACCAGAAAGTTGAGCCAACACCCTCCACACTTTCCACACCAATTTCGCCTCCCATCATTTGCGTCAGATTTTTGCTAATCATCAGCCCCAGTCCGGTTCCGCCATATTTGCGGGTTGTTGACTTATCGACCTGCGAAAACGACTGAAAAAGTTTTTTTTGTCCTTCGGGAGTAATGCCAATACCCGTATCCATAACTTTAAAAAGTAGCTGTATTTTCCCATTTTCCACGCTCTTTTTTTCTACTGAAACCGTTATGTTGCCTTTTACAGTAAACTTGATGGCGTTGTTCACCAGATTGATGACTATCTGCTTGAGCCTAACGGGGTCTCCTTTCAAATAAGCAGGCACCTCTTTACTAATATGGAAGTTGATGGGCAATTCTTTCTTGTCAGCAATAATCTGCATGATATGCATCACCCGGCGTATCTCATCATGAAGGGAAAAAGGGATACTCTCAAGTTCCATGTGACCCGCTTCAATTTTCGAGAGGTCAAGAATATCGTTAATAATAGTGATCAGGTTCTCCCCCGAAGATTCGATGATGTTCAAATATTCATGCTGTGCATCTGTAAGTTTAGTCCTTTTCAGAATATCCACCATCCCGATAATACCGTTCATGGGAGTACGCAGCTCGTGCGACATATTTGCCAGGAAAATAGCTTTGGCTTCGGCAGCAGCTTCGGCAGCCCGTTTGGCATTAAGCAACTCTTCACGGGTACGTTTCAATGAAATATGTAGTCTGACACGTGAGGTAAGCTCTTCTATTGAAAAAGGTTTTGAGATATAGTCCACAGCCCCGTACCGGAAAGCTTTCTGTATATCTTTTGGCTCGTTCAGTGCTGTGAGGAAGATGATAGGGATATCTTTTGTAGTTGGATAAGATTTAAGTATTTTGCAAACTTCATAGCCATCCATTTCGGGCATCATAATATCCAGCAGAATCAGATCGAAATAGTTAGTTTTTGCTTTGCGGATAGCCGACTTACCATCTGAAACCAACACGAGGGAAAAATTTCCTTCCATATCAAGGACATTTTTGATAAGTTTCAGGTTGATGTCCATGTCATCTACCACCAGAATTTTGTCTTTTTTTTCAGGTTCCATTCTAAGATTTTACTTAATCATTTTTAGGAATGTAAGTATTCCCATTCAAATAATCCAATATCATTTTCAAAGATAATACACGGTTTACTGCGCCGAGTTTTATGGCCGCCGCCGGCATACCAAACACAACCGAGGTGGCCTTATCCTGTGCAATGGTCATGGCTCCGGCTTCTTTCATTTCGAGCAATCCTCTGGCACCATCATTTCCCATACCGGTCAGTAAAATACCGGTGGCATAACTTCCTGCATGCCGGGCAGCCGAGCGGAACAATACATCTACAGAAGGCTTATGCCGGTTAACGAGCGGACCATTCTTTACCCGAATCACATTTCGCAGATTACGTTTCTCCAGTAACAAATGGCTAAAGCCGTTACCAATGTAAACACAGCTGTCTCTCACAATCTCACCATCCAGTGCCTCCTTAATCATTAAAGGTGAAAACGAGTTGAGCCTTTCGGCAAAAGCTCTGGTAAACTCACCGGGCATGTGTTGGGTAACCAGTATTCCGGGAACACCCGGTTTTAAATTTCGCATGAGATATTCAATAGTTTGTACTCCTCCTGTGGATGAGCCCATGACAACAATCTGTCGGCTGGCCGGTTGCTCATCGGATCTGATACTTTTCTTCCGTAAGGCTTCTTCCGAATAAAGCGGTTGCCCATCCTTATGAAGGGATTTTCGCAGTAATTTCAGGTTTAAGCCGGCAGCAGCAGCTCCTCTCAATGTCTCAAGAAAACGAATTTTCATTTCCTGAAATTCAGACGATCTGACTGACCCGGGTTTTTGTAAAACTGCTACAGCACCATATTCCAGTGCTTTTATTGTATTGTGCGAATTTGATTCAGCCACAGCGGAAAAAATCACCACAGGAATCGGATGTTGGCTCATAATTTTACGTAAGAAAGTCAACCCATCCATACGTGGCATTTCGATATCCAGCAGAATCACATCAGGACGATGCTTCCTCATAATCTCAACAGCTTCAAACGGGTTATTGGCTATCCCCAACACATGAAGAGAGTTATCTTCTTCAATCATCCGGGAAACCACACCCGTAATTAATGGAGAATCATCCACCAAAAGAACTTGTATCGGTAATAGCTTGTCTAACATTATACTAATCAGTTAATACACGTTTTTTAATATATTTTTGCCGAACTTCTCCCGTAAAAGTATTAAAAATTATCTTTCTGGCTTTATCACCTTTCATACTGGAGGCTATAACTTTTATTTTCAACACACTAAGCTCAATTATAGCCTGGTCGGCATTCCGTTCCCCCACATTAAACATATGGGTACTTATGTCCAGTATCGAAGCGCCACCAAAAACTTTGGCTACCATATCGTTTCTGTTGCTACCGAGGCTTTCCATTTTTTGTACCAGCTGAAGGATAGCAATATTTCCATATTTGGGAGAAGCCAGACCGTTCCCGTTCCACAAAGGCAACATAAAATGGTTCATCCCGCCAAACTGTTGGCGCCGATCATACAAACAAACCGCCACACAGGAGCCGAGAAGCGTGGTGATATGGTACAACTCTCTACTGGAGAATAGGTTGGAAGGATAAAGATAATATGCTTTTGGTGTTTGCAACATTATTCTCAGAAACTTTCTACGGTAGGGTTATCAATAAACAAATCGTCCTCAAGTTCAATATTTTTCAGATTTCCTTCGGGAAGGAAAATACGTATGGTAGTTCCTTTTCCAGGGAGCGAATCAATGTCAGCTTTCCCATTCAGAATAAACAACAGGCCCTCAACAACAGCAAGTCCCAGTCCGCTACCGGGAGTTATGGACTGAATGACGGGATCTGCTCTGTGGAAGCGGTCAAAAATCCGCTCTATTTCTTCCTTTGTCATTCCAATTCCCTCATCTTTTATCTCAAATGACAGGTTTCCGGCTTTGCGCTGTACCCGGACAGCAATATTCTTCCCTGAACCGGAAAATTTAACAGCATTGCTCAGCAAATTCAGCAGAATAAGTCCCAGCTTTTCTCTGTCGGATACAATGTTCCCGGCATCAGGGGCCATTTCTAAACGAAATGTTACTCCTTTTCTTTTAGCTTCATATTTAATTTTATCGATCCTATCCTCAACCAATTCCCGCAGGTTAATTTCAGAAAGTTCAGGTTTCTCCTCCCCGGCTTCCAGCCGTGCTGCCATAAAAATATTGTGCAGCTGAAAATCAAGTGCTGCTGCTTCGGAAAAAATAAGTCCGGCCAATTCGGCAGCCTTGAGCAAATTTCCTTTTCTTAGCGCCATGATTTGCTGTGAAAGCCCCATGATCGAAGCAAAAGGGTTGACAATCTCGTTGGTGACATTCGACAGGAAATGGCTTTTAAAGGTTTCCGATTCAATAAGTTTTTTATTAAGATCACTTATCTGGTTCAGAAGTAGTTTGTTGGACTCCTGTAGCCGTTCAATTTGTTGATGCATATCTTTTTCTTTTTTCATAGCCTATGTCTCTTTTTGATAGATAGTTGGATAAATCATTTTGATACCCTCCGGCATCTGGTTAATGAGCGACTCGGAATGTCCCAGAACCAAAATACCTCCGGGAATCAGGTGCTTTAACAAACGGTTAACCACCTTGTATTGTGTTTCCTTATCAAAATAAATCAGTGTATTCCTGCAAAAAATAAATTGAAAATCAGTGGGTATAGTATCGTATTTCCCAACAAGATTTTCCCACACAAATTTGGTTTTAGCCCGCAGTTCAGAAATAATTCTAATAGTCGAATTGGTTTCATCTTTGCTCCGCAATAAGTATTTCTTACGATAATTCTGTGGAATAGCCGCCACAAAATGATAGGGATAAACGGCCTTTACAGCCTTTTCAAGATTGCTTTTGGAGATATCATTTCCATACACAACAAAATTGCTGATATGGCCTGCCCTTTTTTCTTCACTGAGCAACATGGCCATGCTATAAACTTCCTCTCCACTACTGCATCCGGCACTCCATGCCTTAATGTGTTGTCCGTAAAAAAGAGGGAGCAACTTCTTTTGTAAGCGTTCAAAATGATCCTTTTCACGAAAGAATTCTGTCTTGTTAGTGGATACAACATCCATCATCTCACATACTTCATCCCCATGCTCTCCCTGTTGAAGAACATAATCCGTATAAGCGGAAAAGGAGGTATAGCCCAGTTTCCGCAACCGCGACAGCAATCTGTTTTGGAGCAAATAATGTTTCTTCTCCGGCAAATAAATTCCAAAAGCATCATAAATAAAGGTACTCAGCCGGCGAAAGTCTTTGTTGTTCAGCCGAACAGATTCCGATGTAAATGTTCCTTTATTCATGATCAGGCATCTAATTATTAAAATCGTTCGTAGCCTTCATCCAAATCATCCGGTTTCCCAAGGTCAATGTCCACCCCTTTCTTTTTCCGATTATCTTTTTGTTCTGACGTCACAGTTTGCGGAATTTTTTTCTTAATTCGAGGGGCTGCATTTACCGGGAAGTCATTTACAATATCCTCATCTTTTAACTTGAAAAATGCCTGTGTATCGAGAAGCCGGTCAGCCTGGGCAGAGAGTTCTTCTGCACTGGTAGCAATCTCTTCCGAAGCGGCTGCATTTTGTTGTGTGACTTCATTTAGCTGTTGAATAGCATTATTGATTTGGTCAGCGCCCAATTTTTGTTCTGCGCTGGCCTCTGAAATACTTTTGACCATATTAGCCGTTTTACCCACTTCCGGTGCTACATCAAGCATAAGCTTTCCGGCATTTTCGATAACTTCCGCACTATCATGTATGAGGCTTTCTATTTCGGAAGAGGCCTTTTTACTTCTTTCAGCCAGTTTTCCCACTTCTACGGCTACCACACCAAAGCCCCGGCCATGTTCGCCGGCACGGGCAGCTTCCACGGCAGCATTTAGCGCCAGAATATTAGTTTGAAAAGCAATTTCGCTAATAATTCCAATTTTTCCGGCAATGGCATCCATCTTTTTCTGACTTTCCCGGGCTGCTTTAACCATTTGATTTGTGGTCTCTGAAAGTTGGATAACTATGTTTTCCGTGGCGGTAGCATTGTCAGCCACCTGATGAATATTGGACGCCAGCTCTTCCACCGAAGAGGAGACTTCTTCCACCGAAGTGGCCTGCTGGGAAGCACCCTGAGCGATACTCTGCGAAGATGCACTCAAATCATGGCTGGCAATGGAAAGGTTTCCAACCGTGGTATTTATTTCAACAGCTGTTTTTCTGAGGCTTTCCTGTAAAATCCTGACGTTCCGCAATACCCACCCCATCTCATCGTGTGCAATATCCGGAATATCGTCAGTCAGGTCACCTTTGGAAAGAGTTACTAAATATTTGACAACTAATTTATACTTTTTGGTGATATCCGTAATAAATAAAGCGGACAGCAGAAGAATAATGAGAAAACCGGCTATCAGGATAATACTATTCCAGCGATGTATCTTTGAAAGTGTATGATTAATATTCAACATCATATTCCGGTCATTTTTAGCTTTTAGGAAAGAAAAAGTACTGGCATCAGTCTGAAGTTTATGAACTGCCTGATTGAAATTATTATAAAGCTTCTGCCACTGGAGATGGTTATCCTTTTTAGAAATATCTCCCTGAAAGTTCAGGATATTTTCCACCGTACCAAACAACTTGTCCACCGAAGAGGACATCTGTGAAAGTAGCACCTGCTCCTCAGCAGAATAGGAACCGTTACTGCGAATCTTCAGAAGCCGGCTACGGATATCTTTCATCGCTGTTCTTAGCTGATAGGCAAAAGAAGCTTTGGGAACCCCATGGGTTCTTAAACGCTGTATCGGAATCTGGACTTTGGCCAGGAGATTGGCATTTAATAGTGATAACTGATGCAAGGGGAGAATACTTCCTTCGTACAGCTCGTTTTTCTCCATACTTGCCGTTTTAACAGTACTTTGCATTAGATAACCCAGGCTAAAAAATATAACTAAAACTATTATCAGCAGGATAGACATTTTGGCACGAAAACTAATCTTTTTCATCTTTATCGTTTTTAATAAAATTTCATAACTAAATACTTCATAATAATTTATATGCTATTGTTGCTCTCCCGCAGCCGGTTATTTTCAAAATCAAGCAATGCCTCATTTTCAAAAAGTTTTTCAGGATTTAAAACCAAAATAAACATCCCTTTTCGTTCAATGACGCCATCGATATAATTCACGTTATACTTACTTCCATAAGCCGGGTAAGGTTTAATATCGGCATCTTGCACTTGAAAAACGTCATTGGAGTCATCGACTACAATCCCAAGGTTGGTATTTTTCCCTCCCACATTCAGGTTTAACACCAAAATCAGGGACTTGTGAAAATCCTCTTTCACCTGGAGGCCAAATTTCAGATAAGTATCCACCACAGGCAAAACACTGCCATTGAAATTTATCACCCCTTTCAGAAACGAAGGCCCCTGTGGTATTCTGGTAAAAGTGGTGGCCTCCAGCACCCTGAGTACATATCTTACATTGATAGTAAAAAGCTCTCCTGCGAGAGAAAACAAAATGTAGTACTGTTTTTGTTCAGCGGTTTCAGTAATGTTTTTTTCCATAGCTATCAATCATTAATAAATTTATCAATCATCTTTCCTGTATCAATAACGAGAGCCACTGCACCGTCGCCAAGGACGGAAGCTCCCGAGAATATCTCTTGTTTTTGTGCGATACGGCTCAATGGTTTGATAACCGCCTGGTATTTACCAACCACCTCATTAACTACAAACCCCATCTCTTTTTTACCGTAATCCACTACCATCAGGTATAACTCATTCCGGTTGATATCCTCTTCACTAAATTCCTTCACCAAATCAACAAACTGAATTTGACGGCTATCTTTGGAAATAACATTGTTAAAGCTCTTTTGCAGCTCTTTGCGCGCAACCGGATAAACTTGTTTCACATCGTTCATGGGGATAATATACCGGTTTTTTCCCACATAGACCAAAAGTCCGTCTATAATGGAAAGAGTCAGGGGTAGCAGGATTCTGACAGTCGTCCCTTTTCCCTTTTCTGTTTCCAGTTCAATGGTTCCGCGAAGGTCTTCAATATTTCTCCTGACCACATCCATGCCCACTCCGCGACCGGAAATGCTGCTAACCTTTTTGGAAGTGGTAAATCCGGGATGAAAAATGAGTTGCAGAAGTTCCTTGCGGGAAATTTCAACCCCGGGTTTTATAAATCCCTTTTTCAGGGCAACCTGCTCCAATTCCTGAATATCCATCCCACGGCCATCATCTGAAATTTTTATCTGTACGGAAGCTCCCTGGTAGGAAGTTTGGATATGAATAAGTCCATGCGAAGATTTTCCTGCTTTTACCCGCTCTTCAGGCGATTCTATACCATGGTCAATGCTGTTTCGCAGAATATGCATCAGCGGATCAAACAGCTTTTCAATCATAGACTTATCCAGCTCGGTTTCCGTACCGGTTGTTTTTAGTGTAATTTCTTTGTTCATTTGTTCAGAGAGGTCACGTACCAGCCGTTTGAAACGGATCAGAATAGTATAAATAGGGATAAGTCGCAAGTCCAGTGCGTTTTCCCTCAGTTGCCGCGATAATTTTTCGTAAGCTTCCGTAATGTTTTCCAATTCCGGGTCTTCCCGGGACTGGCTGAAATGTACAAGTCTGGCCTGTGTTGTTACCACTTCACTTATAAGATCGAGCAGTTCATCCAGCTTGGAGGAAGGAACCCGGACTGTCTCGTGGAGGATTTGCTTGTGTACATCTTGTTTTCCCGGCTGGCCTGAGACCTCTTGTTCTTTTTGTTCAGTTTGAAATATTATCTCCGGAGGGGCTGCTTCAACCGGCTCATTTTCAGGAG